>Ga0308157_10002503_pt1 | contig 29960 bp, 43 predicted proteins | sample PhyBR1_FD_201035 | JGI IMG/M metagenome (GOLD analysis project Ga0308157, IMG submission 201035) | Phyllosphere microbial communities from UC Gill Tract Community Farm, Albany, California, United States - DLSLB.R1 | ecosystem: Host-associated > Plants > Phyllosphere > Unclassified | place: USA...
TCATGACCTCCCGCCTCGAGAATCTGATCCTCCGCGACGTGCGTGCGGACCAGTCGTGGTTGCTCGATCTGGAGGACACCCTCCACGGGATCGCCGCGGGCTGGCTGCGGTTCGGGGAATCGCTGGACCGCGGATCGCACGTGTTCCACCACTTCGACGGCATCCAGGTGTCCCACAGGATGGATGGACGAGACCATCATCTCGGATTCCAGGTCCTCAACCAGCCGACGAGCATCCAGATCATGACGGACGGCTCTCTGCCCGCGCCGAGCGCCGACGAGACGGGACGCCGGCGGACGCTGACGATGATCGAGGACCTGGTGACCATCGTCACCAAGGCGATCGAATACAGGCCGAGTGATCCGGATCCGAGCGGCGATCGCTTCGTCAACGCGCTGTGCGCGATGAGACCTAAGGGCGAGGCCGAGAGAGATCTCGACATCGTCCTGTTCATGCACGGTCCGTGGACGCCGTTCGGGCTCGGTGCGAACGGCAACGGAACCCACGACGAGAGGACCCTCGGGACGATGCGCGGCATCGCCAGGACGATCGCTCCGGCCGGCGCGATCGCACCGATGAGGGCCACGCTTCTGCACAGCGACTACTCGGATGGCAGACGCATGCTGGCGGTCGTCCCCACCAGAAGGGGATGGATCGCTCCGGACGAACCCATGGTCGCCCTGCGCGATCTCGACGAGCTCAACCGCCGGATCGCCTCCGGCACCCCCTGGGAGGATTGAACACCATGCCCGACCGCATCCGCAAACCGCGCTTCAGCGATCCGGCCAGGCAGCCGACCGCCCGGACGTTCAAGGGACGAAGACTCGTCATCCGAGGCGAGACGTGGCGCTGGAGCGGCGTCGACACGATCCGCATCCAGGGACCGGACGGCGGCGGCCACCGGTTCTGCCTGACCGACTTCTCCGGCCTCGACTGGAACACCCTGGAGAGGATGTCCTGGAAGAAGCCCGCCTACGCGATCACGCCCTGGCGCGTCGTCGACTTCATCGATCGGCGCATCCTGGGATACACGGATCGCGGAGGATTCCCGGACGGCGTCCTCCCCGAGGGATGGGAGGCGGCTCCTCCGCAGGGTTCGCGCCCCGTCCAGGGCCCACGCGGAACGTGGCACTGGTGGGTCGACGACAGGATCGCGATCCTGCAGAGTCCGGAGGGCGTCAGGACCTGGCACCGCGTCCACGAGTTCTGCGGCATGAGCGAATCGGACTTCCTGTCCGCGCGTCTCGAGGCCGCCAAGGCGTCCCGGACGGACTTCGACCCGAGCAGGACGATGGACTGGATCCAGGAGGCGGCACGCACACCCTGCGAAGCCGCGCCCGACCCGGTCGATGGTCGGGTCAGGGCGTTCGTGTCCCGCTTCGCATCGCCCCTCCCGGTCGCTGCGTGATCGCGGGACCGGCAGCGCCCGAGCTCATCTTCACGGGCTCGTCGCCGCAGAGGATCGCCTGCGCGCTGGGCGTCCTGGAGCCGACGATGAGAATCGTGGATCGACGTGCGGGAGGCGCGTTGCGCCGGGCGTTCCGTTCGCCGGCGGTACGCAAGGCGAAGCTGGATTCGCCCATCTGCGTGACCACCGTGCTGAGCGGCGGCGTCCGAGGCGTCGGAACGATCAGGACGACGGTCACCCGTTCGACGTCGTTCTCCGATCCGACGCCCGAACCGGGACGGGCGCCGACGTTGACGACCGGCGCACACCGGTACGTTCTGAGCATCGGTGCGCGAGGATCCCGCAAGGTCCCGATCATGCTGTCCATCAGACAGTTCGGAACGATCCCGGGAACCGGCGAGAGGAGGATGGACCACCTGACGCTGGCATCGACGATCCTGCGGACCGTCGTGCATGCGCTGGAGACGGCATCCATCGAGGGCCGCCGCCTCGACGACGCCGGTCCCATCTCCCATGCCGCCACCGAGCGTACCGTCGAAGCGGTTGGCGAGGTGCCGACGATGGACATCGGTCATTCGCTCAACATCAGGACGCCGGTCGTCGACACGGCCTGGCCCTCCCCCACGGCGTCGGCGCGGACCGGCATGGTCGACGACGGCTGGAGACACTGCCAGGTGGGGGATCCCATGGACGTGGGACTGCCGTCCTCCTGGAACATGCGCGTGATGGTCTTCGAGGACACCCTGATGGTCGACCTCGAACAGACGGTCACCCCGTTCGAACACGACCGGGACCCCGTGAAGGCGATGAGAGGGGAAGCGATGCTGGCCGCCGTGCCGGCGGGACATGACCTCCGTACCGGTTGCCGATAAAGGTGCGACGGAGGAAACGATGTTCAGAAACGCGATGCGGACGGTGGCCGCAGGCATGATCGCCGCCGGCCTCGCGGCGTGCTCCGCACGGCCTGCGGGCGAAGCCGCCTCGGCGAAGATGGTCACGGACCCGACCGAAATCGTGGCGAGCGTCGTCCTGCCCTCGAAGGTCGTCGACGTGGATCCCCCGAAGAGGTTCGACCTCACCTTCCGGAACGATCGCGGAGACAGCGGATCGTTCCGCGTCGCGAAGCGCTGCCGGAACTGGCGGGCGATCCCGGTCGGAACGGTCCGCCGCATCCGCTGGACGACCTACCGCCAAGGCGACGAGACATGGACGCAGCCGAGCGACGACGGCGACTCGATCAGAAACGAGTTCTGCCGATGAGCATGCGCATCGTCGCCGCGATGCTCGCGGGAGGACTCGGAGCGGTAGTCGCGACGGCACTGATGCCGGCACCCGCCCCCGACTCCCCGATGGGCATCTCCCTGCTCCCCACGCCGTCGTCGCGGGACGTGGAGATGTCGTCGCGCATCACGCGCTCGACCATCCTGAGGGTCGGCGATCCGGGCGATCCGGACATCGACGTGAGATCCGCCGACGGACGGCTGGGAAGGGTCAGCGTCGTCGGATACTGCCCCCGCTGGAGAAGCCTGCAGGTCGGCGGGATCCACGACGTCGTCTGGACGACATGGCGTCGACCCGACGGATCCATCATCAACTCGGCGTCCGATACGGGCGACCTCGAACTGGCGTACTGCAATTGAGCCATTCCACCAATCCGCCGATCGAGATCGACGGCCCCGACCACCCGAGCGCGTTCATCGGCATCCCGATCGACCGCCGTCCCGACATCCCCTGCACCAAATGCACGAAGTGTCATGGCCACGGAGCGTGGAACACGCGACTGTGGGAGGGTGGGCGCTGCATCATCCAGCCGTGTGCCGACTGCGACGGTTCCGGCTGGGTCGCGCTCGACGGACGCAGACACGTCGCCGACATCGTCATGATCGACGGACGACCCACCTGGATCACCGCGATCCTGCCGCGCGCCATCGTCCAGAAGACGGTTCCGATGCCCGAACCCCCGAGGACGGAGGTCGATGCATGACCATTAGGGCCCATGCGCACGGGGACGGAACGTCAGGCGCGAACGAGGGGACCACCCGATGAGAGTGAGATTCACCAAGGGTCAGACCTACTACAACGAGGTCCTGATCGTGAACCGGGGCGACTTCGAGATGGCACGCGTCATCGTCGATCCGGCCACCGGTCTCCACAGCGCGACGGTGTTCGACTGGACCAAGGGACCTCCCTACGAGGTCGAGACCATCATCGAGGCAGCCACCCTGGCCGAGGCCCGCAAGGCCGTGAAGGACTATCTCGAACCGATCGCCGAGCCCCCAAGGATCTAGCCAGACACGATCGATCCGCCAGGAGGCTCCAGGAGCATGACGATGGACAACGACCAGCGCCCGATCACCGCGCTGCTGAGCTTCGACTGCGAACGCGCACAGGTGAAGGACCTGTACGAGCGGTTCCGGATGACGCTCGGGCGCATCGGACGAGTCTCGTCCGCCAGGATGCCGAACGCCGTTCCGGACGGCATCACGTCCTTCCTTCCGGACTCGAACAGACACCTGTTCACGTCCAGCGACGGTGCGCAGGACCACGACATCAGCTGGCTCCATGCCTGGCATGGAGGATCGACCCTCCGCGTGCACGAGTTCGGCACGACCAACGTGCCGACGGAGATCACGCTCCACGGAAACATGGAGCGTGATCCGTCGAACCCGGCCAGCCCTCCCGAGCGGGACCTGTCATGCACGCAAGCCGTCGAACGGATCCGTCGTCTCGGAGAACTCCTCACCACGATGCTCACCGAGCGCATGTCCGGCGACATGCCCGACGAGAGCGTCGCCCCGGTCATGGAGGAGGCCCTGCGCCTGGCGAAGGCCGCCGCGGCGTCCCGCTCGGCGCGCACCGGCCAACCGGCGTACGCGCGGTGCGCCGGCCCGTTCTCGAGACCGGGCCTGTTCGACGTGAAGCCGATGCCGAACCCGATCCAGCCGGCCGAATACGTCCCGGTGGTCGATACCGTCGGGATCGAGACGCGGTTCATGGATCGACCGCGCACCGTCAACGCGATCATCCAGGCCAATGGGGAGACCGACATCGCGCCGGTCTCCGCGTACGTGGACGCATCCAGGTGCGATCCCATGGAGCTGCTGCGCATGATCGAGGATGGATCGCGATGACGCCCCTTCCGGAAGCACTGCTGAAGCCGCGCGCCTTCGGCTGCCGCAGCGACGTCTGCATGCCGCTCAACGGACCCGACCGCATCGAGCGCATGCTCGATGCCATCGACGCCGTGCACGAGGTCTTCCCGAACCCGGCGTCGCGCGCGGACCGCGTGGGCACGCACGGCTTCCTCACGACGATGCATGGCCGAGAGAGGACCATATGCCTGCGTCACGAAGCGGACGGGGACATCGTGGCCGGACTGCGTACGGACCGGACGGCGAGCAGTCCGTTCATGGAGATCAGGATCCTCCGGGCGCTCGACGCTCCGGGCGCGGAGGAGATGGGAGTGCTGCCCGTCAGTCGGGACAACGTGGACGTCGTCGACAACCTGAGACGGTTCGGATCGTTCGTCCGGGCCCATCTTCCACAGGCGCTGCGCGCACTGCACAGATCGCGCATGAGCCAGGCGGAGGTCGACGACATCCGCCACGTACGTGAACGGTGCGGCATGATCGCGACGCTCCTCTCCTACGAGACCGGATCCCCGGTCACGTGCGACATGGATTCGCCGCTGTCGCCTCTGCGCATAAGACCCTGCACGTTCTCCGGAGCCCGGTTCTCGTTCCACGACGACCTGATCACGCCCGAGCGCCTTTCGGCATGGAGGACTCCGCGATTCCTGCAGGCGGGTCTGTTCGAGCCATGGGAAGGATGCCTGCGCCTGGACATCTCGCCCGTATGCGAGACGCGCAACGCCGAGCGGATCGATCCGCTCGAACTCATGCGCGGCCTAGAGGGATTGCCGACGCCATGACCCTGGGAATGCACGATCCGAACCGCAGCATCGTCCTAAAGGACGACGCACGGGACGATCCCGCGATGAGTGCGGACGCCTGCATGCGTGCCGCACGCCTCGCCGAATCCATCGCCTCCTACGCGCCGCATCCCTGGCGGGAGCGACCCGAGGGACCGTTCGAGATGTCGGGCGGCGAGGACGCACGGATCCAATGGATCCAGGACCTCCCCGCACGCGGAGCGGCGGATCCCGCATGGCGGACGCGCATCCAGATGTGGGAGCCGATGCCCTGCGGCGATTCCCTGAGGACCCTGCAGATCACTCTGCCCGACGGCATCCCGCCGGACACGATCCGTCCCGACGGGATGCTCGATCTCGCCGGATTCCTGGGACGGCTCTCCCGGGCCTGCAGGTCCGCCCGCGAAAAGCACCCGATGCCGTGGCTGACCCATGCGATCGCCGCGCACGCGACACGGCCCTTCTCGTCCGGAACCATGGTTCCCGGATGCGGATGGCTCCCCCACCGCTTCGAGGGGGATCTCGCGGATGCGATCCCCGATGCCGCCATGACCATGCTGGGACGGACCGTTCCAGCCGCGATCATGCTATCGACGAACGTGCAGGCGACGGAGGAGGGAATGGACATGCACAATCTGGTGATCAGACCCTCTCCGATGGGGATCCGCAGCGTGGATGCGGTCACGGGCCTGAGAGCGCTGGAGCGGTTTGCCGAACTGCAAGGACGCGCGGCATGAGGAGGACGGACACGAGCATGAGGGCATCCATGACGGGCATGCGGGAAGCGGCCGACCACCTGTCGATGACGTTGAGGGGACTGTGCGACGAGATCGACGACAAGGTCGCCGGTCACGTCCCGACGCTCCGCGACGACGACGCCGATCTTCCCGAGGTCACCACCTGCTATGCGATCGACACGTCGCTCGGCAGACTCGTCTGGCGCGATCCCAGACGGGACGACGGACGACTGCCGACCTCGGACCGATTCGCGACCGTCAGGATCATGCGGCAGGGGTCGTTCGTCGCGAGCATCCGGCTCCCGCACAGGACGCCCCGCTCGGCGCTGGTCGCCGACGACCAGGCGTCCCTCGCCCGCCTCCTCCGGAGCCTGGGCGATCTCGTCGACGACGGAGACTGGTCGCCGAGGACGTCGGACGCCCACGCGACGGCTGCGCTCTACGCGGCCTCGGGCGGAAGAGAAGGGATGCTGCGCTGGCCGAACCCCTGGACGGGTGCATCCTTCACGACGCTCGAGGCCATGAAGGCCGAACTCGCTCCGGGAGCCGTTCCGATCGAGGCGGACTTCGAGGGATGGCGGGATTTCGCCGACCGTCTCAGCCCGTGTCTGGACATGACGGCCGCCGTCGACCGGGACACGGGCATCCATACCCTCAGCGTGTCCCTCAGGACCGAAAGAGTGACCGAGCCCGGCAACGCCCTCGATGCCATGAGGGCCCTCGCCATCCACCGACGGGAACGCCGACCATGACATCCCTCCTCCATCACGTGTCGACGCACGACCACCCCGTCACGAACGAGAGCCTGACGCTCTCGATGAGGATGGTCGAGGAGACCAGACGCATCCTGTCCATGTCCTCCGGAATCTACGATCTCCCCGTTACCGACAGGGGCGTCAGGACGGTCATGATCAGGGGAGCGAGCCACCTCCGGATCGCGCACGACGAGGTGCCGAACGAGCTCAGCGCCCATCCGACGAGACGAGTCCATCTCATCGACCCGGCCAACGACCAGACCGTCGTCTTCGAGGTCGATACGTGCGCGAAGCCGTACGGATCGATCCGATCGGACGATCACGAGATCGGGGTCGTCGAGATCCTCGACATGATGGAATGCGCCCTGACGACCGCACCCCTCACGCTCGGACGCATGAGTGCACGACTCCAGACCGTCATGGACGGCGTGGCGTGGATGCGCAACGACCCCGATGCGGAGGGTGCCCGCCTCGGGCTGCCATGGATGTGGCTCGCCCCCTCGCCGGTCCGGGGGATGCGTCTCAACGCGATCGAGCAACCATGGGATCTCCACACGCCTTCCATATGCTGTCTCAGGATCCGTGACGAGACCGACAGGCTGAGGATCAGCCTGAGCGGTTTCGCCGGCCATACGCTCAACAGGAGCATGAACATGATCGACGGCATACGCGCGGTCCGCGAACTCGAGGAATGGCGTGCGGAGGACCTCGGAGGAGCGCGCGGACTGGCCGCCTGAGCGCATCCGCGCGGATGTCCAGAAAAGCGTCGACGCACGCCGCGATCCGTGCCATCATCGTCCCATCGAGGCTCCCTTGCTTCCTGGTCCGCACCGCACGCGCGGATCCACTCGGCCCCGTCGGATCACCGACGGGGCCTTTTTTCCTTCCCGGACACGTCGATGCCCGGCGAGGATCGCGATGCGAACACGCTTGCATGCCACCCCGATCATCTGCCATGCCGTGCCGCCATGAGAGACGCAGCTCGTCCCGTGGCCATGACGGTCGTCCGCAAGAGACCCAGACTCCGGATCGTCGAGGCGGCCGGCGCGGGCTTCCCGTCGCCCGCGCAGGACTGGGAGGAGACCGGCATCGACCTCGTCGAGATGCTGTCACTCGAACGCGCGGCATCCTACGTGTTCCGGGTCTCCGGAGAGTCCATGATCGATGCCGGCCTCAACGACGGGGACACCCTGATCGTCGATCGCGACGGCAAGCCGCGTCGGGGATCGATCGTCATCGCGGTGTGCGACGGAGGATTCGTGGTCAGGCAGATCGACCACGTCGACGGGATTCCGCATCTCGTGGGCAGGAACGCCCGAAGACCCTATCGACCGAGGCGGTGCGACGAGGACGTCGAGATATAGGGGGTGGTCCGCACGGTGGTGCGCAACCTCATCTGATTCCGATGCGAATCGCGGGGATACGGATTCGACGCGACGGCGTTGAGCCGTCGTAGATCATCATGGGACCCCCACCATGCCCGAAGCACGCAGACGCCGTCGCCATAGACGAATCAGGATAGGACTCGCGGGAATCGCCGCCCTCGGCCTCACGGCCGCCTCCGCCGGAGGTGCGATGGGATGGATGATCGGCGGGACCACCGCCACCATAGCCGAATACAAGTCGAGGCCCGTCGCATCCGTGCCTCGCGCCGGATCCCACAGCGACACGGGAATCGCGCCGGTCACGACCAGGGCGGTCATGACCGCGGAGGCGTCGGGGTCGGCATCGCCCATCCCCGCGAAGGCGTGGTTCCCGGAGAACAACACGGTGCAATGGGCGACGGCCGTCGCTCCCGGCCAGCAGCTCTCCGGGATCTCGCTCAGGAACGGCGACCAGGCCGTCAACCTGATCGCCCATCTGACCGCCCGCGGAACCACCGGAGGCATGGTCCCCGTCGCGAGCATGACGGTCAGCCCGGGAAGGGAGGCCGTGCTCCATCCACCCGCGGGCGACTACGCCATGGAGATCGTCACCTCTCCCGTCGACATGCCCTACGAGCGGGTGGGCGCGCTTCCCAGATCGACGCCGGCGAGCTTCACGCTTCCGACGCAGGACCAGAACGCGATCCCGACCGTTCGCTTCGAGGTGTCGCAGGGCGTGATCAGACGACTTCCCGATCCCACCGCCGGCTCCACCCGCATCGCCTCGGAGATCGGGTCCGCCGGAGCTCGGTCACGGGCGAAGGGGAGGATGGAGATCGAGGAGTACGCCTCCGGACCGGAGGACGCGGGCTCCGAGGAGGGCTGAGCGACGGATCGTGAACCGGCATCCATGCATGCCGGCCGCGATTCCCGCTTGTGCCCGGCGTCGGTTCCGACCTAGACGTCCGGATCCTCCATGATCCGGACAGGGATGGATCATTGACCTGGGCACTCGTCGACGCCGAGAACTTCTACGTATCGTGCGAACGCGTGTTCGATCCGCGTCTGCGAGGCGTGCCGCTGGTGGTGCTGTCGAACAACGACCGCTGCTGCATCTCGAGATCGTCCGAGGCCAAGGCGATGGGCGTCTCCATGGGATATCCGCTGTCCCGCATGGGAGACGTTCCGGGAGGCTCGTCGATCATGACGCGGTCGTCGAACTACGAACTCTACGCGGACATGAACAGAAGACTGAACCAGGTCCTGCGGCGACATTCCGAGACGGTCGAGATCTATTCTATCGACGAGTCCTTCGTGGAGGTCGCCGCGCTCCGCGACGGGAAAGGGGACCGGGATCTGGGTGCGCTGATCCGCCGGGACGTCATGCTGCATACGGGCCTTCCCGTGAGGGTCGGTCTGGGGCCCACGCGAACCCTCGCCAAGATCGCCAACGCCATGGCCAAGAAGGGTGTCGGAGGCGACGACGGCGTCGCCGATCTGCATCCGCGGTCCGAACGCGAACGCCTTCTGGCGCGATGGCCGGCAAGGGAGGTCTGGGGCGTGGCCGAAGCCACGGCGGCTAGACTCGCCGCCGTGGACGTCCTCACCGCGCTCGACATCGCCCGGATGGATCCCCACCATGCGCGCTCGATCGGCACGGTCGTGCTCGAGCGGATGGTGCGGGAGATCGCGGGCGAACCCTGCGACGATCCCTCCCTCCATCCGGCGGCGCGAGGGACCGCATCGGCCAGCCGCCAGACGGGAACGCCCGTCACCGACGCCGATGCGTTCCACGAGGCGATATGCAGGCGCATCATGGACGCCAGCGCCAAGCTGCGGAACGAGGATCTGCAGGCCAGAAGACTCGTCGTCTTCGCACACGGCTCCGAACGCGCCTCCAGACCCCCCGACTGGTGCCTGTCGTCGCCTCTCGATCCACCGACCGCCGACCCGAGGCCGATGGCCACCATCGCGAGAGCCATGGTGGGAGCGGTCTTCAGACCGCACCACGCCTACACCAAGACCGGCGTCATCCTCGAGGACCTGTCACCCGCGGGTTCGGGACAGCTGTCCCTGCTGACGCAGACGGAGGATCCGAGAAGCCGCGCGCTCGTGGAGGCGATGGACTCGATCAACGCGCGCTTCGGACGGGGAACGGCGACGATCGCCGCCGCGGGGATCGGCGCGAGACCCTCGGACACGAAGCGCGACAGACTGTCCCCGCACTGGACCACGAGGATCTCGGACGTTCCCGAGGCGCGATGAGACGAACGACCGTCCCTTCCCTCGCCGATAGCGGGGAATGGAAGGGATCGTCCGTGCCCCTTATGGACTTAACGGCCGACATGGCCTAATCATGACGATCACGACGTGCGGGGGCACGTCGCCGGGGGTATCACATGTCCAACGTGCTCATCGGGATCATCGGGGTGATCCTGTTCATAGGCCTGGCTCTGGCCGGCGCGCTCTTCCTGGGGCCGCGCTTCCAGGAGGCGAGCAACAGCTCGAAGGGCTCGGCCGTCGCCAACGCCGTCTCTCAGGTCGCCCAGGCGACCGAGATGATGCGCGTGCAGGAGGGATCGACCTTCACGGGCGCCCAGACCATGTCGAAGCTCGTGCCGGGCTACCTGAAGACGGTCCCGCCCACGGGCCTGATGGGCAACGGCAACTGGTACGCGCTGGACGACGACGGCGATCCCGCGAAATCGCCCCGCTGGATCGTCCTCAGCGTCGTGGACGACGGCACCGGCCGCTCCAGGAACGCATGCGCCGTCGTCGCGAAGAACGCCGGAATGGCGAACGCCGACGGATCCGCCCCCACCCTGCAGAAGCCCTCGGGCACCTTCGGCTGCTACCAGTACGAGGGCAGCTGGGGCTATTCGAACGGCCTGATCGGCAACTGGCACTTCTTCCACAGGATCTGATCCCATGTCCAACGTCCTCATCGGCATCATCGGCGTCATCCTCTTCATCGGGCTCGCTCTGGCGGGTGCGCTGTTCCTGGGTCCGCGCTTCCAGGAGAGCACGATCGATTCCAAGGCCGCAGCCTCCGTGCAGGCATTGTCCCAGATGGCGAACGCCGCGAACATGTACCGTCTCCAGGAAGGCAGACCCTTCCAGTCCGGCTACATAAAGCCGCTTGCCGACAGCGGATACATGAAGACGATTCCCTCGAATCCGGTCGACATCGGCGGGGGTTTCGATGCTCGGACATCAGGTGGCGGAGTGTTCGAAGGCGACGCCGCCGTAATCGGCATGGGTGTGGGCCAGGGCGATACCGCCTCCAGGATCTGCTCGTCCATAGCCCGCCAGGCCGGACAGACGCTGGTCGACGGCCTCGCACCCACCGTCACCGCCTATCCCTCCAATCCCATCGGATGCTTCAAGCTGAGCCAACCGCTCGGAAGCCTGCCCGTGGACTTCTACATGGCATACGCGAGGATCTGATCCCATGTCCAACGTACTCATCGGCATCATCGGCGTGATCCTCTTCATCGGGCTCGCTCTGGCGGGCGCGCTGTTCCTGGGTCCGCGCTTCCAGGAATCGACGAACAACTCCAAGGCGTCGGCGATCATCCAGAGGATCGCGCAGACCGCCAACGCCGCCAACATGTACGAGGTGCAGGAGGGCACGAGAATCGCCGGCGACACCGCCGGGATCACGACGCTGGTGTCGAAGGGGTACATGAAGTCCCCTCCGCCCACCGACGACACCGTCAACCGTATCATCCCCATCAACGCCAACGGCGGCGTCACCGGGGATCCCGCGTTCGTGATCGCGGACCTGTCCGGCACGAACGCCAAGGCGGTCTGCGAGGCGATCGAGCGCCAGTCCGGCGGCTCTGCGAACGACGTCGGAACGACGCCCACGGAATGGCCCAACAAGACCCGCAGGCAGCAGGGCTGCTACTACAACGGCCCGACCACCGGCGGCGCCTATCTCGCCTACGTGAGGATCTGAACCATGTCGAACGTGCTCATCGGGATCATCGGCGTGATCCTCTTCATCGGACTCGCGCTCGCAGGCGCGCTGTTCCTCGGACCGCGTTTCCAGGAGGCGACGCTCAACTCGAAGGCGTCCGCGATGATGGGTGCGATCGGGCAGGCCTCGCACGCGGCGAACCTCTACCGACTGCAGACCGGGAACGACGTGCCCGGCAACGCGGTCGGTGACGCCCCGGTGGTCGCCGCGCTGGTCAACGGAGGCTACCTGAAGGCAGTCCCCGTGACCAACGAGTACGGGGTCGGCTACCGCGCGGACGACGGCGCGGTCGCTCCGACCCGTCCGACGCTCACGGTCAACGGGATCGCGGACACGCCGGAGGGTCGCAAGCTCTGCAGCGTCATCGCCCGTCAGAGCGGAATGACGCTCGACGCCGACGGCAACGCGCCTTCCACCGACACCCCCACGGGCGTCGGTGGATGCTTCAGGATAAAGTCCGCCTGGGGAAGTCTCCCCGTCGGATTCATGATAGCCTACCAGAGGATCTGAACCCATGTCCAACGTACTCATCGGGATCATCGGCGTGATCCTCTTCATCGGCCTGGCGCTCGCCGGCGCGCTGTTCCTCGGTCCCCGCTTCCAGGAGGCGCAGAACGCCTCGAAGGCGTCCGCGACGGTCCAGAGCATGTCGCAGATCGCAAGCGCCGTGCAGATGTGGCAGCTCGACAAGGGCCAGAAGTATCCCTCGGGCCCGGCGGACGCGCTGGTCACCTCGGGCTTCCTGAAGTCCAGGCCCGCGAACTCGATTCCCACCGGCGGTCTCTTCGACACCCGTTCGAAGGAAGGCACCTACGTCGGTGACGCGTACGTCGTCATCGCGGGACTCATCCGCGACGAGCAGACGACCAAGATCTGCGCCGAGATCAATCGTCAGATCAACGGCTCGCCGACGATCCCGAACACGGACGGGCCGACGACCCAGTCCGGATGCTTCTACAACAGCGGATCCTGGGGCGGCCTCGACGGCATGTTCCTCATCACAAGGGTGATCTGAGCCATGTCCAACGTCCTCATCGGGATCATCGGCGTGATCCTATTCATCGGACTGGCGCTCGCCGGAGCGCTGTTCCTCGGACCGCGCTTCCAGTCGGCGACGAACAGCTCGAAGGCCTCCGCGGCCATCCAGGCGACCAAGCAGGTCGCGGATGCCGCGCACCTGTACGCGCTGTCCGAAGGAACCGAGATCGGATTCAACGGCGGCGCGGAACTCGTGAGCAAGGGCTACCTCAAGTCCGTTCCGAAGGTCGGCGAGGCCAACGCCTCGGTGCTCAACGACACCGGCTGCGCCGGTTGCAGCACGGGCAAGCCGTCGGGGATCGGATACTTCCTGGGTACCGACACCAACGCCAAGAGCGTGTGCGAGGCCATCATGCGACAGACCGGTCAGCTCTCCTCGGATCAACCGTTCAATCCGGCGTCCATGTCGCTGATCCGCAATCAGCAGCCGACGCCGTCCGGCTGCGCCCGGATCGGTTCCGAATACTACGTATTCACCTTCATCTGATCAGGAACGCAGACCATGTCCAACGTGCTCATCGGCATCATCGGCGTCATCCTCTTCATCGGCCTGGCGCTCGCCGGTGCGCTGTTCCTGGGTCCCCGCTTCCAGGAGGCCACGCTCAACTCCAAGGCCGCGGCGATGACCCAGTCGGTCCATCAGATCGCCTCCGCCGCCAGTCTCTACGAGGTGCAGGAGGGCAGGCAGCTCACGGCCGCCAACGCCGGAGCCGTCACCAACACGCTGGTGGGTGCCGGCTACCTCAAGTCTCCTCCCGTCAATCCGGTGGCGTCCTGGACGTTCGACGGCAACACCGACGCCGGCACCTATGCCGGCAAGGTGACCGTCGTGCATGCCGGGATGCCGCTGACGACGAGCAACGCACGCATCTGCTCGATCATCGCCAAGCAGGGCGGCATGACCGTCGTCGACGATGCGGCCCCTCCGGCGCAGAGCACGCTGCCGACCAACAAGTTCGGCTGCTTCCGCGCCAACGGCTACATCGACGACGTCTACCTGGTCTACGAGAGGATCTGATCCCGTGTCCAACGTCCTCATCGGCATCATCGGCGTCATCCTGTTCATCGGCCTGGCTCTGGCGGGCGCCCTGTTCCTGGGGCCACGCTTCCAGGCGGCCACGATCGACTCGAAGGCCGCCGCCGCGGTGCAGGGCATGCAGCAGCTCGCCCATGCGATGACGCTGATGAGGATCAACGAGGGCAAGGCGTACGATGCGAATCTCTCGCTGCTGCCCGGCACGAATCCCGAGACGAGCCCTGTCAGCAGGGGCTATCTCAAGACGCTGCCCAAGAGCCCGGTCAACTCCGCCTACGACCCCTTCATGGTCGATGCGACCTCCAACCGGTCCGGGGAACCCAAGTTCTCGGTGATCACGCTCTCGCCGTCGGGCGACACGGTCGGCGAGAGCGTCTGTCTGAACATCGTCAGGAGGACCGGACAGGATCCCGAGGCGACCGTCGTGCCCGCGTTGTCCGCCATACCGGACAAGCCGGTCGGATGCATCCGGCTCGTCGGAGGAGATCTGCTCATGAGCCCCGGCTACTTCTACGTCTTCGCGAGAATGTGAAGAACACGTAGCCCGATGGTCCGGCGTCCGACAGCGGTACGCTCGTCGTCCCCTTGATGTCCGGATGGCCTTCATCCAGAATGATGGACGAACCACTCCATGGGGACACGACCAGATGACCACCAGACTGACCACGTCCCAACGCGAAGACATGACGAGCCGGATCGGCGACGTGATGTTCATGCAGGCGACCCTCTCCAACGCCGGTCGCGAGACGACCAACGAGGAGGCGTATCTCGCCTGGGCCGCCTACTCGAAGAGCATGGAGGCCGGATGGATGATCGTCGAGACCGACAAGGCCGGTCGCGAAGCGATCGTACGCGCCCACGAGACGCTCGTCGATTCGCGTCGCTCGCAGGATCACAGACGCGACGAACTCGCCGAACTGCGCAACGACAACAGGAAGCCGAACGGGCGCAGGGAGACGGCGGGCGAGATCCACGCCATCATGGATCTCGAGAAGATCGGCTTCTCGCCCGATCCGAACCGTTCGCGCAGCTCGGACACCGTGGAGCTGATGGGACACATCGCAGGCCGACTGAACAACGTCGAATACATGGCGAACGCGATCGACGAGGCCGACGGGATCCCTGCGGCCAATCGTGCGCCCGCCATCAGCGGCGGACGCCGGCAGTACGAGCATCTCATGACCGATCGGATGACGGGAATGAAGAACGCCGCCATGTGCTACAACGCACTGCGTCAGGCCCAGAGGGAGAAGGACGAGGCGGGACTGCGCACCGGACTGGCGATGATGGTGCTCGCCGACAACGGCGCGATCGGCTACCAAGACGTGCTCGCCGCCATGGGTCGCGACGGTCATACGATGGCCACCCGCGAGACGACCATCGACCTCGCCGGATCGTCACGCAACGGCGGGCTGCTGGCACGCACCGCGGGACTGCTTCCCGCTCCCGATCGCGCCTCCCTGCCCAAGGGTCCGACCCAGGCAGCTCTTCCCGCTCCAGGCAGGCCCGGAGCGGAGCGCTGACCTGCGTCACGGCGGTCCCCCGGGACCGCCGGTCACGTCTGATGGAACGTGGCCCTTATGGACATTCGCGGCATGTTCGAATAGACATGGCGACAACGCGCGTCGGGGGACGCGCTCCGGGGGTCTCACATGTCGAACGTTCTGATCGGCATCATCGGCGTCATCCTGTTCATCGGGTTGGCTCTGGCTGGTGCACTCTTCCTTGGTCCTCGCTTCCAGCAGGCCACCTCCAACTCCGACGCCGCTGCGGTGATGACGTCCATCAAGCAGGCGATCGACGGCGCGGAGATGTGGCGCATCCAGGAGGGTCGCACCTACATACCGTCGACAAACACCGCCTTCCTGACGCCCGGCTATCTCAAGAGCGTGCCGGTCAATCCGGCGCCCGCCGCACGCGGCACGACGGCGCCGAGCCCGTACTTCTGGTCCGTGCACTTCGACAACAACATCCACCTGTACGACGCGCCCGAGCAGCAGTACGCCGCCAAGTTCGCGATCGCCGTCATCGGCGCCAAGGAGGACACCAAGGCGCGCGACATCTGCGAAGCCATCTCGCGCACCTACGGGACTCCTACCATTCCCGACTTCTCCACGAACTCGGATCCCCAGCCGACCGCACAGGCCGGCTGCTTCCTCGGCTATCGTCTGGCGAGCACCGATGCGGAGGCGTCGGCCGCCTACGTGGCCTATCAGAAGCTCGCGCCGACCAGCCAGTCCATCGTTCAGCCGTCGGGATTCTGAGCCATGTCCAACGTCCTCATCGGCATCATCGGCGTGATCCTGTTCATCGGACTGGCCCTCGCCGGCGCGCTTTTCCTCGGACCACGCTTCCAGGAGGCCACCATCACCTCGAAGACCTCGGCGGTCGTCCAGGCCCTGTCGCAGGTCTCGCACGCCGCGGCCATGTACCAGGTGCAGGAGGGCAAGGATCTACGCGCCACCGATCATGCGACCAACGTGCAGACGCTGGCCGATAGGCACTACCTCAAGTCGCTGGTGACGAACCCGATGAACAGGGAGCCCATGATCACCGTCGACGTGCTGGGCTACGGCCGCGACCTGCCCGTCGACCACGTCTACACGACGCTCGGCACCATCGACGACCCCGTCGCACGTGCCGTCTGCAAGGACGTCGAGAGACGTCAGGGCAACCCCGATCCGGAGGCGTCCCTGACTCCGATCACCGATCCCAACGAATGGGGAAGCAGGGTCGCCGCGAGAAGGAGCATGGGATGCTTCCTCTACGCGACGACCGCTCCGGCACGCTACGTGTCGTACATGGTGCTCTGATCACCGTCGGACGGAGAGGGCCGCGAAGCGGATGCTTCGCGGCCCTCCATGCCGTCAGCCCTCGTATCCCGGCGGCGCCGGGCAGGAGACGTCGCCCGGAAACGGATTCGGCTTCCTGATCGTCGGTCTGGTGATGTCGATGCCGCGACGCTTGAGACCGCGCTCGTCGGCGTAGAACAGCGCGAACCTGTCGATCTCGGCGCCGCGGGAGAACCTTCCCGAGGTCGTCGAGAACTCGGTCTCGCGGCCGTAGCCCGTACCCAGCGTCTGCTCGTCGAGGAACGACGAGGACGGGGCGGACTGCGCATGCACGCTACGCAGCACGCCCTTCGAAGACGAGCTGGCCGAGGAGGCCATCAGCATCGCGGAACCATGTCGAGGATGCGAGAGGCGGTGCGGCCTGTCCTCGGAGAGGAAGACGACCCCGATCACGCCCTTGTGACGGACATCCTTGCCCATCCGGGCGACGTAGGCGTCGTCCTTGCCGTCCTTCATCCCCGCGAAGTAGAAGGCCGCCGCCTTCTCGCTCGTACGGATCCAGCCGGCGACGTCGACCTTCGTGAAGGGCTCGAGGATGAACCCGCGCGACTTGGCGCTGGCCTCGGTCCCGTCGAGCGTCGAGAGACCATCCACGCTGGGGATGGCCAGCACCCTCCTGTGCGTGTTGTTGGAGATCCGGATGATGAACTCCGAACCCTCGCGACCCTCGATGTAGGTGTCGCCGTCCATGGTCGAGCGGTATTCACGGGCCTCGACCAGCTTGTCGTTCGTGCGCACGAGCACGCGCATCGACAATCGCAGATTGTCCATTCTCATTCTCCATGCAGGGGATCGACGGGACGCCTGCTTGCGCACCCTGGACCCGCCTACTCGCGGGCACCCTGCACGATCATCAAAGCACGCATCGGCTCGCGGTGCAAGCACACTTCATATCCATCTTGCGATGGGAGCGGTCCCCCGGAGGTGTACGAAAGTTGATCGACGAACACGCACCGACGCCCGAAGCGTCAGCCGATCGGATGGTCGCCATACGTACGATCGCCGAGGGACTGGCGCCCTCGAGGCCCTTCGACCGATGCATCGGCGCAACGGGCGCGCTAGTCTCGGCACTCGCCGCCGCCGGCGTCGTGGGCGAGAGGATCCGTCTCAGAGGGCACAGGATCGAGAGACCCGAAGCGGATCGTCGCTGGAGGCGTCTCGACCGATCGGGTTGGACCCACTACGCGGTCAACGTCCCGGACATGGGCATGACGATCGACCCGACATGGCGTCAGTTCGATCGGACGGGACCCAGCGTCCTCATCGAGACGACCGACGCGTACGACGCCATGTGGACCATGAAGGAGAAGGCATGACACTCCCCACCATCGCAGGTGCCGAAGCAGTCGTCGCAGTGGCGAGGGACCACGTGCCCGAGCGCCATCTGCGCCCCGTGGGCTGGAATCCGTTCGATGCACGCATCAGGACGCTGCATGCATCCGACCTGGTGCCGATCGCGAGCTGGGCGATGCTCGGAATGCTGGTCGGAAGCCTGGTCAACAAGGGATCGACCCTGATGCTGTCGTCCCTCCCCGGAGGCATCGAGCATCTCCCGATGTCCGTCAGGATCGGGGTCGTGACCACCACTGCCGTCGTGGGTCTGCTGCGCGGCATCAACGGAGCGATGAGGCTCAGGCATCACAACGTGATCGACGCGATGCGGTCACGGATCATGGGCCTCATCGCCATGTCGGTCGGCAAGGACTGGTACGGACCGTGGATGGAGCTGCGACGAACCGGAGGCGCGCGGTTCGTCGAGGTCGAGTTCCGCATCGACGCCATCGCGCTGACCCTGCACCGGACGCTGCGTGGTCTGAACGGCGAGGAGGAGACGCGCCGCGCCAACGACGCCGCGCGTCTGGCGACCAGGACGATCGCGATCCGTGAGCTGGAGGCTCTGGAACGGTCCAGGCCGGACGCAACCCACGATGCGCCCGGACGCGCCCTCGACGAATTCGAACGGTTCTGCGCCGTCATCGCCGGAGACGGATCGGCGAGAGGCGTGATCGACGAATCCTCCTGCGAGGCGCGTGCCGCGACGCTGATCGGCAACGCCGAGGACGCGTTGTCGCTACGACCCGATCTGGTGGACCGGAACGGCGCGAGGATCGACGACCTGGTGCGCGTGCATCTTCCCCGCATGGTGCGCATCCAGGAGGAGCGCCTGCCCGGCGCGACGCCCGAAAGGCGCGCGACGCTGTCGATGCACTTCGACCATTGCATGGAGCTCGCCCGGAGAAGCATCGAGGAGAGCTTCGACATCGTGCAGGACGAACGCCTTAACGCGCTGATGACGGAGATCCGCTTCCTCAGCATACGTCGCGGGGATCCGGACAACGTCGTGAGCCTCACGACGCAGATGCATGCGTCCCGCGAAGGCGGTCCGGGAATGACGAGGGCGGCCTGATCAGGACCTTCACGACCTAGAAAACGAGGCTTTCGACATGACCATCGACGCTGGCATCCTGCGCTCGCTACGCTCCGATCCCGACATGTCGATCGACATCGAGGACGGCGTACGCATCGACGACGACGCCAGCTACGGCGCGGAGATCGCGATGGACGACGAGAACCACGAGCGGTTCCTGTCGACCTGTCGCGGCATCGGGGAGGCCCGCAACATCGCGCGAGGCCTGAATCCCGCCGGCTGGTCGCAGGAGGGTCTCGACAGCGTGCGCGCACGCATGTCGGACTGGGAGTACGACTGCTGGAGCCGCGAGCAGGACACCACGCCCACGTTGCGCCGTCTCGAGATGGACCGGCTCATAGCGGAGGGCACCGAGGCGGAGATCGCAGCCTTCCGCGAACGCAACGCGATCGCCGACGCTCTGGAGGCGAAGGCGGGATCGCCGCGATGAACGAAGACATCGCAAGGGATCCGCGCCTTGAAGGCATCCTCCACCACGGCTCGGCGCGTCGCATGCGCCAGTTCTGCGACGTCTCTCCCGCGTATCTCACCCCGAATCTCTTCATGGCGCGCGAATACGCCCACATGGATTCCGAGGTGGACGGCGGGACCGGCTTCGTGGCGACCTGCCGGATCGTCGCCAGGAACCCCGTGAGACTCGACATCACCACCCTCCAGGATCTCCACTACTGCGAACTCAAGGGCTTCTACGACTATCTCATCGCCCGCGGTCACGACTGCGCGGTTCCCGAGGACGACACAATCCTGGGGGAGGTCGTCGTGTTCGGAGCCCGCGGGCTCGAGGTGCTGAGCTTCGATCCGATCCCCGATCGCTCCGTCTGGCTGCCCGAACTGCTCAGACCCGATGCGGAGCGGACCGGACCCGATCCGACGGATCCCGCATGAGCGGCATCAACGCCATCGTCGACGACGCATGCGATCCGGTCGCGCTGTGCCGTGCCGAACGGGCGGCGCTCGCGATCGCGCCGTACGAGATCGTGCGCGGATCATCCAGCCTCGCACGCGACATGGAGACGACCGACCGCCTCCTCCTGAAATGGCGCTCGACGACGATCGAGTTCCATTCCCTCATCGAGGAGCCGATGCCGGGTGCCAGCAGAAGGGACATCGGCGATGTCGCGGCAAGAATCATGACGGCCGCGCGCGCCGACGCCACGACGCAGGAGGAGGTCGACGGACTGATGCGCGACCTGCGCGACGTCGCCTGCTACCTCGCGGAGGGCATCGGTGGCGGGATGACAGCGAGCACCATGGCGTATGCGCAGATGCGCAGCCCGTTCGCGCCGGGTCTGGCCATGCGCAGTTCGCCGACCAGCGGCGGGCCCAACATCCGGACGGCGGACGACGAGCTGCTCCACGCGCTCCTAGGTCGCACGACGCCGACGATCCTCGTCAGGTCCGCCGCCATGATCGGCGACGTCGCGACCATATCGCTGCAGGCCGCAGGCGACATGGCCGGCGACGTCGTTCCCGACGCGATCTGGCGCCTGCGTCTCCATTCCCGCTTCTCCACATCGGATCCGCGCCCATGACACGCATCCTCCTCCTTCCGGGCTGCGACCCGCAGGCGTTCAGAGCGGCACGCGCGGACATCGGATCCGGAACCCCCGAGCTCCTCCGCGGCGCGAGCACCATCGCCACGGGTCTGGACCGCAAGGACCAGCTGCGACTGGACTGGACAGGGGTCCAGATCCAGTATTCCGGCATGGGATCGTCGGTGGCGCCCGGATACGAGCCCATACGGATACGGGCCGAGATCCTGCGGATACTCGAGACGGCGATCGTCTCAGCCGAACGCTTCGACGAGAGCGATCCCCTCATCGAGGACATGGGTCGCATGTCGCGTCTCGCCCTCGTAGTGCACCCCGACGCGGCCGACATCACCGGGGGCCAGACCACGGCGGTATCCGCGACACCCCTCAGCGCCGGGTTCTGCTACGCCAGGCACACGACGGGAAGATTCCTCGTCACCGCCGACGAGACCGCCATGCGACGCTGGATGCCCGACGCTCCGGATTGCGTGGTGATCCGCAACGCGTTCCACGACGACGGCATCTCGAGGATCGTCATGGAGCCCCTCGCCGGATTCCTTCCGGTGGAGGCGGTCGATCCCGTCGAAAGGCTGCGTCTGCATTCGCGGTTCGGGTCCTGATCCGATGCCCCGCATCGACATCCCGAAGCTGTCGGACCTCCATTGCGCCTGGGCGGACGAATGGGACGCGCGCGCCATGATCGGTCGGGCCGAAGCGATCTCCCGGGGACTCTCGAGAATCGAGCACGTCGGGATCTTCGGGACCGGGACGACGACCCTCGACATGAACGGGCTGCCCAGGCACTCCTCGTTCGGCACCAGGTTCGATCTCGCCGGCGGCGGAACGATCTCAATCTCGCTGGCTCTGTCGAAGGAGGCTCGCGCGACGACCGACGACCTCACCTTCGAGATGTCCGGTCCGGGAGGACCGCGGCTCGCGATCGCGCTTCGTCTGCCCGCGCACCGGGACGCCGGAAGGCCTGGCCTCGTCGAGGCGCTGGAGCTGCAGGATGGCCTGCGCGCACTGGGGGAGCATCTGATCGCCCCGATGGACGGGATCGATCGCATCGCGACGGGACAGCAGTCAATCACGGACGCGCTGGCGGCGCTCCTGGGACATCTTCCGCGAATGCGGGGGAGACGCTTCGTCAGGATCTCGACCGACCTCGCCGGATCGCCGACGACGATCGAGATCGTCACGGATGGCCAGGGAAGCCCCGATGCGCTCGATGCACGATCCGCCAGGATCCTGATCCGCGGGATCGCACCCTGCGGGTCGATGCATCTCGAGACGCACGGCGGTCACAAGGGCAAGACCTACCGTACCCATGGTCTGAAGACCACCGCGCCCATCCCGGAGGAGCGACCCGATCCGATCAGGACGATGCGACTGCTCGGCGAGCTCGGTCTCTCCGACCTTCCGACGATCGCAGGAGAACGCCGTTGAACCCGCTCAGACCACCGGCCGACCTCGTCGCGGTGGGCAACCGCTGGGACCGCGCGGATGCACTCGCCGCCTCGGACAGGACGGCGGCGATCCTGTCCATGCTGGGATCGCCGTCCGTGGCCGTCGGGCGGGACGAGCACCTGCCCATGCGATCTTTCGGCGACGAGGTCATCGAGGGAGAGGTCCGCACGGTCCGACACGACGTCGACGGGCCCGGCCTCGTGCTGGTCACCCACGAACCAGCCGTGACCCCGTCGAGAAGCATCCTCCACGTCCGCGTCGAACGACACCCGAGGGTCAAGGACATGACCCTGTCGATCCGATACGACCGCCTGATCTCGCCGGACCCCGTCGCCCGGGACGTCATCGGGTCCGTCGCGGAGGCCCTCCGCCGGTACGAACGCATGCTCGACCGGCACGGGCGTGGCTGCCACCGCGAGGCGAGCACGACCCTGAACGAGATCATGCGCCTGCTCGTCCTCCAGTGCGAGATGCACTGGAGTCGGAAGGGCAGCATACCGATGACCATCCTCAACCTCTGCTGCCCGACCCCGTGGAGCGGGACGACGACGTCCATGGGCGATCCGGACGGCAGGAAGGATGCGCGCTTCCTCTCCGAGGAGGCGCGGCGCATCGTCGAGGACCTGCTGCCCACCGCCATGGCGGTGGACTGGATCGACGAGCAGGACAAGGGTACGGGAAGGGTCAGGAGCCGTCTCTCGGTCAGTCCGCTCGGAACGGTCGGCATGAGCTCTCCCCTGTCGAAACGCGATCCGATGTCGGATCTGCGCTGCCTCGAACGTCTGCGGCTTCCGGAAGGCGCGATCCTGGATCCGATCTGACGAGAGCGCGAGGAGGGATGGGCTGGAGGTGCTTCGCCCCCTCTTCTCAACCCTGGACGGAAAACAAGGACATGGACAAGCGGACCCTGAGCGGCGTCATCGACCGCATCGGACCGATCACCCGCTGCGACGGCAGGATCGTCATGCTGATCAGGATCGAAGGCGATCCGACGGTGCACCGCCTTCCGGAGATGCTGTACGAAGGCTTCGAGGCCGTCGCCCTCTCCAGACCCGGCGACCGGATCGAGATGACCGTCTCCGAGCGGTCGATCAGCGATTTCACGAACGTCGACTCCTCGATGACGGCCACCACGGCCGAATTCGAGTTCATCTGACATCGGCGTTGACGACGTCCCCGGGCCGTGCCATCACATTGACACGGCCCACGCGGAGGCCGGTCGTCCGCCAATGACGAACCCGCAAGGGGCCGCCGACAACGAAGACGTCCTTCATCAGACCCTCCAGAGGGCCTAGGACGCACGAGCGGACGGTGTGGACCTGCAGGGCCCCTCGGAGCGTCATCATGCCCATCGACAACGACAAGATCATCGCGTCCGCGAAGAAGGCCGCACGCCGCCTGGCGCGCGCCTCGGACGCCTCGTACCAGACGTGCCTCGATACGATCGCCAGGAACGCCGGGCGACCCCACTGGGGAGCCTTCCTGGCCGATCCCGTTCGCCATGACCTCGACCACTCCATCGTGATCGCCGACGACGGCGATCACGACTCCGGCGACGCCTTCCCGGACATCGCGGATCCCGTCGCCCGGCGGGACCTGACGACCACCGTCGACATCGTCTCCGACGCCATCAGGAGCGCGGTGCGCATGGGACGGGACGCGGTCGGTCACGAGCGCGGAAGACTGCGGAGCTGGAGCGTCGGCGGCTCCAGCGACGGGATCGGCATCCCTGCGCACCTCGTGCGCCATCTCCCCCGCGCGATCCTCTCGTTCGCCGACGCGCGCATCGGCGAACGCGGCACGTTCGGCTTCCGCTTCGACGACAGGGAGATGGCCCTCGTCGTCGGTCGGGACGATTCGCTCATCGTCTCGCTGAAGGGCCTCAAGCCGGCCGAATGGTTCGGACGCTTCCGTCCGGGAGACCGGATCGAGGCCGACGGCACCGTGGTTAAGGGGCCCGAACACGAACCCAGACGGGTCTCGCCCTTCTCCAGGGCGCTGCAGCGCCGGGTCGGCATCGCCAGATCCATCGTCACCAGAATGGGAGGCGGGATCGGGAACGAGGCGCTGCGCGAAGCGGTCGCCCGTCGCATCCTGTCCATCCGCAAGGACGGATACGGGTATTCCCTCGGAAGACTGGCCGACGGTCCGGCGGTGTTCACGGAGGAGACGCTCTCCGTCCACGTCTCGGCGCCTCCCGGCACGGGAAAGACCGCAGGAGCGGTCATGCCCGCCATACTGACCGCCGATCACTCGAGCCTGATCATCCACGACGAGCGGAACCAGTGGGAGATGACGTCCGGTTACAGGGAGACCCTGGGGCCGGTCCACGTCATCAACTTCGGCGGCCCGTCCAACAGCTCGCTCAACCCCCTGCACGTGGACTGGGTGCCGAGGGACGGGACCGAGAGGGCGATCTACGTGTCGCGACTGGCAGAAGCTATCCACCCCGAGGACGACCATGCGTCCGCGTACATGGCCGAGGCCATCCTGCGGACGCTGGAGACGTCGGGTCCCACATGCTTCGGGGATGTCGCCGCCCTCCTGGAGGGACGCGTCGGCAAGGGCGGGCACGACGGGATGCAGGCCGGCAGGGCCATCCTGGCGCTGGCCCCGTTCCTCTCGGAACAGGTCGCGGCCTGCACTACGGATTCCGGCCTGAGACCCGACGATCTCAGAGGGGTGCCCTCCCTCTTCGACCAGGGCTGGAACCCGATCACCGTCTACCTCGTCAGGGGCCGGCACGGTTCCGGATCCGGAAAGGTCGCGGCGCTCGTGCAGACCGCGATCTGGCATCACGCGATCGGCGACGCGCCTGGCAGCACCCGACCCGACGGATCCCGCGTCGGACCGCTGGCCGTGAACATGATCCTGGACGGCTGCGAGGCCCTGGCGCCCATGCCGATGATGGGATGCGCCCTGGAGAGGGGCCGTGCCACCAAGGTCGGTCACATCGTGGTCTCGAACACCAGGGGAGGACTCCCCAGACTGTTCGCCGGCAGACTCGAACACGACTGCATGTCGCTATTCGCGGTCCAGATCGTGTTCTGCCAGAACGACGTGCACGAGGCTGAGAGGATCGCGAAGCGCTTCGGCGACCTGGCCGCCAGCGAGCTGTGCTCGATGCCGCGGGGCAGGCATCTGCTGATCGTCCAGGGAAGCGGTGACCCGATGTGGATGAGGACGCCGCTCTTCTTCGAGAACCCCGTCCTTCTGCAGAGGACGTACAATCCGAGGACACGCCTCGGGCCGTCGCCCGTCATCCTCGGCCGAGGATGACGGGAAGGGAGCGGGACTGATCATGCCGTGGATCCGAAGGCGGCATCAGAGAGGAAATTTCGCAAATGTCCCGTTCCAGAAGCGATCAGCGCGGCAAGCGCATCGCCGGCGAGATCGGCGGCCGCGGCGCGTTCGCCGTCGTCGACGGCCGTCTGATCAAGCGCTGCGGCGGCGAGAGCGTCGGATCGCCCGCCCGCAAGCGCGATGCCAAGGAGCAGGCGACCCGCATGCGTCGCCGCGAGGGCGACCGCATCGCACGGACCTCGGAGAAGGACGCTTGATCGCCAAGGACACCGATCCCCGGTACGAGGTCGGAGTCCCTCTGGACCTCTATCCCGGCGATCTGCCAAGGGTGCCGGATGAGCACGACCTGCATCCGGCCGGCTCCTTCGACCCGTTCGAGGCGGCGGGGCCCGGCGTGCGCGAATACGTCGACGCCTACCACGACCCGTCGTTCTCCTTCATGGACGTGGCGCACGCGCTGCCGCTCGCCGTCTACGAGCGTCTGAGCGTGGCCCAGCGCCAGATGATCAGATCGTCGACCGACACCACCTTCGCCAGCGAGGAGGTCCGAACCCTGCTGGAGGATAATCCGCGGCACGAGATCATGTACAAGATCTCGAACTCCATGTGGAAGTGGGGACATGGCAGGGCCGGTTGGAACGAACGGGTCGATGCCTACGACGGCATCCGCACCTTCGATCTAGGCGTACCGGGGTTCGACGTCCTTCTGGACCGTACGTGCTGGTTCCATTCGCGAGGTCATTCGAAGTACGCGGGCGTGTTCCTCGACGGATCGTTCGGATTCCACGTCATGCACGCGGGACGACGCGTCATGACGATCGGATTCTCGATCGCCGGGGGAAGACGGGTCCTGGTGAGCCAGATCCAGGTGGCGTCGCGCAAGGGCAACCGATGGATGTTCCGCTTCCCCTCGGACCGCATCGCGACGATCATCGCCGCGTTCCAGCGCTCGTTCCCCCGCCACTCGATCCATCTGGTCGACGGATTCGACGCATCGCGACGCATCCTCGACGACTACGCCAAGCGGATCCGTACTCTCGAGGACGCGATCGCGACCTATCGCGAATACGTCGCGCGCGGCTCGACGATCTGGTCGGATGCGGACATCGCCAGGGCCGAGGAGGAGATCCGGATCGTCCGGGGCAGGATCGCCCATCTGACGGGCGATGCGCCGCGGCTCGCGGCGTTCTACGGCGGCTCCCAGAGCCTCCGCCTCGGCGACGAGCTCACGGCCAACGGCCTCAGACATCGCGAGGTCCTGCCGCTGGCGGCATGAGGAATGGTCGGAGACCGCTCGACCGCAGAACGATCGATCCATGAAAGGCCATGCGATGCGCAAGCAGCACATCTACGACGCGAACCAGTACCAGACGGCGCTAGACGCCATGGCGATCGCCGACGGCGGCGCCGCGGGCGAGATGCCGAAGTCCCTGCGGGGATACCTCGGCAAGCGCAGCGCCGCGGTGGAGGCGTCGTGGCAGGGGGCGAGCCTCGAGGAACGGATCTCGCAGGTGGCCGTCATGATCGGATTCCACGTCCCCGGCGACGTGTCGAACCCCCGCCACGTCGTGACCTACGGCTACGAGATGATGTGCCGCAGCGGATCGCTGCTCGCACCCGAGGCGGTCGAGGCATGAACGTCCACGTCGTCCTCGTCACCTCGAACTCGACGGACCCGGTCGTCGAGGTGTTCGCGGACCGCAAGGACGCGACATCGCGCATGAAGCGCATCCTGACCGACGGCGGCTGGCCGCTCGATGCCGCGATCGCGGCGGCGGACAAGGGCGAGGAGGTCGTGGTCGACGAGGACGACGACGCGGTGCGCATCCTCGATCGCACCGTGCGGACCGCATGACGGCTCGCATCCTCGCATACGCGAACACGCTCGAGCGCGAACGCGCGCTTCCGCTCGCACACGCCGTGCTGGAGACGATGGAGCGATCGCTCCGCGACGGCACCGCCAGACCCATCCGGGGAATCCTCGGCACCGGCGTCGAGGGCCTGACGGAGGGGGATGACCTCTCCGCCGGCATCGTGCGCATAGACGCGGGAGCCGGAGGAGCGCGATGCACGACGATCGAGCAGTTCGCCGCGGTCGTGCGCACCTCCATGGCGGCGATCATGGATCCATGGATCGACCCCGAGCAGGAGGCGTCCGTCCGACGCTGGCTCGAGGTCCTCTCGGCGCTACGAGGCCACGAGGCGACCGTGGCCAGGGGTGACGCCTTCCCGATACGCGTCGTCGCCACGTCCGCATCCCCGTGGGCGGCGGTGAAGGCGATCAGCATCTGCGTGCCTCCCCTGCCGGTATTCGGAGTGCCGATCGACGACGACGGTCTCGTGATGCCGCGCATGGTGACCATGGACGCGGAGATGGGCGACGACGAGGATGCGGAGACGCCGCTCCTGCCACGGCACGTCGTGCTGCGCACGATGAGCGGCGGGTGGAGCGACGAACCCACGGCGCTCGAGCTGCTGAGACTGCATGCCGAGAAGGACGCTCTCGATCCGGCCATGGCGCGGCTGGCGCACCCGGACCGGACCCCGGGACGAGACGGTCCTTGACCCCGCCGCTCCATCGTCCATAATCCCCGCTCCACGCCGGACGGGATCGGCGACAGGGGGAACGCATGCCCGCCAAGGACGTCACCGCCTCAGTGAGGCGCGCATTCGCCGCGAAACGGCTGCAGTCCGCATGGGGGATGCTGGGCTCCTCCGCACCGGGTGACAGATCGGCCGCCATCGAGGGCGTCGCGAGGATCCTGGAGACGGACGGCCTGAACCTGGTAGACGTCATGACCGCGGTCCTGTCCGTCCCCATCGGTCCATACAGGCGCAACGGCTCCAGGAGCGTAGAGGACGATCTGTTCGCCCACGCCGACCGCCGGGACGGCGTCGCGCCCGACGCCGCCGCGATGAAGGTCGTATCCGGCAGGAACGTGCCGGAGCGCATCGGAGGACGCGTGATCCTCCTCGACGAGCGCAGCACGAGGAAGGGACCAGAGCTCGTGGTCGCGATCGTCGGATTCGACGTCCGCTACGATCCCCTCGCGGCGAGATGCGAGCGGGCGATCGCCGCTCTGAGGGCGGCCGCGCAGAGAGGCGGCCTGACGCAGGTGACCGTGCAGACGCCGGTCACGGCCAGACAGATGCCCATCGTCCAGACGGTCGGAATGGGCATCGTCATCTGAGACCTCCCGCCGGCGGAAGCATCCGTCGGTCCCAGTCTGCAGGCGATGCAGGATCATCGCATCCGTCCGTGATGGACGGACCGACCGCCGACCGCGCCGGGTCGCGGCGAGCGGCGGGAAGGGGTCCCGCACCGTGGACGGTGCGCCGTGGACCCGGACAGGAATGGCAGGAGAGAGGAACGAGTGTTCCCATCTTCGGGATCAAATCAGTGCAGCAATCGGAGATAGCACTCATGTTCCAGGCCAACATCACCCTCGGCGCCGTTTCGACCAAGAACACCGCGACCGGCAAGAACGCCGGTCAAAAGTACAGCGTGTCGCGCGCCGTGCTCAACAAGAAGGACGGCACGACCCGCGAAGTCACCGTCATGGCGTTCGGCAAGCAGCGCGACAGCGTCGCCCGCCTGCTGCGCAAGGGCAAGACCGTGACCGTGTCGGCCGTGTGGGACAACCGCACGCTGAAGATCATCGGCCCGCGCCGCGAGCGCAAGGCCGCCGCGCAGGGCTGATCCCCCGACGACCCGACAGGTCGTGCAGGACCCCGCTCCGCCTCACGGCGGGGCGGGGTTCGCGCGTGTCGGCACGACCCTGCGCTCGGGGAAAGCGCGTAGGGGTGATGGACATCGCCGAAGCCAGCGACTAGACAATCCGCTTGCACGCATCGGGGGATGCGCAGGGGGTTTGTCGAATGTCCAACGTGCTCATCGGGATCATCGGGGTGATCCTCTTCATCGGTCTCGCTCTGGCGGGAGCCCTGTTCCTGGGACCCCGTTTCCAGGAGGCCACCAACAACTCCAAGGCATCGGCCCAGGTGCAGGCGATGCAGCAGGTGATCGCCGCCGCGAACATGTACGAGGTGACGAACGGCAGGAGCGATCTGGCACTCGACGTGTCCGTCGACGCCACGAGTCCGCTGGTAACGGGCGGCTTCCTCAA
>Ga0308157_10002505_pt1 | contig 29955 bp, 43 predicted proteins | sample PhyBR1_FD_201035 | JGI IMG/M metagenome (GOLD analysis project Ga0308157, IMG submission 201035) | Phyllosphere microbial communities from UC Gill Tract Community Farm, Albany, California, United States - DLSLB.R1 | ecosystem: Host-associated > Plants > Phyllosphere > Unclassified | place: USA...
CGGGCAGCACAGCAGCCCCAGCTCCCACAGGTACCGCGCAGGCTCTTGGCTTGATGCGTACCTGTGGGGGTCGGCGGGCAGCACAGCAGCCCCAGCTCCCACAGGTACCGCGCAGGCTCCGGGCTTGATGCAGTCCTGTGGGAGCTGGCTTGCCGGCGATGGGCTGCGAAGCAGCCCCAATTTCACCGGTCCTGAGGGAACTCGATCACAAACCGTGTCCACCCATTTTCACATTCCGCCCGAATGCCCCCGCCATGGGCCTGCACGATTGACCGGGTAATCGCCAAGCCCAACCCAGCATGCTCGCTACTGCCTTCGCGCCGTGCCGGGTCCACACGGTAAAAGCGGTCGAACAACCGCGGCAAAGCAGCTGGCTCGATGGCCGGCCCGGTGTTGGCCACGCTGATTCTCGGCCCAGGCGCCAGCGTTACCCTTATCTGCCCTCCCGCCGGGGTAAAGCGCATGGCGTTATCCAGCAGGTTGGACAGCGCCCGGCGCAGCATATGCCGGTCACCGTGCAACACGGCCTCCCCCTCGCGCAGCATCTGCACATTGTTGTCTTCGGCCAGCGGCGCGTAGTACTCCAGCAGCGCATCCACCTCGTCATGCAACGCCAAAGGCGCTTGCCCCGGTACCAGCAGGCCGTGGTCGGCCTTGGCCAGGAACAACATGTCGTTGATCATCTGCGCCATCCACTGCAGTTCTTCCAGGTTGCCATGCAGCGCTTCGCGGTACTCCTCAAGGCTGCGCGGGCGGGTGAGGGTAACCTGGGTATGAGTTAGCAGATTGGACAGCGGCGTGCGCAGCTCATGGGCAATGTCGGCAGAAAATGCCGACAGGCGCTGGAAGGCATCGTCCAGGCGCTGCAGCATGGCGTTCATGCTGGTGGCCAGTTCGGCCAGCTCTTCGGGCATTTGCGCCACCGGCAGGCGAGTGGTGAGCGAGCGTGCCGACACGCTGGCGGCCACCTGGCCCATCTGCCGTAACGGGCGCAGGCCGCTGCGTACCGCCCAGGCACCGAGCAGCGCGGTGGCCAGCGCTGAAAGGCCGACAGTCAGCCAGATCAGGCGTTGCATGCCCTGCAGGAAATGCTGGTGGTGGGTAATGTCGAGGTACAGGGCCAGTTGTGGCGACTGCACGGCGCCCTGCGCCAGGTGCACCGCCAGGCTGCGGTAGTCGGTGCCTTGTGCATGCAGGGTGGCCAGCCCGGCGGGCAGCGGTGCCTGCGGTAGCCCGGTGCGGCTTTCGAACCAGGTGGTGCCGTCGCTGCCGCTGATGCGCAGCGCCAGGTCGGCCTGGTGGCTCAGCTCATCGTGCAGGGCGGGCAGCCGTGCCTGCAGCTCGGTTGGGGTGGTGATGCCAGCCAGTTGCGTACGGAACAGTGACAGGCGCGAGTCCAGCAGTTGCTGGTCGAGTTCGACGAAGTGCTGCTCGCTGGCCCGGTTGAACAACACGCCGGCGCCCAGCGAAACGGCGGCGGTGCAGGCGGCGAACAACAGGGCCAGACGGCTGCCGAGGGAAACCCTGCGCATCATTCCGTGCGCTCTTCGAGCACATAGCCCATGCCGCGTACGGTGTGGATCAGCTTGTTGGGGTGCGGGTCGTCGATTTTCAGGCGCAGGCGGCGGATCGCCACTTCGATCACGTTGGTGTCGCTGTCGAAATTCATGTCCCACACCTGCGAGGCGATCAGCGATTTTGGCAATACCTCGCCCTGGCGGCGCAGCAGCAGTTCGAGCAGGGCGAACTCCTTGGCGGTCAGGTCGATGCGCTGGCCGGCGCGCTCGGCGCGGCGGCGGATCAGGTCCAGGCGCAGGTCGGCCAGGTTCAGGGTGGTGTCCTGGCTGGGGCTGGTGCCACGGCGCAGCAGGCTGCGCACCCGGGCCAGCAGTTCGGAAAAGGCGAACGGCTTGACCAGGTAGTCGTCGGCGCCCAGCTCCAGGCCATGCACGCGGTCCTCGACGGCATCGCGGGCGGTGAGGAACAGTACTGGCGTATCCAGGCCGGCCTGGCGCACGGCCTGGAGGATCTGCCAGCCGTCACGGCCAGGCAACATTACGTCGAGGATCAGCAGGTCGTGGTCGCCGGTCAGGGCCAGGAACTGGCCGGTTTCGCCATCGGTGGCCAGCTCGGTGGCGAAGCCGGCCTCGCTCAAGCCCTGGCTCAGGTACTGGCCGGTGCGGGCCTGGTCTTCGACGATCAGCAGTTTCATTCGGTGGCTTGCCTCCAGCAGGGGCCGGGTGATGCTGAAATGATACGTGACGAAGCGCAGGCACGCCCAAGCTGACAAAGTTGTAATCTCCCTGTCAGGTAGCTGCCAGTCGCCCGTGACTAAGGTGGCCTCATCCTGTTGTACATTTTCGGAGTCATCATGAAACGCCTGTTCATCGCCGCCCTTGCCCTGGCCAGCCTGCCGACCTTTGCCGGCGAGGCGCAAACTTTCGCCTTTGGCGAGCCGGCCCCGGCGAACAAAGCCACCCGCACGGTCAACGTGGTGCTCAAGGACATCGCCTTCGAGCCCAAAAACCTGCAGGTAAAAGCCGGCGAGACGGTGCGCTTCGTACTGGTCAACGAGGGTAAGCTGCCGCATGAATTCAACCTGGGTGACAAGGCCATGCATGCCGAGCACCAGAAGGAAATGGTCGCCATGCAAGGCAAGATGTTCACCGAGGCCATGAACCACGAAGGCATGGACCACGGCCAGATGATGGAACACGGCGGCGGCCATGGCCACGGTGGCGGCAACACGGTGCTGGTCATGCCAGGCCAGCGCGCCGAGCTGACCTGGGCCTTCCGCAAGTCGGCGCCTATAGAGTTTGCCTGCAACGTGCCAGGGCATTATCAGGCTGGCATGGTCGGGGCGTTGACCATCGAGTGACTTGCGCTCCAAGGCAGGGTGCAAAACCGGTAGACTAGGGGCAATTTCGAACCTCTAGGTCAGTTTCCATGCATCCTGCTGCCGAACACTCGCCGCTGGGCAAGTCCAGCGAATACATCGCCACCTACTCCCCGGAGCAGCTGTTCCCGATCCCGCGTACTGCCAAGTGGGCCGAGCTGGGCGTCACCGCGCAGACATTGCCCTGGCATGGCGTGGATTACTGGAACTGCTTCGAACTGAGCTGGCTGCTGCCGTCGGGCAAACCGGTGGTGGCGATCGGCGAGTTCGCCATCCCGGCCGACTCGCCGAACATCATCGAGTCCAAGTCGTTCAAGCTGTACCTCAACTCGCTGAACCAGACGGTGTTTGCCTCGCTGGGCGAATTGCAGGCCTGCCTGGAGAAAGACCTGTCTGCCGCGGCTGGCAAGCCGGTGGGGGTGAAGGTTCGTACCTTGGCTGAAGTCGAGGCCCAAGGCGTGGAAGCCTTGCCGGGGCTGTGCATCGATGCGCTGGACGTTGCCATCAGCAACTACGAGCAGCCGCAGCCAGAGCTGCTGCGCTGCAACCCGGAGCACGTGGTGGAAGAAACCTTGCACAGCCACCTGCTGAAGTCCAACTGCCCGGTAACCGGCCAGCCGGACTGGGGCAGTGTGGTGGTCGAGTACAAGGGCAGGGCGCTGGACCACGCCAGCTTGCTGACCTACCTGATCAGCTTCCGCCAGCATGCCGACTTCCATGAGCAGTGCGTCGAGCGCATTTACCTGGACTTGAAAAACCTGCTGCAGCCGGAGCACCTGACGGTGTATGCGCGGTATGTGCGCCGGGGTGGGCTGGATATCAACCCGTACCGTAGCACTGGGGCGATCAGCCCGGATAACAAGCGGCTGGTTCGGCAGTAAGGCTCAAGTACGTTGGGGGCGCTCTGCGCCCCTTTCGCGACACAAGGCCGCTCCCACAGGTTCAGCGCATGATCAGGGTTTTGCGCTGAACCTGTGGGAGCAGCCTGGTGCTGCGAATGGGCTGCCGAGCAGCCCCAGCTGTTTCAGATCCCCATGCTGTGCAGCGAGTTGGCAATGCTGCGCAGGGTGGCGGTGAGGTCGGGATGATCGGCCTCGAAGCGTTCGATTGCCAGGTTCACGCCATCCACCAGATTGTTGTCCGGCGTGGCTTCTTCAAGTTTCAGTTGCGCCTCGATCTGGCGTGCTTCTTCGTGCAACGCGGCCAGTTCGTCTTCCGAAAGCGGTACGTTGCGGTCCAGTTGCTCGCGCAAGCTGTTCAGGCGCTCTTGCAATTCGCGGGCAGGCATTGGTAGTTCTCCATCAAGGGCTTGGCAAACCATGGACCTCAGCGAAGCGGCAAAGGTTCTGGCCTGTCTTCAGCGTAATCCACCTGCCGCCGCTTTGCATGATCCGCGTCAAAGGTGCTGTATCAGGGTTTTTCACCTTTGCGCCGGCGCTGGGCGATGTCCTGCAGGCAGGTGTCCAGCGCTTCCAGGTGGTCGATTACCGAGTGCACGCCCAGGCCGAACAGTTCCAGCGTTGCCTTGCCACGGGCCACGTCCTGTTGCTGCGAGGTCATTGCTTGCCATTGCCGCGAGCTGCGGTCGCAGAACGGGCTGCAGGCGGCCAGGCCCACCGTCCACAAGCCTGCGTTAAGCCCGGACTGCAGCAGGCGCGGGTCGCCGCTGACCAGCACGCAGCCATCCAGGCGTTCGCTGTCCAGGGTCATCAGTGCCTGCCAACAGGCGTTGGGCGCCGGCCAGCGTACGCCGTTTACCGAATGCCCCGGCAGCCAGTCGGGCAGTACGTGTGCCAGGCGCTTGCTTTGGGTGGCGCTGAGGTCATCCAGCCAGATGCACGGCACCTGGTGCTGGCGCAGGCTGGCGAGGGTAGCCAGGGCGCCGGGTGCGGGCGAGGGGGCGCCACCATTGGCGGCCTGCACCAGGCAGCCGCGCAAGCCGAACAGCACAGCAGTGAAGGCGGGTGCAGCGTCCATGGCAACTTCCCCCAAATAGTCCGCAGGCTATTCGGTGATTGTTACCGCCCTGTGACATCGGCGCCCCTGCAACAGTTGTTCACAAAATATTGAGCAAACATGTGTAAAGCTGTTTATCAGGCCGCAAGCCTCTATACTGCCGCCTTACCAGCAGCGCGACCCGTTGCGTTTGCGGCCGAGAAATTCGATGGAGAGACATCTATGCGTAGGATCGGTGCCAGTGTGATCGAACGAGTCACCCAGGCCTGTGTCTGCGCCAGCATGCTGCTGGCGCCCGTGGCAGCCACCCAGGCAGCCACCGAGGAAGATCCCTGGGAAGCGGTCAACCGGCCGATCTTCCGCTTCAACGATACCCTCGACACCTATGCCCTCAAGCCATTGGCCAAGGGCTACCAGGCGGTCACTCCGCAGTTCCTTGAAGATGGCATCCACAACATCTTCCGCAACCTGGGTGATGTGACCAACCTGGCCAACGACGTGTTGCAGCTCAAGCCTCATGCTGCGGGGGTGGATACGGCGCGGCTGATCGTCAACACCACCTTCGGCCTGGGCGGTTTCTTCGACGTGGGCACCAAGATGGGCCTGCAGCGCAATGACGAAGACTTTGGCCAGACCCTGGGCTACTGGGGTGTGCCGAGCGGCCCGTACGTGGTCATCCCGCTGCTGGGGCCAAGCACGGTGCGTGACGGCGTTGCCAAGTACCCGGACAGCTACACCAAGCCTTACCGCTACATCGACCATGTGCCGACGCGCAATTCGATCTTTGCCCTGGACGTGATCGACACGCGTGCCGACCTGCTCTCTGCCGAGAAGCTGATACAGGGTGACAAGTACATCTTCATTCGTAACGCCTACCTGCAGAACCGCGAGTTCAAGGTCAAGGATGGCGAAGTCGAAGACGACTTCTGATCTATGAACAGGGGCCGCTTCAGGCCCCTTTTCAATGCATGGCCAGCACGCGCAACCCGAATTTCTGCTGGCCACCCGGCTGGTCGGCAATCCATACCACTTCGGTGCTGGCATGCAGCCCTTTGAGCGCCGGGTGGTCGGACTCGATCCGCACCTCAATATGATCCCCCACCTGGAAGCGTTGCGGTGCCTGCACCTGCATGCCGCCGCTGGACAAGTCCAGGCACACGGCTGCGATCACCTGGCCTTCATGCAGCAGGTTGACCGCGGTGTCGATGCGCATGCGGATGAAATCGCGTTTTTCGCTGTGGCTGGAGGGCGTGTTGGGCATGCTGCATCCTTCCCATCGGGGTGCGCTGGTCGACTTTCTTATAACTCCCGGTGATTTGCCCTGTAAAGAGCGGCGAGGTCGACCCTTGCATGCTTGAAACGCCTGCCGGATGGGAGTACCGTCTGCGCCTTACAAGGTACCTTTGAACAGTTGCCGGGCAGGTGTTCTTGTCCTACAACTCAAGTAGAGTGTGACCACAAAGAATTCCCGTAGCTGGCCGTCTGCTTTGCCGACACCGCTGCACCAACCCAAATCGGCGCCGTTCGCCCACATGCAGAAAACCAGTGCAACGCTGCTGATTATCGATGACGACGACGTGGTCCGTGCGAGCCTCGCCGCCTATCTTGAAGACAGTGGCTTCAGCGTCCTCCAGGCCGGTAATGGCCAGCAGGGGCTTCAGGTCTTCGAAGAACACCAGCCCGACCTCGTGATCTGCGATCTGCGCATGCCGCAGATGGGCGGCCTCGAACTGATCCGTCAGGTCAGCGAGCGTGCGCCGCAGTTGCCGGTGATCGTGGTGTCTGGTGCCGGTGTCATGAGCGATGCGGTGGAAGCCTTGCGCCTGGGCGCCGCCGACTACCTGATCAAGCCGCTGGAAGATCTGGCCGTCCTTGAGCATTCGGTGCGCCGCGCCCTCGACCGCTCGCGCCTGGTGCTGGAAAACCAACGCTACCGCGACAAGCTCGAAACGGCCAACCGCGAACTGGAAGCCAGCCTGCACCTGCTGCAGGAGGACCAGACCGCCGGTCGCCAGGTGCAGATGAACATGCTGCCGGAAAGCCCCTGGGTAGCTGGCGAGTTCGCCTTCGAGCACCAGATCATCCCGTCGTTGTACCTGTCGGGTGATTTTGTCGATTACTTCCGCGTCGACGAGCGGCGTATTGCCTTCTACCTCGCTGATGTCTCCGGGCATGGCGCGTCGTCGGCCTTTGTCACCGTGCTGTTGAAATTCATGACCACGCGGCTCATGTTTGAGCTAAAGCGCAGCAGGATGCGCGAGTTCAAACCGTCCGAAGTGCTCAGCCACATCAACCGCGGCCTGATCAATAGCAAGCTGGGCAAGCACGTGACCATGGTTGGCGGGGTGATCGACGAAGAGGCTGGTCTGTTGACCTACGCCGTGGGTGGCCACTTGCCGCTGCCCGTGCTGCATACCCCCGGGCATACCCGTTACCTGGAAGGCCGTGGCCTGCCGGTGGGGCTCTTCGACGAGGCTACCTACCAGGACTTGGTGGTGGAGCTGCCACCTCAGTTCAGCCTCAGCCTGATGTCCGATGGCATTCTGGACCTTTTGCCGGGTGACACGCTCAAAGATAAAGAGGCTGCCTTGCCGGAGATCGTCAAGGCAGCAGGTGGCAGCCTGGATGGGCTGCGTCAACGATTCGGATTAGCTACGCTTGGGGATATGCCGGATGATATCGCCCTATTGGTGTTGAGCAGGAACCTTCAATGAGTACCGGTAGAATCCAGTTCGCCGAGCAGAGTGGTACCTTCGTACTGAAGTTCGTCGGTGAAGTGCGCCTGACCCTGTGTTCGGCGCTGGATGCGACGATCGAGAAGATATTCACGGCGTTGAACTTCTCGGCGATTGTCATCGACCTGACCGAAACCGAGAGTATCGACAGCACCACCTTGGGCCTGCTGGCCAAGCTGTCGATCCTGTCGCGGCAGAAGGTCGGCCTGTTGCCGACCGTGGTCACCACCAACCCGGATATTTCCCGGTTGTTGCAGTCGATGGGTTTCGATCAGGTGTTCAACATCGTCGATCGCCCGATTCCGTGCCCCGAGTGCCTGACCGACCTGCCGTCGCAGGACCAGAACGAAGACGTGGTGCGCTCCAAGGTACTGGAGGCGCACAAGATCCTCATGGGCCTGAACGACTCCAACCGCGAAGCCTTCCATGACCTGGTCAATGCGCTGGAGCGGACCTGATCGTTAACCTGTGCCGGCCCTTTCGCGGGTAAACCCGCTCCCACAGGGATCTGCACGGGTCTGAAAGGCCCACGATTCCTGTGGGAGCGGGTTTACCCGCGAAGAGGCCAGCACAGGCTGAAGACCAGACTCAGCCAGTAAACTCGGTAGCCTCACCCCCACCCGCATCGAGCTGATACACCCGCATCGGCCGCCCCTGCTCATCAAAGAACACCTGCCCCAGCCCCGCACCGTTCCACAAGCGCTCCCCGGCCTTGCTGTGACTGGGCGTACGCGGCACCACTTCCATCTCCCGGCGCTTGGTAAACCAGTTCAGCGGCGAGCGCGGTGCATACAGCCAGCGGTTGAGCCGGTCGAGTACATCCAGCAGGCGCCGGGGGAACTCGTTCTTGATCCCGCTGCTGGTCACCTGCCACAAATGCGGGCTGCGCTGGCGGTGGCGGATCAGCACTTCATAGACGAACGAGTAGTGCACATCCCCGGACAACACCACGTAGTGCCCCGGCGTGCGCGAGTGGCGGAAGATGTTGAGGATGACCTGCGCCGCACCCCGGTGGGCCATCCAGTTTTCGGCATCCACCAAAAGCGGGTAGCCCAGCCCGCTGAACACCTTTTGCACAGTCTCGATCAGCTTCACGCCAAAAATTGGCGCAGGCGAGACAATCACCGCTGACGGGTGGTCGAGCAGCGCCTGCTGCAACTCGCTCAGGGCTTCCCAGTCGAGCAGGCCGGACGGCTTGGCCAGGTTGCTTTCGCTGCGCCAGCGGCGGGTACGGGTGTCCAGTACCAGCAAGGGAGGGTTTGTTGGCAAGCTGAATTGCCAGCCCTGAAAGCGCAGCAGTTCGCCGATCAGTTCATCGCGGGCCCGGCTGCACAAGGCCTGGCATTGCCTGACCAGGGGCTTGCAGCTGTCCGGATCGTTGCCCCAGGCCTGACAGAGCAGGTAGCCAAGCAGTGCGTTGCCAATGATCCGCCGCGAGAAGGGGTGGCCGTAGGCGGTTTCTTCCCACTGTGCCGAGAGGTTCCAGTCGTCGGTGATGTCGTGGTCGTCGAAGATCATCAGGCAGGGCAGGTGGGCCATCACCCGCGCCACCTGGCCAAGGTTCCCGGCAAACCCCTGGATAAGCGGCAGCTCCTGTCGATAACGTGCCTGGCGCTGGTCGGTCAGCCCGCTGGGCATCGCCATGTCCACCAGCTGCCAAGGCACGGGTGACCACACCAGCAGGTACATGGCCATGACCTCGGCGAGGGTCACCAGGTGGTTGTCGGCGTTGCTGGACGAAAAGATCGGCTTGCGCTTGCCGCCAAAAAACCGCTCGCGCAAGGTGTCGTTGGTTTCCTGCGCTGGCAGCAGGTCGGCGCGGTGGTAGTAGCTGGCCGGGTGCTGGTACAGCGCCTGGCTGTCGGCGACCACGGCGCCATCCAGCTGCTCGTCGAACAGGCCCAGGCGCTCAATCAGGCTATGGATAGCACGCAGCATCGGGCCGGCGACATCGTCGGCGTACACCTGGTCGCCGGTCATCAGCAGCACGGCCGGGCGATCTTCAGGCTGCTCGCAGGCCTGCAGCAGGCGGTCAGCGCACAGCAAGCCATCGGCAGCGGGGTGGTGCGGCTTGCGGCAAGAACCGTGCAGCAAGTGGTCGAGACGGTCGCGCAGCACCAGGCTCGGGCGCTGGGTGCCGGGGTAGAGCAGGTGCGGCGCCCAGCCCGCGATGCCCTGGCCGTTGATGAGCAGGTCGTAGTCGAGCTGCTGGTTGCAGGGCAGGGGGTAGGCGAAGTGGATTTCCAGCAGGTGAATGAAAGCGTGCTGGCCGACCGGGACGACCTGGCAATCCACCTTGGCCTCGCTTGCCGGGAAGATGAATTCGGGTTGCAGCGGTTGGGTAGCGACCAGCCAGATGGCCAGGCGCTGGGGTTCCAGGCGGCGCAGTACCGGGCCGGCAAGTACGAGAGGTAAGGGGGTAGAGGAGGTCATCGACAGCTCGGGTGGCTTATCGGGCCCCTTCGCGGGTAAACCCGCTCCCACAAGTACAGCGCCAATTTCAGGCCTGTGGGTATGCGTGTGGGAGCGGGTTTACCCGCGAAGAGGCCCTGGAATTCAATTCACAACTAAAGCTTGGCAAAACAAAAACGGGCGGAAAATGCTGAACACTTCCCGCCCGTCCGGCAAACCGGATATGTATCAGGCTTTTTCAGCCATCAACTTCTCCAGCTTCTCCTGGTCCCTCGCAAACTGGCGAATACCCTCGGCCAGCTTCTCGGTGCCCATGGCATCTTCGTTCATCGCCCAGCGGAACTGGCTTTCATTCAGCTGCTGCTTGGCCTCACCAGCATTGCCGGGCTTGAGCACGCGCGGCAGCTCCCCCTGGTCGTCGCTCAGCTGCTGCAGCAGTTCGGGGCTGATGGTCAGGCGGTCGCAGCCGGCCAGTTGTTCGATCTGGCCGATATTGCGGAAGCTGGCGCCCATGACCACGGTGTCGTAGCCATTGGCCTTGTAGTAGTTGTAAATGCGCGTCACCGATTGCACGCCAGGGTCCTCGGCGCCCACGTAATCCGTGCCGGTGCTCTTTTTGTACCAGTCGTAGATACGGCCTACGAACGGCGAAATCAGGAACACACCGGCATCGGCGCAGGCCTGGGCCTGGGCGAAGGAGAACAGCAGGGTGAGGTTGGTCTGGATGCCTTCCTTCTCCAGCTGCTCGGCAGCACGGATGCCTTCCCAGGTGGAGGCCAGCTTGATCAGCACGCGGTCTTTGGAGACCCCGGCTGCGTCATACAGCCCGATCAGCTGGCGGGCTTTGTTCAGCAGCGCCGGCTCATCGAACGACAGGCGAGCATCCACCTCGGTGGAGATACGCCCCGGAATGACCTTGAGAATGCCTGAACCCACGGCTACCGCGAACTTGTCGCAGGCCAGGTCGACATCGCCCTTGGCATCGGCCTTCACCTGCTTGAGCAGGTCGGCGTAGCCCGGGATGGCGGCGGCCTTTAGCAGCAGGGACGGGTTGGTGGTGGCATCGACCGGCTTCAGCCGGGTGATGGCATCCAGGTCCCCGGTGTCGGCGACCACGGTGGTGAACTGCTTCAGTTGTTCCAGCTTGGAAGTCATGGGCGTGCTCTGTCCTGTGCATTTACTCGACATTACCCGAGCCCCGACAGCCGCTCAAGGGCCTGTAGAAGCGGGCTTGCCCACGAAGGGCTGTACATAAGGTGAAGATTCGAGTGCCCGGCTGCCTTGAGGTTCCACATACTGCAATTCTCAAGCTCGCACGATCGTCTGTAGGAGCCGCCGGGTTGCGTGCACGGGTAGTATCACCGGCCTTGCAGCAATTCCACCGTCTGGTCAAACACTGCCAGCGGCTGCGCCGCCTTGTGAATGTCTGCCGACAGCAACTGACGGAAGCGCCGCGCCCCTTTGAACCCTTGGGCCAGCCCCAGAATATGCCGGGTAACGTGGTGCATCGCGCCACCGCTTTCCATGTGCGCCACGATATATGGCCGCAACTGCGCCAACGCCTCGCTACGGCTGACCACCGGCGCATCGCTGCCAAACAGCTGCTGGTCCACCTCGGCCAGCAGGTAAGGGTTGTGATACGCCTCACGCCCCAGCATCACACCATCGAAGGTTTCAAGGTGTGCCTGGCATTCTGCCAGGGTCTTGATCCCGCCATTGAGCACGATTTCCAGGTCCGGGAAGTCCGCCTTCAGCTGCGCCGCTACGTCATAGCGCAGGGGCGGAACCTCGCGGTTTTCCTTCGGCGACAGCCCCTCCAGAATCGCGATACGCGCATGCACGGTAAAACTCCGGCACCCAGCCTCACGTACCTGTCCGACGAAATCGCACAGTTCGGCGTAGCTGTCACGGCCATTGATGCCGATACGGTGCTTGACCGTCACCGGTGTCGACACCGCATCCCGCATGGCCTTCACGCAATCGGCCACCAGCGCCGGGTGAGCCATCAGGCAAGCGCCGATCATGTTGTTCTGCACCCGGTCGCTCGGGCAGCCGACATTGAGGTTGACCTCGTCATAGCCCGCGTCCTCGGCCAGGCGTGCGCAGGCTGCCAGATCGGCGGGTACGCTACCGCCCAGTTGCAGGGCCAGCGGGTGCTCGGAGGCATCGTGGCGCAGGAAACGGTGGGCGTCGTTGTGCAGCAGGGCACCGGTAGTGACCATTTCGCTGTAGAGCAAGGTTTGACTGGAGAGCAGGCGCAGGAAGAAGCGGCAGTGGCGGTCTGTCCAGTCCATCATCGGCGCAACAGAGAACCTCCTAACTACCGTACTGCCTGAGTTTCCGGGGTTTTCTGTTTGTTTCTGGGGCATTTCTCTATCTCTGTTTTTTGCTACTTTGTTCCGGTTCTTGCTGGTTTTGCTACTGCTGTTGCTACAATGTAGCAACTCCAATCAGCCGTGTAGCAAATCATGGGAACCATCACGCAGCGCAAGCGCAAGGACGGGTCTTCGGGCTTTACGGCCCAGATCCGAATCATGAAGGAAGGGAAGGCAGTTTATCAGGAAAGCCAGACGTTCGACCGGAAGGCGACGGCGCAGGCCTGGATCAGGAAGCGTGAGGCCGAACTGTACGAGCCGGGCGCCATTGAGAAAGCCAAACGGAAGGGCGTGACGGTCAAGCAGATGATTGACCAGTACTTGGCCGAGTACGAGAAGCTTCGGCCGCTGGGCAAGACCAAGCGTGCAACCCTCAAGGCTATTGGTGAAAGCTGGCTAGGCGAGGTTGAAGACCAACAGCTGACCAGCCAGAAGCTGGTTGACTACGCGATGGATCGGATCGAGAAGGACGGCATCCAGCCGCAGACCGTTGGCAATGACCTGGCGCACTTGGGCGCGGTCCTTTCGGTGGCTAGGCCGGCTTGGGGGTATGAGGTCGATCCGCTGGCCATGCCAGATGCCCGGCGTGTATTAAAGAAGCTGGGGGCTGTAACCAAGAGCGTGGAGCGCAACCGTCGTCCAACCCGGGATGAGCTGGAGCGCATTATCAAATACTTTCAAGAGATGCGTGACCGCCGCAAGCAGGAGATCGACATGGTGCGGGTGGTGGTATTTGCGCTGTTCTCGACTCGTCGCCAAGAGGAAATCACCCGGATCCGCTGGGATGCGCTGAATGACCAGGAGCAGTCGGCGCTGATCACCGACATGAAGAACCCGGGGCAGAAATACGGGAACGACGTGTGGTGCCACATGCCTGATGAGGCCTGGCGCATCCTGCAGTCCATGCCAAAGGTGGCTGGCGAGGTGTTCCCGTACAATTCAAGGTCGATATCGGCCTCGTTTACGAGAGCCTGCCATTTCCTTCAGATTGATGACCTGCACTTCCACGACCTGCGCCACGATGGCGTAAGTCGCTTGTTCGAAAAGGGGTGGGATATTCCGCGCGTGGCCAGCGTGTCGGGCCACCGGGATTGGAACTCGATGCGGCGCTACACGCACCTGCGGGGGAAGGGAGACCCTTATGAGGGTTGGGGGATGCTGGAAGAAATAATAGCGGGGCCTGTCATTGAGGCTTCTACACGGACACCGAGAAGCAAACAGAACGATTCATAAGAGTAATTTGGAGCATTTTGATGACCGATTTAGGGTTTTGGGGGATGTTTGGTGCTGTTGGCACCCTCGCATCAATCTTCAGCTTGTTCATTTCGAACAATACGAAGTGGGCGAAATGGATTCATGCCTGTTACACATTGCTGATCGTCGGCATAATTTCGGGATTCGTGAGTTATCAGCAGTCGGTGAAAGAGGGCTTGAGTGAGCTCAGTGAGATCAGGAGGGTAGAGCGCCAAGCAGCAGCGTTGTCCGATCCTTGGGACTTCTCAACCCCAGGCATGCAGCTTGGATACTCACTATCTGTTTTGGCGTTTTTAGAAAAAAACAAATCGTTGTATCCTGAGACCTACGATCGCGCTAAAACGGTTTGTGAGAACTTAGGCTGCTATTCCAGTGAAAAGGTAGATGGCAATGGTCCTGGGCTGAGAGACGCGGCGACCGCAATGCGCGAGTTGGTGCGCGGCATCTCATCCTTGGATAAGAGCGACTCAGCAGTCAGCCGATATTGAAAGCCAGTCCGAGTGCATGTGGCGGTCAGTGCGACCGCCCAGTCCTATGTCGCCCCATGAGCTTGTCCTGCTCGGCCTTAGCCTTAGCGTGCTGGTCATCTATGTAGGCGGCCAGGTCGTTCAGGTGCACACCGCGAGCACCTTTCTGGCTCGCCTCCATCCAGACTAGCGGCAGGTTGATTTCGCCCTTGGCCACCTTGGCCTTGAGCTTGGTTGGGGTGATATCGAAGTAGTCCTTGCATACCAGGTCGATTGGGATGATGGCCTGGCCGTTGTACTGGGCCATCAGTAGGAAGGCGGTATTCATGTTGGTCTCCACGCCGCCGGTGGCGGCAGGTTGGTGGTCAGAGAGGTGCTTTGGCCAAGACTGCGTCAGTAGCCTTGAGAGCAACCTGGGCATCATTGACGTAGGCCGGATCGAAGCCGCCGGTGTAGTGGATCACCCGCTGGCAGGCCTCCAGCTCTTTGCGAGCCAGGCGGAGTGCCTGAACCAGTTCTTCCTGCAGCGCTCCCTCGGCCCGGCCGATATCCCAAAACTCCTGACCCCAGTGATCAGCAGGCGGCGGGTTGCTATTTTGCTTGCCGCAAGCCATGGCCCCGATGATCGCGTCGCAGAGCAGGCGCTTGTAGATGGTCTCGCCATCCAGGCCTAGGCCGCCGCGACGGCGCAGGGTGTTCACGACCTCGTCGACGTTGAGGCCGCTGTCCTTGAGCACGATATCGAGCTCAGGCTTTTCAGGGGTGTAGATGACCAGAGCCAGCTTGGCTTCTGGCCAGAGCTCGGCCGCCAGGCGCTCCAGGCAGTCATTCGCGGTGTGGTGGAATCGTTCTGTTGCGGACATAGGTCATCCTCGCCCGCGCATGTCAGCGGGCTTGATTTGTAGGGGGAGGGGTTAGGCTGCTGGGCGCTTCATGAAGGTGATCCAGTGCGTCTTTTCGCGCTTGCCGGACTTGTGGCCAAACAGGGGCTTCTCATCGGTGAGGGCCAACAGCTCGCTGACCAGCACCTGGGTTTCGTTCCACTTGAATATCAGAATTCCCTCGGGCTCCAGCCCGCGGAAGCACTCGACGAAGCCCTGGCGGATAGGCGGCTCTTGACGCGAGCCGGTTAGATTTTCCCCCTGATTTTGAACAACTCCTCCTGCGCTCGAAGTTGGCCCGAGTAGTCGACTAAATTTCCGCTATCAAGCGCGTCCCATACCGGCTTCGGACTCTTTCCAAGGCGAGTGGAAACATGAGAAAAACGGCTGGCGTTTGGCTGGTGCGGTTGACGAGCTTTGAGATGGGGCAGGGCAGCCCCAACAAATCAGAAGATGGTCTTGATGACCTTTACGGTGCCTTCAATGAGGTCTTGAACCTCAGTAGCAGTCGGGTCGTCGGAGCCTTTGTGGCCACATTTGTTGCGAATATCCCCGAGGAACTCGATGTGACGCGACTGCGCCTGGTCGATCGCACCGGCTGCTTTCAGCGCATGGTTTATTGGGTTGATAGTTTTCAGGGCCTTTGAAAGCTGATATTTCGCGGCAATCTCCTTCAGATGCCCTTCCAATACCACCCCGGCAATAGCGCCTGCAGCGCGGGAAAATCCGGCCTTGAGCAAGGCTCGCGCCGTGTCTAACTCCGAGTCAAAGAGGTCCGCCTGCACAAGCTGCCGGATGTCGAAGAGAGAACTGTCGAACCTGCGCTTCACCGACTCAAGAATTGCGATCTGCTGGTCCAGCAAGGACAGGGCAGATTTTTTGCTTGCGACCGTACCGTTAGCTGTCGTTCGCCTGATGCCTTGGCAAGCGTCCTCGATACGGTATGTGTCGAGAGTGATTTCTTTGCGAGTTTTGGGTCTCTCGTACAGCCGGACGAAGTCGGCATGACGGTCCGGCAGCAACTGCTTTATCACCACGACGGCTTCCGAGTACCAGTGGTGGTAAGCGACCCGGAAAGACTTCATTTGGAGGATGTGTTTCTCCGCTAATTCCTCATCCCCTTTTACCTCCTCAAGTACCCACTCCATGAAATCCTCGGGCTGGACTTCGTTGTAAAGCGAGTCGCGGACAGTTTGGGCTTCATCGATTAAAGCATCCAGGTCCTTCCGGTATTTCTCTAGGTTCGTTTCGGTCATTTCGCATCCCACGATAATTATGCCCCGCATCGTCGATCTTCGCGGTGGCTCAACCCACGAGAGTAATGGCAGTCTGATTCGATGCTCAAGCCTCAAGGCTTCTTCGACAGTGTGACGGAGAAGGACTGCGGCGGTGGAGCGTTTTTGGTCCGGAAAGAGCCGGAAGAATCAGGCTGCTTTCAACAATGCCTCGATCACTCTTTGTCCAGCCAGCGGCGGCACCGCATTGCCCGCCATGTGCATAGTGAGCCTGTGGTTATCCGGGCGAAGGGTGTCAGCAGGGAACGACATGGCGGCCAGGGCCTCGCTGGCGCTGAGCATGCGCATGCGGTCTCCGTCGACCAAGCCCCATCGGTCCAAGGTGGTGATGGTCCCGATTGGCCGGGTGATGTCGCGGCCGGTGGTCCCGGAGCCTTTGCCGTAGTAGGGCATGATGAAGCGGTTGCCGAAGCGCTGGCGGCCGTTGCGGACCCGGTTGAGCGTGGCTTGGGCTCGGCCCGGCTTCTCGATTTGCGACCAGCGCCCGGCGTCGAAGTCGAGGAAACTGGCGGCGGGCACGTGCCGTTCCTGCGGCAGCTGCAGCATCAGTGGGGCCTTGCTGCGGGTCAGGACCATGAACAGGCGCACCCTGTGCTGCGGCACGCCGAGATCGGCGCAGTCGACAATGTGCGGCGCGGCCTGGTACCCAAGCGCCTGAACTGCCTGTAGCCAAGCCGGGTAGAGCACCCAGTCGGTGAACTCCGGCACGTTCTCGATCACTGCCGCCTGCGGCCGGTGGAACTCCAGAGCTGATACCGGTGCCCAGGCCGTCGAGCGCGAAGCATCATGCTCAGGGTTGCCCGACTTCTTGCCGCGGGCTTTGGCGTGGCCCTGGCAGCAGGGCGAGGCAAGCAAGATATCGTGTGCCGGAACCTGTTCCCAGCGCGCCTGGTGCAAGTCCTGGCAGACGTGCTGCGTGTCGGGGTGGTTGGCGCTGTGCCATTCAACGGCCACAGGCCAATGGTTTGCCGCCCAGAGAACCTGGACGCCTGCGGCGCGCGCGCCGGTGCTCCATCCGCCAAGGCCGGCGAACAGGTCGATTGCAGTGGGCATTAAAGTTATCTCCGGGGTATATTCGCAACTAAAATTTGGACTGCAAGGGGTAAAGTGGTGAAGCTTTCAGAAAAACTTCTGAGTTTTTGGTTGTTTATCTTGACTTTGGGGGCGGCTGGGGTGGGGGTAGCAATTTACGTTTATCGTCTCAAGTTTGGCGGTGGGCTGTCGGCAGAGGCTGCGAACTGGTCCACTTTTGGGAGCTATGTTGGCGGGGTTTTCGGTCCACTGTTTTCATTTTTAACTTTGCTGGCTGTACTCAAGACTGTTTATCTTCAGCGTGAGTTGCTGAGTAATCAGGTGAAAGAATTTGTTAAGTTAGATGATCATTAGAAGCTAGCTTCTCAACAGCAAGTTCAGCAGCTGGAACTGGCGCGAGCTGAGCTTGAGATGGCGAAGGCTCAGGCGTTTTTGTCAATCCAGTTACAATTTATTGAGAGTTTGAAAGACCACTTTCGGCGGGAGGCGGATAGTCTTGCTGAAGGGGTTAAGATGGTTCTCGAAAAAGGTGGTAATAGCTCTAGTCTCAGAGAGGCGGCAGACGAGGCAATAGCAAAGAAACAGACGGCCGAGCAAAAAATCGCGGACTTGATCGGGATTGCGCTGGATCTTTCTACGATGGATTACTCAAATGTTGAACAGATTCGCAAGGCTTGTTCCTTGAAAATTCTTAAGGTCATGTACGACATAGACTTTTTGAAAGCCAAGGGCTTGGTTTAATTGGATAATCATCCCCTTCTGACCTTGAATCCGAATACTCGCAGCGCTCGTAGGCCTTGTATTTGGCCTGCGACGGCGTGCTAGCGAACACATCGACAATGTTTCGATTGGTTATGTCCCACCAGCCCCAGCCGGCGACGAGCACCTGGTAGCGCTTTAGCGGAAGCTTCTTGGCCATCTCGCCGTACTGCATCTCCCAGGTGGGATGGTAGTTGCGGATGCGTTTCTTCGGGTCGCTGTCGAGGATGACGCCGATGTAATGACCGCGATCGGCCATGATCACTCCCGGCTCGCCGTTGGCGATCACGCTGCGCCCGATCTCGGCCGTTACGTCGTAGTGGCGGCGGACGTAGTCGCAGTTGTAGTAACTCATGGCTTTCTCCATGCATGCGCCGCCCTCCGTGGCTGGATGCGGTACAGTGAAAAGTGTGATAAAATTTGCTCTCGATTGTTGGGTGAGAGCCTCGGTAAATGGAGCTTCTAGAGTTAATAAACAAGTACAACGGCACAATCGCTGTGGTTGTATCGTTAATTGTTGCTTTTTGCGCCTTGTATCATTATGTGAGCGTCAAGAATGCTGAGGAACGCAGCAAGCAGTATGACCGCTATCACAAGCTACTCGAGGATCTAAATATAAGTCCTAGGGGTGATGACCCGTTCGTTGATCGACAAGTTGCAGTGATTTATGAACTCAGAAGATTTCCAGAATACTATCCCGTATCTCTGAGAATTCTATATGCATCCTTGGGTCGATGGAAACGATGCAAGCAGGCAACTGCAATTAACGAATTTACTGGCGGAAGGGTTAACACAACTTTTGACGAGGCCATGCTTACTATCCGGTATATCAAAAGAAAGATGGCGGAAAAAAGTTACCTTTGTATGCCTGAGGACGATTGAAATAGAGTAGACCGAAGATGTGATGCTGGTGCCGGACGGGGGCGGTGATGCGTTTCAAGCGGACAGCTCCATGCTCACGGTCATGCCAGCCGGCAAGCCACCAGCCGCAGTCCACTGTCATCCAGCCATGTGGCTGGGCATCGCGTGACTGGCTGTGTGTCGCGGCAGGCGCGCCCGAGGTAGTAGGCGGTGGGGTGGTGCGCAGGTACTCGCCGGCGATCTCGGCTACCTTCCCGAACAGCGATACCCGGTGCCACTCGGTACGCTCGACCTTCACGCCCGAGCGCTTGTCTGTCCACTGCTCGCTGGTGGCCAGGCTGAGGTTGGTAGCGGCGTTTCCGTTCGGCAGATAGCGCACGTCCGGGTCTTGGCCGCAGGTTCCGACCAAGATGACCTTGTTGACCCCGCGACTCATGACTGAGCAACCGCTGCCGCAACGATGAACAGCGGGGCCAGCAGCGAGCACCAGCGCGTAGCGCTTTCGCCCACCTGGCGGACCTTCACTACCGCTACGATAGGCAGAGTCTTGGCGTCGATGGCGCGCTCCAGGCTCTGGGCGTAGCGAACTGCCTGCGCGTAGCTGGTGTTGCGGCCGTACACGCGGTTGTTGCTGGCCGAAACGACGGCCCAGCCGTTACCGCTCTGGGTGACGAAGAAGCGCGATTTGCTGCGGAAGGACTCGGTGGCCGTGATCACTTCCTGGCGCAGGGCTTCGAGCTTGTCCTGGCTTTGTTGGATGGCTGCTTGCATTGGGATGGTCCTCAGTGGGTCAGGCGTGGAGCTCGAAGGCCTCGGCCTTGCGAACGATTCGAACTTGGGCTGTGCGGCGCTCCGGCGCGCGGCGGTCTCGGCGCATGGGGTCGCTGTCGTTGATCACCGCATGCATGGCGATGAGGGCGGCTAGGGCGATGCAGAGCGGGCTGATGATCTGTTGGCGCATGGCCTTGGTGACCGCCTCGATACGCCGGCCGGCTTCCAGCTTGAACAGCGCTGCCTCGATCCGGTTGGCCACGGTGCCCGGGCTGACCGACATCTGGCGGGCGATCTCTTTGGTGGTGAGGCCTTGAGCCACCCACAGCAGTGCTTCGAGCTCACGGGGAGCCAGCGCCTTGCCGAGCTGGCCAATCCATGAGCCGCAAGTGATCGTTTCCATGAAGTGTCCTCGGTGGGCTGAATGTTGATGGCCTGCGGCCAGCTCACCACTGCCCAGGTGACGGGCTTTGCGCTAGGCTGAGCGCTCTCACACAACACAGCCTGCAAAGGAGGGCACGCGCTCATGCGCAAGTTCAAACTCAAGTATCTGCACGACTGCGACGACATGAATCCGACCCATCACGAAACGGACCAACCCATCAAGGTGGGTGATGCAATCGAGTTGGTTGATGGTTTCTGGTACGGCGTTACGGACATTCGAATTCTGAAGCGAGATATCCGGCTAACTCTTTCGAAGTCATCTCAAAGCGCTGAGGAGGCAAAGCTCGTAATGAAGCAGCTATCGTCCTGCTGAGGACGATGGTCGCGTACTTCAAGCAGCTGTCTTTATCGATCTCCCGGCTGGGATGCATGAGCGGGAGCTTAGTTCTCAGCCCGGGCTCACCCTGGCAGGCCAGGGTCATCAGGGCAGCCTCAACTCTGCCCTCCAGCGTCGGTGCGTTGGCCGACCTATCTTTTTCTTGATGCTCACTCTGCATCGCTCTTCTCCAGTTGATTTCCCGTCTGGCCCTGTCACCAAGGCCAGCCAGTGAAATCGAAGTGATCCAGGCGCCCATCGCTCTCTGGGCTACGCGCTTCCCCGCATTGGCATGCGCGCCACTTGGTTACCTGAACCCAGCTCACTGCATGAGGCAGCGGCTGCCCTCATGTGCCGCTGAGGGTGACGGGTATCGAGTTGTGTAAAGAGCGGTGGCTGCCGTAGCCGCCGTGCTCGTTTGCAAATGCAAGCGAACTTGCATTTATAAAAGCACGCTTGTTTTTAAAACGCAAGCATGCTTTCGTGGTTTTCTCTTACTGTATGGATGTCCAGTACGTAGGAGGTGGCGGATGTCAGCGCAGGAAAATGCAGTTCGGATGGATGAGCTCACTACCCTTGAGCGGCTAGGGCTGAGGGTTTCGGCAATGATTAACTCGCCACTGGCCCAGCTGGGCAGGAGGGTTTTGGTTCACCGCATGGACACCGATGCTGACCATGATTGGCAGTCGATCATGGAGCTACTGGCCGAGACTGACGGCCTGGACATGACCTTCTGTGATGATGGGGCGGTGATCCTGCAGTGGGATTTGCCCACCGATGATGACCGCGTGATCGATAGGGGAGAGGATGTGGCTCTGATTGAGCCGGAGGAGGAAGGGGCGCCTTTCTGACAAGCATGAAAAAGCCCGCCAAGGCGGGCTATGTCATTCTTGGAGTTTGTATCCTAAATAGTAAAGGCCCCAGAATGTTGCCAAGACCATCTGATAGACCAATAGTACCAATATAGCTACACAAGTATTGAAAGCCAAACCGCTATATTCATTGATGGCCGTGCCGAACGAGCTTAGAGCAATACAAGACAAGACTATCAGTATGCTCTCGGCAGTGAGGAAGGCGAACAGCATAGCTAAGAAACGCCGCCTGGTTAAATCGATGGTGTTTTGCTTTCCTCTAAGAATAACAACCATTTTAGGAGTTGGTTCCGGAAGGATGTCATCGATATCCGCTCGTCCAAAAGTAGCGATAGCTGCTAGTGCTGCGATATAGAATCCTGGGAGTGACTGCACAAATGATAGCGTCAATGCAATAAGCCCTCCCGGCTCAATGAGCTTGATCAACGGGGACGCAAGCGTCATGAGCCAGATAGTAGCTCCGGTTAAGATGGCAGGGTATAGCCAATCGACAACCCATTTAAATGGATGCCTAATTGCTAAGTACCCAAAAGGTCGAATTAGTTGCCCTATAAGCATGTGCTTACTCCATGAGCTCTAGAACTTCCTTTATTATAAGCGTATTGATCTTGTCAAAGCTATTTGTGTTGACGAGCGGTGCATCGATTGTGTGACGTTTTACGTACTTGTGGCTGTCGATAAGCTTGCCGCTGTCCGCGTCAATTGTGGCATCTTTCGGCTCCCCGTCTTCGTTCTTGAATCTAAGTCTTAGATGCTTGTATTCTTGTTTATTGCGGGTGACCTGATTGCGTACCTGCCTTACCGCAGTAAGTACAGCTGTTTGCATTTTCTTTTCAGGACGTAGTTCGATAGTCCTCACTCGCTCTCTAATGTCACCTTTCTGGTCCCATACCGCGCCTTCGTTCGCGAAGTTCAGAAGTTGGATGGAGGAAAGTGAACCTGTTTCAAGGTCTTTTTCAAATTCTAGAGAGGGATGGCCTTGAAATTCGATAGAGTGCACGAGGTTTACCAACAAAGGGTTGCCTCGGGGGGTCTTTGCGCCGTTGATATTGGGTATTTTGTACTTGTTAGGGAACTGCTTTTTGCATGCCCTAACTAAATGCTTGATGTAGTCACTGATGCTGCTTGCATGAAGGCCGGAGCCGTATACAGTTTCTATCACGCAAAGGTAATAGTTGTCACCCAGTATTGGGTCAAGTGTGAGCACTACGTGGGCGGAATAATCGCCACCATGGCCAGGTGGCTTCATGTGTACCACGCGGCTCTTCGCCTCGGGGTCAGTCGATACGGCGTCCGGCGCGAAAGGATCGCTCCGGTTGACAAGCAATACAACTTTATCACCTTGAACGCTTAGGTCAGAGAGATAAAGTTTAGCGGATTTGTCACTCGTACCTTTTTTTACTATCTGGTCGCCGGAATCAAATAACTGTTTGATGTCGGCGTATATTTCTCTTAAGCTTTTAGGGTCCGTGTCAAAAAACGCTTCATTGCCCTCGGCTCTTGAAATTCCCACGGCCGTAATCTTTAAATCGTAAAAGGTTGCCGTCCTATGCATGTTTCGTTCTTCTAGTGTTGGTTATATTTTTTTTGCGTTCCATACCAAGAGAACTTTGGCGTGGATCGTTACATCATCGATTCTAGCTGATTGCTTATCATACTTCCGGTTGTCAGAGATCAACCAAACATGATCTTCGTCTTTGCGCTGCAGGCGTTTGATCAGCAAGTCACCAAGCCAGGTGAGCACATACACACCTTCGCCTTGGTAGTCGTTCACTCCGCGGTCGACTATCACTGGGTCCTTATCGTTGATCGTCCCTTCCATGCTCTGCCCCCACCCGGTGATCATCGCCAGGGCCTGAGCGGTGGAGTAGGTCACGCCTTTCTCCCGCAGCACTTCCTCGCGGATCACCACATTGCGAATGACTTCGCTGTACTCGGCAGGAACCTGGCCATGGCCCATTGCGGCGCGGATGTCGTATTGTGGGATGGAGATATCTCCATCTCGCGTGTCGGCGGCCGTAATGATGAACCCGCTTCCACTTTCGCCCTGGGGATCCTCCTCAACAGCGCGCACAATGCTTTGCCGAGCCTCCGCTGTAAGGCCTTTCCCGTGTTTTTCCAGCATTTTTCGAACTGCGTCCGCAGCGGATATGGGAGCGCTCGGCTCATTGGCCGGCCGGGGCTTCGGCTCCGACTTGCGCGGCGGCTCGCCTTTACCTCCAAGAAGCCAATCCACCGTCGTGTCGTAGCCATCAGCTAGGGCAACAAGGTTCTCGTTCTTGATGTTCTCGGTGTCACCGGCAAACCACTGACGGACAGCCTCATAGCTGATCCCACAGGTATTGGCGATGTCCCGCTTGACGTTGCGCACGCCAAGTTCAGGCCGGCGGGCTAGTACGAGTTTGGTGATTCGATCAGTGGTCTTCATGTGCGCAATCTACAAGGTTGCTTGGCAAGCATGCTTGTTTTGAATATGCAAGCATGCTTGAATACCAAGACGAGCAAAGGAGGTCGCCATGACCAAAAGCCAGGCAATTAAACATTTCGGTTCCATCTCGGCGCTCGCGAAAGCCCTTGGCGTGACCTACGAAGCAGTCCGCCAGTGGCAGGAAGTGCCCGAGCTTCGGCAGTACCAGATCGAAAGGCTTACACGTGGCGATCTGAAGGCTGACCAGAAGGGGGCCGCAGCGTGACTGGTGAGCTGATTGTCTTCGACTTGGCCTATTGCCAGTAGATGACTGACACACCTGCGAATCCATCCAGTAATGGAATTGCAGACGAAAAAAAACCGCCTGGCGGGGCGGCTTTCTCTACAGCATTACAACGGGTTTAAGCATGACAAACATCGTCCCACTTGACAAGTCCAGGGGGTTCACCCGGATGGACAACCAGCTCATGGATGGCCTGCTGGCTATCGATCTCCCAGCTCGGGAGATGAAGATTGTGCTGTACGTGGCCAAGGCCACTATCAACTTCGGTGCGGGCGCCCAGCGCATCCCGGCTACCGACATCGCGAAAGCCATCCACGCTCACCCTGACACCGTGTCCAAGGCGGTTTCCAGCCTGCTGCGCCGTCGCGTGTTGTTCCGTGAGGGTGGTGCCCGGGGCGACATCGGTGTGAATGACCCGAAGGATTGGATCTACGTTGATCCGAAACAGACCAAAACAGCCGACTCGGCTGAAGTGGTCCGAATCGGATCAGAGTCGAATCAGACCAAAACCGCCGACTCCCTTCTTTATTCTAAGAAAGATACCCCCTATGTAAATCTTCCTTCGGAAGATGTTACATCCCCCCCCAGCGAATCGGAGTCGACTCCGCCGAAGGCTGAGCGCAAAGCCGCCTTTGGATTGGCCGCTATGCTGGCCGACAACCGTCACAACCTGGACAAATCGCTGCTCGCCGATTACCTGGTTGTCCGCAAGGCGAAAAAGGCGCCCATGACCGAACGGATATGGGGTGGCCTGAACGCCAAGCTTGATCAGTGCATCGCCTTCGGTATACGGCCTGCCAAGGCTATGGAAATCGTGGTCGAGAGCGGGTGGCAAAGCTTCGAGATCGAGTGGATCACCAAGCGCGTTAACGCCCAGGGGCCTGCCAAAGGCAACCCCAACAGCCGCCACCACGGTTTCAGTGACCGTGACTACACCGGCGGCCTGACCGAGCGCGAGGACGGTACCTATGCGATCTGAATCGGTGATTACCATGTCCGACGTGCGAAACGCCGCCGGCTTCCGGGTCCAGCCTGCGCACTGCGAGCATCACGGCGACTTCGAGCAGCGGGTGACCATGCTCATGGGGCGCGAGATCGTTGGGCACTGCCCAGAGTGCGAGAAGGCCGCCATTGCCGAGCGCCAGGCCAAGCAGCGGGCCGAGGAAACCCGCCTGAAGCGCGAGGCCATGACCCGCAAGTTGGGTTCAGCGCTGATCCCGAAGCGATTCGCCGAGCGCACCCTGGCCAACTACCGCATCGAGCACGAAGGCCAGCGCAAGGCCCTGGCCTACTGCACGCGCTACGTGGCCGCGTTCGAGGAGATCGAGCGCACCGGGCGCTGCCTGATGCTGCTGGGCAAGGTCGGCACTGGCAAGACCCACCTGGGTGCCGGCATGGCCAACGAGCTGATGCGCAACACCTCTGCCACCGCCGTGTACCGCACGGTCGGCGCGATCCTGCAGTCCATCCGCGCCACTTACGACCGCCACAGCGAACAGTCCGAGGCCGACATCCTGTCCAGCCTGATCGAGCCGTCGCTGCTGGTGCTCGACGAGGTAGGCGTCAGCAAAGAGCAGCCGAGCGAGTTCGAGCTGACAACCCTGTTTTCGATCATCAACGGGCGCTATGAGCAGATGCGCCCCACTGTGGTGATCTCCAATTTGGAGGCCAGCCAGCTGCGCCACGCCATGGGCGAGCGGTGTTACGACCGCTTGCGCGAGGGCGGCGGGGTGGTGGTGCCCTTCGAGTGGGAATCTCACCGTGGCAAGGAGGAGTTCGAGCCATGCGTCAAACCAAGCTGACCAAGGCGGCACGCGGCCGGGAGTGCCAGGTGCGCATTCCGGGCATCTGCAACGGCAATCCCGAGACCACCGTCTTGGCGCATTACCACATGGCTGGCACTTGTGGGGTCGGCAGCAAGCCGCACGACCTACAGGGCGCCTGGGCATGCGGCACTTGCCACGATGTCTGCGACGGGCGTAGCAAAGCTATAGACCGAGAGACCGCGCGGCGTTACCACGCTGAAGGGGTGATGCGAACCCAGGCGATTCTGCTGGCTGAGGCGGTAGTGGTCGCATGAGTGCGACACGGGAAGTGAAGTTGAGCGAGGCCGAGGTGCGCCGACAGGCCGCCGATAAGTCGGTGCGCGACCTGCGTGACCCACGATATCCGGGCTTGAGGTTTCGATTCGACCAGAGCCGGCAGGCTGGAACGTGGTTCCTGGTTGTTCGCCGCAAGTGGAACCGGCTAGCGCGCTTCCCTGAGTATGGTCCGGCGGCAATTTTTGCCGAGCTTCCCGGACTACGGCAGCGCCTGCTGTGCCGTCCGGACGAGATGGTTGCCCTGGCTGGTCTGTTGACATTTACCGACCTGCTGGTCTGGTTCAAGGGGCGCGTCGTAAGTGACGCGTCGCTATCCGATTCGTGGAAGAGCACTGTTCGCACGGTGATCAATAAGCACTTGCAGCCCCGCCTCGGCGAGTTGCCGATACTCGCCCTCACCCCAGCAGTGCTGGACAAGTCGTTGATGTGGCCGCTCCAGGCTGAATGCTCCACGTCCTACGTTCGGCAGATTTTCAGGGTGTTGAGCCTGGCAGTGAGCACGGCGCGGGCGCTTGGGCTAATCCCCAGCAATCCCATGGCTGAGATGAAGTTCACGAACTTCATCAAGACCAAGATCTCGCCGAAAGATGGGCGACTGCGCGCGGATCATTTGAACGAGGTGGTGCCCGCGCTGGGCGCTCTCTTCAGCACCGCGCCCGTCGATGCCATGTTGGCGCTGCTGATGATCTGCCACGGCACCCGGGTTGGCGAGAGTCGTAGGGCAGAGTGGCCGGACTTCGCCTTGGGCCATGGCGAGTGGGTCATTCCCGCCAAGCACACCAAGACGCGCACCGAACACCGTTTGCCACTGACCCCACAGATGTGCGCGCTGTTGCGCCGTTATCGGGCCGTCCAGCTCGATAGTGGGTACACCGGCAAGTACCTGTTCCCAGGTCGCAAAGGGCAGCCCATTAGTTCCAGCCAGGCCTCGTCGGTATTCCGGCGTTTGGCCAGCCGCGCATGGTCGAGCCATGACCTCCGGAAGGTGGCTCGCACCGCTTGGCTCGACATGGGGGTGGACGGATTTATTGGCGAAATGCTGCTCAATCACTCGCTAGGGAAAGTTGCTGATACCTACATCAAAACCAAGGGCAACGGCTTGCGACGCGAGGCTCTGGAGCAATGGCACGAATGGTTAGATGGGATCGGATTTTCAGCCATTCACGGGTTGACGGGTGTGCAATCCGCAATTCCTCACAACGGGCCACAGGCCAAGCCACGCAAGGCGCGCAGCCCAATCAACGAATTAGTTACAGGGGAGAATGCAGAACGTGAAAAAGGGCCTTCAGGCTGGCTTTGAGAGGCCACGCCTCGACCTGGTCCAGTGTCAGTTTTGTAAGGGCAGGGCGGTCGTAGCGGGCGTGTTTTATGAGCTGGTTTGTGTGGATTGCAACGGTTCAGGTTGGGTTGTTGAGGGGTCTAGGTTGGTGCTTCCGCCTGAGGAGCTTGTTACGCAGCTGAGCTTTAAGTTGCAGGCGGCAGAAAGAGAGATCCAACGGCTGAAAAGCCGCAGCGGGATGGAGGGGCCAGAGCGGCACTACAACGAACCCAACCGACGGGGCGCGGGCGGGACAAATTTCACTGGGGATTGAGGGGAGGGCACATGAGCCATTTGGAGAGAACGGCAGAGGATCTACTTGAGCACTGGGGGCGATGGGTTGTACTGGGATCGGGCGTGTCCTGCTGCGCGTCGAGGGAGAATACTCTTTTAGAGCCCATGATTACTGACGATGACGCATTGATGATTGACCGTCTTGTAGGGCGACTGCTCAAGCGGTATCCGGAGTGCGGCAAAGTGATCATGAAGTACTACACCTCTCGCGACACCTCGCTATCGGATGTCGGAAAAAAGCTTGGTTTCAAAGTGGAGAAAACTAGGCAGCTATGGAAGGCAGGGGTTGCCTGGATCGATGGTGCACTTGAGAGTCGCCGTGAGGCTGCATGATCTGCGGCGTCGAAATGCGAGTGATATCATTCAGATATCACTCGCATAGGATGAAACGATGAAACGGACGTTGGAAGTTGTTTTCTGTCTTGGCTTAGCTCTGGTTGCGAATGCCGAGCAGAAACTAGAAGTCATCGATTTGGGCTCAGAAGCACCTGTCAGCGCTGAAGCTGAAGATCGGGGGCGCAAGTACATGGAGGCTCAAGAGGCCGCTGCCAAAATTACTCCGGATGAAGCGTTGGAGTTCATAAGCCGGCTGAGAGCGGCAATGGATACTGGGCATGAACTGACTATCTCCGGGCGCATGGACGCCAAAGCGCAGCGCAATCATGCGATTGCTCTAAACAAGCTATCGGCTGAAGGGGACCGCTTTGGCGGGCCATTCGCCCAATTCAAGAGCTGTGGGGACGCTGCCTCTGACGCTGCCTTCTCTTGGCAGGGGATGATCGCCAGAAACCAAGATCAGTTTGAGGAATACTTCACTAAGTACGTTGCTGCCTCAACTGAGTGTGTCCAGGCGGCCCATAAGCAGACGAGACTGAACCTGATCGAGGACCAAAACTATTAACGGTTGACAGGACCGGTTTCGATCTATATGTTTTCAGTTACTTTGCGGTTTTTCCGCGTGCAAAGCCCGTCTCTTTAGGCGGGCTTTTTGCTTTCTTGAGCCCAGCCATCGCGCTGGGCTTTTTCGTTTACGGCCCATGCCTGCTCCTCGCTCCAAGCGGATGCCAGTGACTTAGGGCCGACCTTTCCTGAGGAATGCAGATGAACAACGAGCACCAGGCGCTCGCTGATGTGCCCCTATGGCTGTTGATTTTGTTGAGCATGGCCGGCCTGTCGGGCGAGATGCTTCGAGCCTCCGGAGCAGACCTGAGCTTGCGTCAGATTCTGCAACGCGTTGCTCTGCGCTTCTTAGCGTCTGGCTTGCTTGGCATGGCGACGCTTCTGCTGGCCTTGGCTCTTTGGAACAGTCTCTATTTGGCTGCCGGGTTGGGCATTGTCATTGCCGTCATCGGCGCGGATGTCGCGGGCGGCTTGTACACGCAGTTCCTCGCCAAGCGAGCCGGGCTTCCTTCGAACGAGTGATGAGGTGATGCAGTGAGCGTATCGAATCAACCACGAATGCTTAGCCACCTGCAGGGCGAGGTGCTGCATCGCATTGGCACCCTTAAAGGCGATGCCGAACGCTTGGCCAAGGCCATGGGCCAGATTGCCAATATTGACCCGCATGCGGTCGAACGGGGAATGATTGCCCTGCGTCGAGCGCTTGCCCAACTGGAAAACGCTGTTACGCGTAACGAGGTGAGTAATGACCCGGAATAAATTCAAGGTGGTTCACGACATGGGTACCACCTTTGTCGATGCCGAGCGCTTGGAGTTCATCAATGACGGCCTGGGGGTTGCGCTGTTCGATGGCGGCCAACTGTCGGCGGCCTTTCCAAAGATTGAGTACGTTTGGGTTGATTTCGCCAATCCCCCGGCCCAGCCCGCGCAGGCGGTTGAAGCTATCGCGACCGTCGAGCTGGTCGCTGGTGAGGCGCTGCTGGTTGGGTGTCCGCTGACTGATGCCATCGAGCGCACTGCCAGCATGATCGAGCATGCCAAGGGCGAAGTTGGCGAGACGCTGCATTCCCATCTTCACGCCTTGTTGGCTGAGCAGCGCGGCCAGCTTTTCCGCGCGCCGGCCCCTGTTCGTGACGTGATCGGTACTGTCTAGGTAGGCCTCGGAGTCGGGCATGATTGACATTAAGTTAGATATCGACAGCGTCCCGCTGGCCCGCGAAATCTCTGACATTCAGCGCAGGCAGATCCCTTTCGCCCTGGTGCTGGCTCAGACACGCTTGGCCACCAAGCGCATCAAGCCGGGG
>Ga0308157_10002506_pt1 | contig 29941 bp, 22 predicted proteins | sample PhyBR1_FD_201035 | JGI IMG/M metagenome (GOLD analysis project Ga0308157, IMG submission 201035) | Phyllosphere microbial communities from UC Gill Tract Community Farm, Albany, California, United States - DLSLB.R1 | ecosystem: Host-associated > Plants > Phyllosphere > Unclassified | place: USA...
CGCAAAGGCAACTGCTGGGATAACGCCGTCGCTGAACGCTTCTTCTTAAATTTAAAGATGGAGCGTGTCTGGCAGCGCAATTATGCGAACCAAGCCGAAGCCAAGCTTGATGTGGCCAACTACATCGTCGGCTTCTACAACTGCGAGCGCTTGCATTCTGTATTGGGCAATCTGCCGCCCAGCGTCTATGAACGCGCAATGGCAGAGAAAGAACTTATCGTTGTGTCCGAAATTACTTGACCACTACAAACAAAGGAACGTGTAGCGATTCAGGCAACTATCACCTGAACGGCTTCCTGTTTGGCCGAACTGTGCACTTGCATGAAACCACTAGATCTATGCCTTACGTCGATCGCCCTGATTACTTTCATGACAACAATCCTACGTGTTGTCTTGTGTCTTACCCGCTATTGCTAAAATAGTGCCTTTATCTTATGCAGCCAATTTCATGGAAATTTACCGGAGAAAGGATGAGCTGAGCTCACCTGGAATAGCAGCTAATCGGCGACTGCTTGTGGAGCAGTTTAACAGCATCGTAGGCCTCCCGGGCCCGCAAGAAATAGCGGTCCAAGAAGAGTTCATCGCAGAGAAAATGACAGAGGGAAGGGCTCTTTCCTACATCAAATTTCTTCAACACATGATTGCTTCTACAAACTCGCGCGACTCAGGCACCACTTAGCATACTGTCGGCGGGGCAATGCGCATCACCTTTTTTGGACACAGTTATTTCCACCCTCACGCGCGCATGGCAAATTTGTTGATTGTTACTGAGTCCATGTATCCTAGCTGTTGGCTGTTTCCGGGAGGGGATGGCTCTACCAATCTCATAGGTCCGGAAATCGCCAATGACATCAGCTCCAGACTTCGCCGCTCTCTTCGACGCCACACCTGCAGCCTGCATGGTAATGGCCCCAGATTTCACTATCGTCGCCGTCAATGACGCTCATTTAGAAGCCACTGGGGCAATACGTGATGATATTGTCGGACGAGACATTTTCGACGCATTCCCCACCAACCCAGGCCATATGGATGGCGATGGCGTGTCCAACATACGCGCATCGATGCTCCGCGTGCTGCAGACTAAGCGGCCTGATGCCATGCCGATCCAACGGTATGACGTGCCGATCCAGGGCCGGCCCGAGGCTGGATTTACGGTGCGTTACTGGAAGCCAGTTCATATCCCTGTACTCGACAACTCTGGAGAGATGGCCTACATCATTCAGCACGTTGAAAACGTCACACAAATGATGAGCGATACGGCGCATGCTGATGAGATGCGCGCCGAAATCACAACTCAAGCAAAGGAGATCAATAGTCTGCTCCATGTGACTGATTTGTTTGAGCAGGCACCAGCGTTCATGGCGATGCTCAATGGGCCCGAGCACCGAGTTGAGTTCGTCAACAAAGAGTATCTGAAACTGATTGGTTACCGAGACATCGTCGGTAAGACCATCGCCGAAGGCTTGCCTGATGCGAGCACTCAAGGCTACGTTACGCTTCTCGACCAGGTATATCTCAGCGGTGAGGCTGTTTCAGCCAGAAGCTCCAAATACGAGGTTCAGGCCACACCAGGTGGCCCGATCAACGAGCGCTATGTCGACTTCGTACTCCAACCGATTCGCGACGTCCAAGACGTGTTAACAGGGATCTTGGTGCAGGGCCTGGACGTTACTGAACGAGTGCGCGACGAGAAACGCCGCAATGCCCTGATTAGGCTTACTGACACCGTGCGCGATCTTAAAACGCCTGAAGAAATCATATTTCAGACCTCGCTGATTCTCGGCGAGACGCTGGACGTAAGCCGGGTCGGCTACGGCACCATTGATCCAGAAGCTGAAACACTTACCGTGACACGCGACTGGAACGCGCCCGGAGTGACACCCTTGGCGAACACCCTAAATTTACGCGATTACGGTTCCTTTATCGACGACATGAAGTTAGGCAAGTTCATAGCCATCGGCGACGTTCGCAGTGATTCTCGAACTAGCGCAACAGCGGCGGCCCTGCAGGAACGAAGTGCTGCAGCCTTTATCAACGTGCCGGTTAGGGAAGACGGGCGCCTGGTAGCAGTCATTTTCGTTAACAACGCCGTTGCACGAGACTGGCTGGCGGAGGATCTGGACTTTATTAAAGAAATTGCGGAGCGGACCAGGACTGCCAGCGAGCGAATGAGAAGCGAGATGGCAGTGCGCTTGAGCGAGGCGAAATTCCGCACAATCACTGACGCAATGCCGCAGATGGTCTGGTCAACTAGGCCGGATGGCTTCCATGACTACTATAACGACCAATGGTACCGCTTCACTGGCATCCCCTATGGGTCTACTGACGGTGACGGATGGAATGATCTATTCCACCCTGACCAAAAACTGTTGGCTTGGGAAAAATGGCGCAACTCATTGCGCACCGGTGAGACCTATGAGGTTGAATATCAGTTGCGTCACCACTCTGGCCAATACCGCTGGGTACTGGGCCGAGCACAACCACTACGCAGCGAAGATGGCGAGATTGTGCGGTGGATGGGTACGTGCACTGACATCCATGCACAAAAGCAGTCCGAGGAGGCGCTGCGCCGCGAGAGCCTGCGCAAAGACGAATTTCTGGCTATGTTAGCCCATGAATTGCGCAATCCTCTTGCCCCCATCAGCGCTGCAGCGCAGTTGATCAAACTCCCCGGAGCTGACGCCAAGCGGATTGCACATGCTGGTGAAATTATCGCGCGCCAAGTTAAGCACATGGCGGCTCTGGTTGACGACCTGCTCGATGTGTCGAGAGTAACACGCGGCTTGGTACAAATCGAACAGACCAGCCTTGACCTGAAAAGCGTTGTGAACGGTGCGATTGAACAGATCCAGCCGTTTATCCAAGCTCGCCGCCACGAATTACTATTGAGAATCACTCCGCAACGTACAGTGGTCTGGGGCGACCGGACCCGGTTGATTCAGGCCGTGTCGAACATACTCAACAACGCGGTCAAATATACACCGCCAAACGGCCGTATCGAGATTGCACTCGAGGTGGTGGAAGGTCAGGCGTTTATTAAAATAACTGATAACGGAGTCGGCATCGCGTCGGGACTATTGCCCTCGGTATTTGACCTATTCACACAAGCCGAACGCACACCAGACCGGGCACAGGGCGGCTTGGGTCTCGGCTTAGCGCTAGTCAAAAGCATCGCCGACCTTCATGGAGGTACCGTCCGTGCAGAAAGCGAAGGGGCTGGTAGGGGAAGCAACTTTACAATCACGCTGCCATTGCTGGCTAAAGACGGCGATGCACTAACCAGTACAGCGTCGCCTGAGTTCGAACACAACGGTACGGGCCTGCGGGTACTAATCGTCGACGACAATCGTGACGCCGGTGCCATGCTGGGCTATATGCTTGAAGCGGCCGGCCATGTCGTTCAGGTCGAGGAAGATGCTGCCAGTGCGATATGGGCATCTCGGGAGTCCGACTTCGAGGTATTTATACTAGACATCGGACTCCCTGATGTAGATGGTTATGAGCTGGCGCGACGTTTACGGGCCGATGTACGCACTGCAGATACCACCATCATTGCTATGACAGGCTATGGTCAACCACAGGACCGCGTGCTTTCGAATGCTGCCGGTTTCGATCACCACTTCGTTAAGCCGGCTGATCAGCAAGAACTGTTGCGCTTGCTTTCTAGCCTAGCGGTCCAAATAAGAGGAAATTCTATTAACTAGCATTTGTCTTCCCTGGCCCCGTGTAAAAGGTCGGGGACTTTGATCTTACTATTGATAAAATAGGTTATCAACAGTAGTACTCGTGCTAAATAATATTGACAGAAAGCATTTCTTTTTTGATTTACCGGGTGTGGCACAGGAGTGCTAGTCTCGCCGCCATTGTTGGGACTGACTAGTTATGCACAATTTCTGTGGATAACTGGTTCGTTTATATATCGACAGTCGCTGCCCATGCGGGTTCCACCCCGATGCATGAAAAATAGGCAGCATTGTCCTACTTGCATTTCGTCAGGATATTTTTGCTCGCTTTTTCGCAAAATATTTCGCACCTTCCTCAATGACTCGCTTGGTCTTCGCTTGCACATAGATGGCTGTTGTCGCGCTGTCCTTGTGGCCAAGCACTGCTTGCGCGACGTCGATTGGCATACCATCGGCCACGGCCAATGTGCCGAACGTATGCCTTAACGCATGGGGCGAAGCTCTCGATAGGGCGGCAAGGTCATCTAGGCTGAAGGCCTTGTCGACCGTATGATCGAGTCTCAGACGTTTAATCGAGCTCTGAAACAGTTTATACAAGCCATCTGTTGTATATCCAGATTGTGCATCTCCTTCTAGATGTCGTAACGACGCTGCAGCGTGGCCAGGAACGACTACCGGAGCAAGCAAGGCACCCTCTGCGTTTTCTGAGTCGAAATCCAGCCCACGATCCCTCCAGTGCCGGCGCAGCGCTTCGACAGTGCGACTACTAACCGGCACGACGCGATACGCGCTGCGTTTGCCAAGGATGGTCAATTCGAATACCTCTGCGCTCCACTTGCTGCGCAACAAAGCAGTACGTTGGGCGCCGGCAACTTCCGCTCGCCTCAACCCGGAATCCCCAAGCAGGAGCATCATTGACAAAGCGACACGGTCTTGGATGCGCTCAGGATGGCTACCACTTGCTTCCAAGCGTTCGATGAGCTCGTCCCAAAGCGGTTGCGCCAATGCCTTCTCGATCTGCATCCGGTTGACTGCGACTGGCACTTTGGGCAGGTCGACGGCAGACCATGGGTTGCCTGCCAGGTAGCGCACGCCTACCAAATACTCGAAAACGATTTTAACGACCAACACTGCTTGTTTTTGGGATGCCGGCGAGAGCCTGGTGTGCGAAAACGGTCGCCAGCGCGCCGACTCTCGCGGCGCACGCCCTCCGACGAAGCGCGCACTGGGTGCCTTCAAAAAATCTTTATAGCTTTCGCAGTCGGGTACCAGGACTGAAGAAAGCGGCTTGCGCAGTTCCAGGATGCACCAGAATAAAAACCGTTCGATCTCTTTCGTGTAGGCACGCAAGGTATGCGGACGATCACGAAACCGGTGCAGGTAGTTGTTGATCGCTTCCAGGTCATTGGCGGCGCCGATGTAATTGAAACGCGTGTCGCGGTTGATACCTTCGGATCCGTCTAGCCAACTTGGCGCTACCAGGCGCTCAATGGGCGCTAGAGGATTGTCGTTCTGAGGATCGACAACGATTTTCGACAGCCCCGGCGGCGCCATCAGATCAACCGCATAGGTCGCACCAAGGGTGCGTTCATGACGCCCCATCCAGGCATGCATCACTTTGGCTCTGTGAACGCCGATGCGACGCAGGCCGCGCCACCAGCTCGGGCCCCGATTGGTCATGATGGCCGTGAGATCTGCAAGGGTGTGAATGTGCTCTGCTCTCAGCGCCTTAGCCGTCAATGGACGAAACCATTGCGAAACCGGTTGGTCCGGGTGAGGTACAGGCGCCGGCGCATCGGCAGCCTTGATCAATATCTCCAGTGCTCGGCTAGTGATGGAGCCTCCCTGGCGGGCACCTTGAAGAATCTCGGCCGTGGCGGGATTGTTGACGATACAGCGCTCGATCAAGTCCGCGCGCATGGCCAGTAAAAACCGCTCTAGGCCCATCTCGACTTGTGGGCTGTCGTCGCTGTAGTACAGCTCGGCAATTTTCGCGATCGGAATCTTGAGGCAGTGCGCCCGTAGCGCAGTGTAGTCACTGCGGTTGTAAGTGACGGGAGCAAGCAGGACGTTCGTGTTCTGGCTCATTGTGGCCTCTGTTGGCGGTTACGGACACGACATCGTGCTCGTCAGGAAGCTGAAACATCGTGAATTATCCCTGTTCCACGCCAAAATCGCTATAAATCCTTTCTTGATAAATAATCTTATCAGGCAAGGCAGCGTGTGTGATACCCCGAACAAATTTAGGTTTTGCTCCGATGGTTGGGTTTGTTGAAGAAGCGAGTAGTCAACATTGGGCTTGAGTGGATAACAAACCAAATCATCATGGCACGTCGTCAAGGCAAAAAAATCGCACTACAGGCTACGCCGATCAGCGCATGCATTGAAAGCAGAGTCGTGTTGCCAAACCCTATATGCTGGCCGAGTTCGGGGTGGCCATCGTATCCCTACTTTGGCTTGCTGACTTCAGCGGCTTCGCTCGTACATGCTCCAAGCAAAGTATTCCCAGTTCTTACTATGGTCGAAATAGCATAGTTGAAAAATAGCTCCTGCCAAAGCTTCGCCAACCTAAAAGCTTGTTAAGATAAAAACGTTCTATTAATCTTTGGTTTTAGCTTGCCGCCATTCTGCGGCAGATAATGCTTGGCGGCTACAGCGAGGAGCAGCGTTTGATGGACGAGCGCGTTACGGGGTATGCAAAATTTCGACGCAAGTTAGTGGTCGGCTATTTCATCCTGTGCGCGTTGCTTTTCGCGTTGCTGGGCTGGAAGAGTGTTACAGGATACCGGTCGGACCGACAAGCTGCCGCCGCGGCCACTCAAAATAGCGCGCGGGCCATGGCGGCTCACATCGGCGAAATCATCGACGCGGTAGACCAATCACTGCGCCTGTCCGCGCAGCGTATTTCCGCGCTGGAGGACGGTTCGTTGACCCCCAAGGTGGTGCAGCCTTTGCTGGCCGCCTCGTCCGGTGTGTCTGACATGCGTCATTGGCTTATGTTTATCGACGCGTCAGGCAGAGGCGTTATTGCGAGCAGCGGCTTGCCCGTGCAGGGCGTCTCTTACGCGGACCGATCTTATTTTTTGGACCCTGCATCGAGCTATGCGGACCAGCTCCATGTTGGTGGGCCGGCCTTAGGGCGTGTGTCCAAGAGGCGTTTGTTTTTTTTAAGTCGACGAGTTGAATCACCATCTGGAAAGTTTTTGGGCGTTATCGCCGCGTCGATTGACGCAAAACGCGTTGCCGACGTGTTTGAAAAAGCCAGGCTGGGACCGGAGATGTCTATCGCGTTGTCAATGAAGGGCCTTAAAATCGTGGCTCGCGCTCCCTTGTTTGAGGAATCGTTTGGGGCCGACTTATCCGGGTTAGAACGCCCCAATCCTCCTATACTTACAGATGGAACCTTCGAGGCCGACAGTGCGTTTCATGGAGAACGGCGACTTTTTTCCTTTGCTCCCGTAGGGTCGCTGCCGCTGCTAGTTGTCGTCGGCGTCACGCGAGAGTCATGGGCAGCAGGCTCCCGCTCTGACTTCATAGCGGGACTTGTCGGACTAGCCACGGTATTGATCGTCGCGCTCTTTAGCGGCCGCTTCGCGTTAGAGCAATACATGCGGCTTGAACAGGTCGAGACGTTGCAGCGTAAGCTTATCGGCCAGCTCCATTCTGCGAAGGCAGATCTTGCTCGTGGTGAACAGCGGCTGCGTATGATTGCGGACAGCTTGCCTGTGCGTGTCGCTTACGTCAACGCCGACGAGCGTTATGTGTACCACAATGCAGGGCCATTGGGCACCCCTCACGGCGCAGCGTTGGGTAAGACGCTATTGGAAACGCATGGTCCCGAGGTTTATAGCGCGATAATCAAGGATGTCCGCCGCGTGCTTTCTGGAGAACCAGTAGATGTGGAGCAGATCTACCCTATCAGTGGAGAGGTACGTTATTTCAAGCATCAATACGCGCCTGACGTTTCTAGTCAAGGAAAAGTGATGGGGTATTACGCTATGGTCACTGACATTACCGAGTTCAAGACGATCCAAAAGCGCCTGTCGGATATGGCGCGCGTCGACGGGCTGACCGGACTTCCCAACCGTGCGGAGTTGTTGGATCGGTTAGACACGGCACTGGCGCGCTGCCGACGAACGGGCGTTTCCATAGCCTGTCTCTACTTGGACATGGATCGATTTAAAGAAGTAAACGACACGTTTGGCCATTCGGGAGGGGACTGCGCATTGATCGAATTTAGCTGGCGACTGCGCCAATGCGTGCGCGAGTCTGACACCGTTGCGCGGCTGTCCGGAGACGAATTCGCAATCGTCCTTGAAGACATTAGCCAACCCGACGAAGCGCAGAACGTGGCGGCTAAAATTATCGCAAGTATGAGTATGCCCTTCAACATTGAGGGTGCTCGGCGAGCGATCACTACCAGCATAGGCGTGGCATTGGCCAATCCGTTGGAAGACGATCCGCACTCGTTGCTGCGTGCCGCAGATGCCGCACTTTACCGCGCCAAAAATGCTGGCCGTAACAGGCTGGAAAGCTGAGGCGCTGAGCGCGAAGCGCGCTCTTGTGATGTGCTGTCCGAGCTCATCGCGCCTTGTCAGACTAAAGAGCGGCATTCCACATGAGTGCTCACGAGAAAAGTAGTCGCTCCTTTAGCGAGCTATCGACGAAAATCGAGCGGCTGTGCGCTTCCGCAAGGTTTTTGACCAATTCTCTGTCTGGCCCGCTGTCGTTAGTGTGTAGCGCCGTAGCCTCGTACTTGTGCCGGGCTTTCTGCTCGTTGCCGCGCCGACATGCGAGCCCTACGCTGCGGCAAAAACGCCGGGCATCCACCTAAGACTGGTAATGCAAGAAACGCTCTGCTCGAATACGTCCGCACTCATAGGCCAGTCTCCCCTTCTCAATTCGCTTGGCACTGTTGAGGTACTTCCGATTGACCCGACACCGTAATTTAATAGAAAATTATTAATCCCAACCTTTTATCACAATTGTAAGGAAACTTAAGGGAGAATGCCTTATGAGCGAATTTATTCCTTCGAAGTCGGTTAATCCTTGGACTGAGGGTGACTACCTTATCTACGGTTACGCGGTTCGGACGCCCGCTGGTGATTATTGGCCGGCGTACGTAATAGAGCGAGTTCAAGGAATTGCAGATGTCCCTAAGAAGGCAGTGGAACTTCATCAAGTCGAGTTCCAAACTTTCGCTACGCAGGGACTCGCTAAGATGATGGCCGTCTCCCACGGTGTCGAGCGAGTTCGAAACAAAGATTGCTTAGGCTGCTAGCCTAGATATTTCTGTTCGACGAGTCGGCCTGAGAATGCCAACGTCGCGTGATGTGGGCCCGCTTGCTGCTGAGCGGTGGGTCAGTTTGCAAACTACCGTACGTCTGCTATTGGCCGAAAGCGGAAGTTCTTGGCGCTCAGTGTAACTCAGCAAGAAGCAATGAACTTCGCTACTTCACGCCCGCGGTTGTCGCAGTAATTCCAAAACGTCGTATCTATTTGGGAAAGTCGCATGTGAATCGGCTGACGCCCGACGTTTGCATGCTTGACATCGGCATGCCGAATATAAATGGCAATCAACTGGCACACGAACTACGTCAGCTGCCTGCGAGCAAAATGCTTTGCCGGTTACGGTGACTCGGTATGGTAGGCGCCATGACCGCCAGGCGGCGCTTGCCGCCGGTTTCGATTGCTATTTCGTCAAGTCAGACGTTCTAGCTGCCTACTACAGGGGTAGGACTCGACGCGTACATTTCGACGGTGTCGCACAGGTAAGTGATTGTCACGCCGTCATTCATGATGGGATGAACAATTGCATCCACTGAATGACAGTGGAGTGCTGTCATGGAGTCTAGTCGTGTAAACACATCTTTATAGTGTTCATCATGTAGGCGGAACAGGATTTTTTATGTAGGACAACTGCTTGTGACACATAAATATAATTCTTTGCCATCGCGTTGTATTGAACATGGTTTTAGTATGACACCTGTCATGATAACGGCATTGCTCTTCCACTCCTCGGTAGCGCAAGCGATCGAGCTTGGAGAAGCAATGAACGCAACAGCAAGGGTACTGGTAGTGGATGACAACATTGATGCTGCGGACATGACAGCAGAAGTCCTGCGCATGCACGGAATTTCCGTTGTGGTCGCGTATGGAGGCCTAGAGGCGCTGGAAACGGCCCGACTGATAGTTCCCTCGGTAATCGTCCTTGACGTAGGGATGCCTGTAATGAACGGATGCGAAGTCGCGGCTGCGCTGCGAAAGGAAGAAGTATTTCAACAAGTTAAACTGGTTGCTCTAACTGCATGGGGCGATAGCGAATCGCGCGAGCGAACGCGGGTTGCTGGATTTGATCTTCACCTCACAAAACCTGCTTCGCTTGCCGCTCTTATACAAGCCGTGCAAAGTTCGCTTCCTTCATGAACCAAATTACCAAGGCTCTCGCGGATGCCTGTCAGTGCCCGTGAGTTCAGAACGGCTTCTTGACATACACATCAAACCGCACGCTGGCTTCACTCCAGAGACACACAAAACGATCATTGCAATACAAAGCGATACAGTCACGTCCAACTGCTGTTCAGAACAAACTACTCTTGTCGCTTAGTTTTGCCAAAGACGAGTGCAGCGGCAATTGGCGCGCATCGCAGGGAATATCGATGGAAAACGTGGTTCCGGTATCGGCAGCACTGTCGAGAACGATGGTTCCACTATGGCGTATTGCAACGTCCTGCACAAATTGCAGGCCGATGCCCCAGCCTTTTTGCTGATGCGTTTCTCCTCGGTTGAGAAAGCGAAAAATGCCAATATGTTGCTCTTCATCGATAGGGTTGCCACTGTTGTGCACCGAGAGAACAAGCCGGCCATGGGCTTGCGATACATCGATGGTCACCTGCTTGCCGCTGCCATATTTCACAGCATTGCCAACCAAATTCTCCAATGCTCGTAGGAGAGCGTCGCGGTCCCACCAGCCATACACCGACTTGCCTGTCACCGCGCATCTAACGACGGCGCCCGTGCTAACGTTGGAATCATTAGCAACCTGCACAGCAATCTCCAGTGCATCAAAGTAACTGATTTCCAATCGTTCGGTTGTGACTGGGGCGGCATTAATGGCGTCGAGCTGTTCTTGAAGCATCGACTCAAGTCGTCGCGCCTGATCGGCGATTTTTTCAGCGATTTTGATTACGTTGCTATCGCTTGATTTTGATAGCAATTGCGCAGCGGTCATTATTACTGACAAGGGCGTGCGCATGTCATGGGTTAGACTCGCAGCGATCCTCTCGCGGAACGCCGACTGGATCGCTGCAAATTCGGAAACTGCTTCGCAAATAGCCTGGTCAAACGAGCGCGTAATGATCGTCAGTTCCTCTGACGTGAACGATATATCATGAGATGCACACACTTCATGCAGACAATCGCGCAAGATTTGGTACTCCTGCACCAATTCGGCCGTCTTATACTCCGTCGTGCGGGCGCGCTCAGCACCATGTCCCGCTGCGGCCGAGGTATTGCTCGCGGCATTCTCGCGCCCGATGGCAGGCGAGAGCGCTTCGACAAGGTTGCCATAAAACATGGGTAGCGTGTTGAGCAGGATTGGGTGGGCAACCGTCGTGGCGCCGATCAATTTTGCGCGCACGCGGGCCTCCCATTCAGCAAAAACGTCCTCTTGCACGGCGAGAACGTGGCGGGCCGTGGCGCTCAGTTGAATATTGGAATTAGGAAGATCGGTTGAAAGCATGTTTAGAAGTAGAGTTGATCGCGCTCAGTGTAACTCAGTAAGAAGCAGTGGACTTCGCTACTTCACGCCTGCGGTAGTCGCAGCAATTTCCAAACGCCGAATTTGTTTCGGAAAGTCACACTTTGAACGTGATTGTCAGGTGACCGCCGTCTCGGTCAATTTCATCTGACAAGCTGCTTGCAGTAACGGCTGACCTTCTTTATCCCGAAGATTTCTGACAGCCCAATAGAGCACATGCCACTACGAAGCATCGTATCTGGGTTCAACATCTTTCTAAAAAACATGGTTCCCAGTGACAGCTCCTGGCCGAACCTGGCCGTCTAGCTGAGGATATCAGGTCACCAAAGTGGAAAAGTCGCGGACTGTCACGAAGGGCGGGAACCGACCCTTAGCGGACTGTGGAGCGGAGCATTCCTGCTGATGTGGAGGTTCCATGCGAATCTAAGTCTATAGGACGATAAGGACGCGCGTCCGCCACCAGTCTAATCTATGTTTATGATCAAGCGGCTGACTACTGCCGGTCAAATACCAATTTTTTTAACTCTGTTTCGGGTTTTCGACTTTGTTAGCAGGAGGAGAATTAGACAACTCAGCTCTACGTTTGCGTGCTTCCACAACTAACTTCTTGGTATGGTCACGGCTTCGTCGGACCGCGTCTTCAAGCTCTGCCGAAATCATATACTGCGGAGATTTGTTATCGAAAATTATCATCGTATTGAATCGGATGGCTTGGTTTATTTTTTTGACTGAGGCGTCTTGTAGTCAAAATCCTTTTGACTTCCAGTTCTCACTGCCCGGATCACACCTAAAATATCTACAACTGAGAAGGGCTTTGCAATGAACGCATCGACGTGTGGAGATAGGTGCTCAAGGCGTCCAAGTCCGCTTATTACGATAGTCTTGACGTTTGGCTGTATTGCCTTTACTTCCCAAGCGAATCGCCGGCCATCTGGATCGTCCATAGTTGGACAGAAAATTATTGTCCCAAACCACACACCTAACAGCATACTCAAAGCAGTGTCATGGGAGCTAGTAACGATAGTACGGTATTCGAAGAACTCGAAAATATTGCTAAGTGTTTGACGGACTAGATCGTCTATTTCGACAATAAGAATAGAATGTGCCACTGTAAATCTTTGTAAGAATAAGACTATATTCTAGCTTATATTTACAAAACCATGAGTGCTGTCAAGACACATAACCTTGCAATTCGTCTAAAAATAGTTTCAGAATAACAACTTGGGCAATAGACTGTGCCCCCGAGACTGCGGAGGTTAACGGAAATAGTCTTACGCGAATGTCTGCTTTTAGCCGATTGCAAAGCTTCATAAGGGCCGAGTTTACGAAGACTCTTATCTACAAAGCAAGTCAGAACCGTCGAGTAAGGCGCTGCCAAATAAGCGCATGTCCATTTTTTAAAAACTTGCTAGGTGTTGATAATTTACGAAAACTTGGATGTAACGAGAAGGTCAATCAACGTGCCGACCGGCCAGCCGCCGCCAGGGAGCATTCTAGAGAGGGAGCATGTCCTGTATCAACGCATAAGGTGTCGGCGCGAGCAAGCTGCGACGCCCGCCATAAGGACGGGTGCAAGGATGTAGGATCGAGTTGGAGAGTGGAAGTGAGCATGTGAACTTGCAAGTACTGTATGTCCGCACAGTATCCGCAAGTTCATGTTTTGGCAAGTTGAGCTGGACTAAGTTTCGCGTCCGCGAAAATTTAGATGCCAAGTTCCGCTTGAGCACCTGGTTCGGGCTGCGCGCGCTTTGCGTCGTCGGCTTCGACCAAGGGGATATGCCGGGTCCAAGACTTGACCGTCTTTTTCTTGGTCGTCTCGTCCTGTTCGTCAAAGTTGAGAACGACTTGAGCCTGAAACGATGCCCATTTGCCATCTGCCCGATCCTGCCAAAACACGTTGGAGTTCACGCGATAGACGTTTGATGTACCGACTTTTAAAACGTCTATCCACTGTTGTTCACGCAAGATTTTGATGGCGCGTTTGATGGTTGAATTACTGACACCGCATATGCGTTCGAGCGATTCATTACTTATCATGACTGAGTTAGCTTTGTTCATTTGCTTAACTAAAGTCATCAAGACCATGAACGCAGCAGGAGCATGATTAGCAAGGGATACAGTTTCATCCATATAAATCTTGCTCAACTGAACGAAATCAGAATTTACGGCACCATGTTTGACACGAGCCAATTCCCTGCGAGTGGACTCCAACTCGGCCGTGAGCTGGGCCCGAGAATGTCCACCAGTACCGTCTTCTAGCGTGAAATCGTTCATGGATTCCTTGACCTGTATTGAGTTCATTTGTGACCCTCCGAAGGTCATAAATGTTACTATACTCCCTACAAATGAGCTTCGCAAGGTTTTTCATGACCTCCCGTGGGTCAACTGAGACTCCCCGAGGCTCACGCTTGACCTGTATATAGGTCAAATTTGAGCTGTATAGGGGTCACAGGGCGATGCAGCGGTACGGCAAGGGAACCATAGTCAGGAGACATCGTGACCCGCCAAAGGTCTCGTATGCCATCCCAAAGGTCAAGCATGACCTGTATTGAGGTCATCGGTGACCTGTATTGAGGTCACGGAAGTATAAGGATATAGGCCGCAAACACGATAGCCTAATTTACTTGGAAATTTTGTAGATTAGTGGTAGTAAAAACATATACAGGTCATAGCTGGTGAACTGTATACAGCTCACGTAGTGAACTGAATGGAGGTCATGGTATGACCTATAAGCAAACTGTATAAGCCAGTATCCATGCGGGTTTCAGAGCATCCGGCGATGTCGTCCTCTATTATCTCCTATGACTTACCCAGACAAGACGTCGTAACACAACGCTGAGTGGAACAAAGGCAAGTCAAGACTGCGGCCTACGGCCGCACAAGGAAGACTAAGAAACAAAAAGTGCGGGGCTGGAGCGCCCCGGAAGAAGGAAAATGACTGCCGCTGGCCGGACGCCGTGGAGCGGCGCCGGGCTTAGGGTGGGGGTGGCCCTAACGGGCCATCCTCGCTCCTTCGCCTACGGCTTCAGTCCTCGGACTCAAATCGCCCCCACTGAAGAACGCAAACGCCCGTAAAAGTAGTCTACAGAAGGCGGGTGGTTAGTTGTGGCTCGGCAATTTGGTGTATCAGTCTTCGACTTGGCGTGATTACTGGTATTGGCGACCGCCCGTTTTATACGTCGCGACTCAGTTACATTAAAAAGGTAAAATTATAATCAGGTGTTTCAAAAAACCCAGCGCGGCGATTTCGGTACGAAATCGCCGCGCAAGCAAGCGGGGACGCCCGCGCGCTAAGGCGTCTTGTTAGCTTATACTTATGTGATAATTATTTTGAAGATTTAAACATGGATCATTTTACTTTTTTCGGTCATTTAAAAATGTTGTTTCATGTGATGCTTTTTGTTTTTGCTGTTATCGGTATTGTAATTATTGTTAAATCATTTAACGGTCAGAATTGATTTTTAATCTTCCGCGATAAATATTTAAAGGACAATTTGATAATGGATAGAAGCTATCAAATTACGCCACGCGATCCTATGTTGGGCGACGGATGGAATCTTGTTCTGTTCGATCAAGGTGAAATTGTGGGTGGTGGTGTTTTTCCTATCGCACACGAAGAACCCCACGTTGGTATGGCTTGGTGGAACTCAGCCACTGAGGATGAGCGGGCACATTGGTTGATAATTGCTTCGTCTGCTGTTCCGGCTGCTGCTCGATATGCTTTCCGTTTGATCCAAATCCATGAAGAGGCACAAGCCGAAGCGGATCACTGGATGAACCATAGTTAGTGCAGGAAATTTTCCTGTCATTGCCGTCCTCTCTCATTCATTTTTAGAAACTTTATCAGAGTGACCATTAGTAAGCTAAGTAGGGTAGATATTATTGTAGTAGCCATTTAGAATCGCTATTTTGATTGTTGGCTATCCTGTATTATTACGGTCAATTTGCGTATACCCTATTGGGCTATACGGGGGGTTCTTAGAACGTTGGATGAGGGGTTACAGATGAACAGAAACAAGAGATTCGGCGTAGCAATGTTTTTGATGGTTGGGGTTGGTGCTGCGCACGCTCAGTCCGGTAGGTAGGCAGGTAAGGTAGGGTACAACGAGTTTTATCCTCAAGTCAGCAGCGGTGAGATTACCGGCGTACCTGGCAGTGCTGTTGACGTGCGCCGTGGGGGTGGAATTTTCGGCAGCGCCGTTTACTCGTTCGATGAACATTTGAGCGCAGAATTGGCCTTTGGGATTCCTCCAAGGCTCGATATCAGCGGCGATGGAACTGTTGCAGCAGCCGGAAAGATTGCCGATACAAAGATTTATGCCCCGATCTTGCTCGTACAGTATCGTTTCTTCCCAGGTAGTGCATTCCGACCATATGTAGGCATGGGGACTACGTATGCGAAATTTAGTAGCGTGCGTACTACTCCCGTACTTGCGGCGCTTATGAACCAGGGGCGCGATGTTAGCGCGTCGATTGATAATAAGTGGGGCGTTACCGGACAATTTGGTATGACTTATGATCTTTCGCCTAGTTGGTTCCTTGATGGGTCCATCGTCGCAATGCGAGTGAAAACCACCGCACGGTTGTCAACTGGTCAGTCGGTCAAAGTCTCTGTCGATCCTCTTGCTGTGAACGCGGCCATTGGATACCGTTTTTAATTTCCATCCTGCTTTCCAGCCTCGCAAACGTCTCAACGGCGTTGCCGAGCTGGGGCGCGGTAGCGGCTAAATTGTTTTCGAGATCCGAATGAAAGTTGCCCGAATTTATCTACGCGTCAGCACTGACCAACAAGACCTGACCCGACAGGCAAACATTGAGGCGACAGCGATAGCTGCGGGCTTCTACATTGCCGCCATCTATAAGGAGAAGGCATCCGGCGCGCGAGCAGACCGGCCTGAGCTGTTGCGGATGATAGGGGACTTACAGCCCGGTGACGTTGTGATCGCGGAGCGGATCGACCGTATCAGCCGCTTACCACTTCCCGAGGCTGAGAAGCTTGTAGCGTCCATTCGAGCTACCGGGGCAAAATTGGCTGTCCCAGGCATTGTTGACCTATCTGAGGTTGCTGCCACGTCAGACCATATCGCAAAAATCGTGCTCGAATCGGTGCAGGAAATGTTGTTGAAGCTGGCATTGCAGATGGCCCGCGACGAATACGAGACCCGTCGCGAACGCCAGCTTCAAGGCATCGAGCTTGCCAAGCGTGAAGGCAAGTACGCAGGTAGGAAGACCGATACGGCCGTGCATGAACGTATCATTGCGCTCCGACGTTCTAGACATTCGATTGCGGAGACGGCAAAGTTAGCTGGATGTTCAGAGAGTCAGGTAAAACGGGTTTGGGCGTTGTATCAAGCCGAACAAGTGGCGACTCCATCAGATAGTACTCGCAAGACATAGGGCATTTTTCGCGTACGCGAAAAACCGGGATGCCCGTTCCAGGGCGCGGTCGCTTCCGCTCCCTTGGTCGCTGCGCGACTGGACAGCAAAGCCGTCCACCCTTCCAGGCCACCACTTGCCTGACCCCGCAAATCCAAGTGCAGCAGAGGCAGGGGTTTGAGGTGCAGTGGAACGGAAAACCGGGTTAAGGCCACGTTCGTCTGGCCTACTCGTCGCTTGCTGGATTGCGCAGCGGCCGCAGCTCACCCTTAGCCACCGCGTCCGGTACCGAGAACGAATACCGGCCAAGCATGTTGATGTGCTCATGCAGCAACGGCGACAGTCTGGCCACGTCCTCATCGCTGACCTCGAAGCCGTCCGCGCGCAACTGGGTTAAAGCTGCCTCCATATAGCTCGTGTTCCACAGCACGATCATGTTCAGCACTAATCCGAGCGAGCCAAGCTGGTCCTCTTGCCCTTCGCGGTAGTGCTGACGTAGCTCGCCCCTTTTTCCATGGAAGACCGCGCGCGCAACGCTGTGCCGCCCTTCGCCACGGTTGAGCTGGGTCAGGGTGCCCCGGCGTTTGGCTTCGTCGTCGATGTAGGTCAGCGTGTGCAGTGTCTTGTCGATCCGGCCGAACTCAGCGATGGCCAGGGCCAGTCTGGTCGGGCGCTCGCCAACCTGAAGTGTGCGCATAATGCCAGCAGCCGGCACCCGGCCGAGTTTGAGCGAGCCGGCCAGGCGCAGCATGTCGTCCCAATGCGGCTCGATCTTCTGGAGGTTTATATTATGTCCGGATACGGAATTGAGCAGGCCGTAGTCGGCCTTCGCGTCGACCCGCCAGAAGCGGGTACCGCCAACATCGGCCAGGCGCGGGCTGAATCGGTATCCAAGCAGGCGGAACAGTCCAAACACCACATCGCTGTAGGCGCCCGTGTCCGTCATGATTTGCGTCGGCTGAAGGTCGGTCTGCTGTTCCAGCACGACGGCCAGTAGAACTAGGCTGTCGCGCAGCGTGCCTGGTACCGTGATGTCGTTCAGCCCTGAAAACTGGTTCGATATCAGGTTGTACCAGGTAACGCCGCGTCCGATGCCAAAGTATTTCGGGTTCGGCGCGGAATGCACGGACCGCACCGGCACGACGAAGCGCATGCCATCGGCCGACGCGATCTCGCCACCGCCCCACACGCAGGCCAGAGCCGAGCGGCCTTGCGCTTCCACCAGCATGGTGTTCGCCGCCGTGATTGTGTCATCGCGCAGGTAGTTCTGGTCCACCCAGGACAACCTGTCCCGCTTGAGTGCCGGCATGTCGCCGCGAATCAGTGGCTCAGGACCCGTGTTGCACGCCTCCGCTATCAGCACCGCGCAGATGCTCACGTGCAGATCGGAAGCGCGCGCCGTGCGCTCCGAGATATGAGTGAAGGCGTCGGTAAAACGCGTGCGGGCCGCTATCTCCAAGATCAGTTCCGGCAAATCGACGCGCGGCAGCATGCTCATGACCTTGGCGCGCAGCGCGATCAGCGATGCCGGTTCATCCATTTTGTCCAGGGGGCTGAGCACCAATTCTTGCTTGTCGCCCACCTTCTCGAACCGGACGGCCGGATTGTCGGGCAACCTCGCCGCGACTGCGCGGTACGTGCGGTCCAGTTCATCGGCCAATGCGGTCAATGATGGTGACGGTACCGCGGACAGGCCCAGCGTGCGGCAAATAATCGGGCGCGTGGATTCCCATTCAGCGCTATCAAGCAGACCGGCGCGCGGATCGGCGTACCTCCAGCTCGGGGCCACGAATACATCGCGCCGGCGAAGTGCGAGGCGCAGTTCGGATAAGACGCAGAAGGTGTAAGCGTGGAAGTCGATGGAATCGCCTTCGCGCAGCACATGGCGCCGCCAGGGCTTGGTGATGATCTCGCGCGGCGCGTCGTTGTCGGGCCGCTTCACCGTCATATTGGCACGAAGCCAGGCAAAGGCGGCGATGAACGGCTCGCCGGTGGCGTTCGCGCTAAATTGAATGTGTTCGGCCAGCGCTGGCAGGAAGCGGCGCACGGTCTTGTACTTGGCGTCCAGCTCCTCGTAGTACACATTGTCGGTCGGACGAATCAGCTTGTTGACGCCGGCGAGGGCCAGCGCGAGCGCGTCCGGCGGAATCCGCTCGAACAGCAGTTTGCGCAGCTCGGCATCGGGCACAGTATCGTCCAGCAGCATTTGGCAGGCGCTGGCGAGCGTGGCGGCCGCTTCGTCAAGGTCCTTAAGCGATCGCAGGCGCGATTTTCTGTCGGCCTTCACTGCGTTGCCGAATAGCTCGTGCAGGATGACTTCGAGTACTTCCAAGGCGTCGTCCTGTGCCGATGCTTCGAGGCAGTGCACGAACGCGACTAGCGTTGCCAGGCGTCGCACCACCGGAAGACGCAGGATCGCGCTGGCCTTGGCGGCGCCGGCGAACCGGGCCAAGGCCGCCATTCGCGTTGCCGGGGTGCGCGTGGCGGCTGGCAACCGGATGCCAAGCGTACGGACGGCCTCTAGTCGCATCAGCGCCAAATTCAATGATCGGCTGCTGGCCACCACCGGCCCGGTGCGCAGGCGATCAAGTGGTGAGTTCCGGGTGCCGCCAGAAGAGACCAGAAGGGCTTCAAGGCGCGCTTGCTGATCCAGGCTGACTCCGCTGCCCAGCGAGCGCCACAAGCGCTCCTCGACACGGCTGCGCAAGCGTGCGACATACCTTTCAAGCGTCGTGCAGCCTGGCAGCAGCACCTTGTGCGTTACGAGCCAGGTTGTCGCGCGCTCGAACAGGACGCTCGGACGGTCGGTGCCGGTCCAGCAAAGGGCGTATAACCACCTGGTCAGGCGGAAGGCGATCATGGGTTCGGTAAATTCGACGTAGCCATAGGATGCCCGAATTTCCGTCGCGTGCTGCCAGCGCTGCTCGCCGGCGCTGTACGCGCTCGCTTTGTCCAGCGCCTCGATGCGTAGCTGCTTGGCCAGTGCGCGCAATACCAGCTGTGGAACGGCCAGCGGGTCTTCCAGGAAGGTGCCAAGATAGCGAACCGTCCCGAGCTGGACGGCAAATCCCAACCGATTGTGCGCTCCGCGCTTCTGTGCGATCAGCGCATGGTCGGTGTCGTCCAGGTGGAAATACCTGGCAAGATCATGGGGCGATGGCGGGCCAGCATAGCGGCCGTAGCTTTCGCGCTGGTCATTCGAGAGAAAGCTTACCGGCATGTCTGATCCTGGATGGGGTCAAGTGAAAAAACGGAGAAAATCGGGCGCTAAGAGAAGCGCTCTCAGACGACGGAAAATAGAGCACGTTGAAGTAAGGGGCGTCTCAGAAAACGGAAAATAAAGCACGCTAAGCCGTTTGGCGAGACCGGAGTTACCTGAACTTGCCAGCGCCTACCCTCGCACTGCTACGCTAAACGTAATTGCCTGTCAGGTTGATGTGCTTCCAGCCAAGCGGCGACAGGTGCTGCGCGAATCCCCATGTCGAGCAATGTCCATGGCGCACAGCAAAACTTTGAGCCGACACAAATACGCTACCATACGCACTGTCCGCCGTTCAGCCACACCCTGGCCAGGCTATTTTTCTTGACTGAGTACGTGCATGAGCGAAGCCCTGCCTGAATACACGCCTACCGCTAACCACTTTCTCAGCGGTAGCAGCGACATGGCCAGCCTGATCTTGTCGAAGGATTGGTCGTCAACACCCCTTGGGCCAATCGAACGCTGGCCGCAGAGTCTTCGCACCACTGTCAGCTTGTGCCTGGCATCTAATTTCCCCATCAATATCCTGTGGGGGCCGGAACATACGCAAATCTACAACGATGGTTACCGCATAGTATGCGGAGACAAGCATCCGGACGCGCTCGGCATGGATTACCGCGAGTGCTGGGCCTCGGCATGGACAGTGCTGAACGAGCCATTCAACCGGGCTCTGGGTGGCGACACCTCCTTCCTAGAGAATCAGCGCATGTTCCTGTTTCGGAATGGGTACCTCGAGGAAACCTTCTTCACTTACTCGCTCAGCCCGATCCGCGACGAATCAGGCAACATCGGGGGGTTGTTCCATCCGGTCACCGAGACTACCCTCACCATGCTCGGCGAGCGCCGCACGCGTGCGGTGCGCGACCTGACCGCCGGCTTGGCCGAGGCCCAATCGACCGATGGCGTGTTCAGGCTTGCGGTCGATATACTCGCCGGCTACGAATTTGACCTGCCGTTCGTCGCACTGTACCGTCGGGCCGGGGATGACAGCACATACCGGCTCGCCGAGTGCACTGGCGTCGCGTCCGGCTCCGTGCTGGTGCCACATGCGTTGGAGCCCACCACAACACACCCCTGGCCAATTGCTGGACTGCAGGCACAGGACGGGCAAGTCGAGGTGACAGGTTTGCGTGGCTTGGCGGGCGACGGATTATGCGGTCCTTATGAAGAAGCGCCGGATACTGCGTTTGTCGTCCCCATCGGTGGCCTTGGCGGCGGTGGGCAGGCACTGCTGCTGGCCGGCGCAAGTGCGCGGCTGCCGCTGGACGACACCTATCGCGGCTTCACCATGCTGCTGGGCGCCGCGCTGCGCGCCGCGCTGGTGCGCGTTGCCGCCGCCGAAGCCGAGCGTGAACGCGCGGCGGCGTTGGCCGCCATCGACCACGCCAAGACGGTATTCTTCTCGAACGTCAGCCACGAGTTTCGCACGCCCCTGACGCTGCTGCTCGGCCCTCTCGAAGAAGCGCTGCAGGCGCCTGACACACCGCCAGCCCAGCGCGAACAGCTACGCCTGGCCAGCCGTAACGGCCAGCGACTGCTCAAGCTCGTCAATTCTCTGCTGGCCTTCTCGCGCATCGAAGCCGGACGGGCCCAGGCCGCGTATGTACCTACGGACCTCGCAGCCATGACGACCGACCTTGCCAGCCATTTCGAGTCAGCCTGTGCCTCTGCCGGACTGACCCTGCATATCGATTGCCCTCCCTTGCCGGAACCGGCCTGGGTGGACCACGACATGTGGGAAAAAATCGTCATGAACCTGGTGTCGAACGCGTTCAAGTTCACCTTCGAGGGCAGCATCAGCGTCACGCTGCGCCAAGCGGCGGGCCGGGTGGAACTCATCGTGGCCGATACCGGCGTCGGCATCCCGGAGCATGAACTGGCCCATGTCTTCGAGCGCTTCCATCGGGTCGAGGGCCAGCGCGGACGCTCGGTCGAGGGCACAGGCATCGGCCTGTCGTTGGTTCGAGAGCTGGTGCAACTGCACGGGGGAGAGATCACGATTGCCAGTACCGAAGGCCAGGGCACGGCCTTCGCAGTGCGCATTCCCCTTGGCCGGGCGCACCTGCCGCCAGCGAATGTCCACGACACGGTGCCACAACGCGAGCATGTATCGCTGCACAATGCTTTTGTCGCCGAAGCAGAACGCTGGATTCCGGAAACCGACGCGCCAGCGGCTCCCGCTGTCGAAAGCGCGGCGCGTGCGGAGCCAGCCGGACATGTGCTGCTGGCCGACGATAACGCCGACATGCGCAGCTACGTGCGGCGCATACTTGCCGAGGGCGGTTACACGGTGACCGCGGTCGACAACGGTGCGGCGGCGCTGGCGGCACTACGTGCGGGACCCTTGCCCGACCTAGTGCTGAGCGACGTGATGATGCCCGAGCTCGACGGGTTCGCCCTGCTGGCAGCCTTGCGCGACGACGAGGCCACGCGTGGCCTCGTCGTCATGTTGCTGTCTGCGCGGGCTGGTGAAGAGGCTCGCGTCGAAGGGCTGGCGGCCGGCGCCGACGACTACATGGTCAAGCCTTTCAGCGCGCGCGAACTGCGGGCTCGCGTCGACGGCGCCATCCGGCTGGCGCGCCAGCGCCGCGAATCGGCCGAACGCGAACAGGCATTGAAGCACGAAGTCGACATCGAACGCGCGCGTGCGGCCCTGCGCGAAAGCCAGGCGCACGCAGCCTCCCTGTTCGAGCAGACGGCCGTCGGCATCGTCGAGACCGATATGCAGGGCAAGCTGCTGCGTGTGAACGACCGCTATTGCGAGATCCTCGGCCGTACGCGGGCCGACCTGTTAGGCCGCGACATAAGAACCCTGATCCATCCGGACGACCTGGAAAAAAACCAGGTGCTGCTCGCGAACATGCGCGAGACGGGCCAATCGTTCGATCTGGAGAACCGCTATTGCCGTCCCGACGGCAGTACTTGTTGGGTGCACAAGACGGTATCGCCCGTACAACTCGACGGCGATGCATCGGCCCAGCATATCCTGGCCGTGGTGGTCGACATCGAGGACCGCAAAAAGGCCGAGGAAGAAGTGCGTGAAGGGAGCCGCCGCAAGGACGAGTTCCTGGCAATGCTGGCGCATGAACTGCGCAATCCGCTGGCGCCGATCAGCGCCGCCGCGGAACTGATGGGCCTGGTGCCGCTCGATGCCGCGAGGCTAAAGCAAACCAGCCAGGTGATCAGCCGCCAGGTGCGCCACATGACCAGCCTGGTAGACGATTTGCTGGACGTCTCGCGTGTCACGCGGGGGCTGGTGAACATCCAGCGCGAGACCCAAGACATACAGGTAGTCGCCGCCAACGCCATCGAGCAGGTGCGGCCGCTCATCGAAGCCCGTGGGCACCGACTGGTACTGGATATGTCGATGGCGCCGGCTCTGGTGCTGGGCGACCAGAAACGGCTAGTCCAGATCCTGGGCAACCTGCTCAACAATGCAGCCAAATACACCCCTGATGGCGGCATTATCACACTGCGCACCGACGTCGATGCGCGCACTGTTACCCTGCGCGTGCAGGACAACGGCATCGGCATTGCGCCCGATGACCGGCAACGCGTGTTCGACTTGTTCGCGCAGGCTCAACGTACGCCGGATCGCGCGCAGGGTGGCCTGGGGCTCGGACTGGCTCTGGTCAAGAGCCTGGTGGAGCTGCACGGCGGTACGGTGCATTGCCACAGCGATGGATCTGGCAAAGGTAGCTGCTTCACGGTGACCTTGCCCCGTCTGCAGGAGGTACTGGTACTGCCAGAGCCGGATGCTGCCGCGCCGGCGGTTGCGGCGCCCCCGCACGGTGCGCTGCAGGTGCTGATCGTCGATGACAACGCTGACGCGGCCGACATGTTGCGTTTCCTACTTGAAGCAAACGGCTATATGGTACGGGTCGAGCATCATCCGCGCGGCGCGTTCGAACAGGCGCTACGCCATCCGCCTGATGTGGCCATTCTCGATATCGGCTTGCCTGACATCGACGGCAACGAATTGGCCCGCATGCTGCGCGCCCGCGCGGAAACACAAGCCTGCTTGCTGGTAGCGGTGACCGGTTACAACCAGGAACATGATCGGAAAGCAGCATTGGAAGCCGGTTTTGACCATCATATTGCCAAGCCGGCCGATGGTGAGCAACTGGTCGGCCTCTTGAAACAGGTCGCACAGGCTGCACACAAGCCGGACATGGCCGCTGGCCGCTAGCTCCGGACTAGCGTTTGGCTAGTTAACTTGGCATCGCTCGGACAAAAAGTTTGTGCGTCGTCTCGTCTGAAGTGCTGCATCCAGCATTGAAGCGATTCGAAGCAGCAAAGCCATTAAGGGGCATTTCAGAAACCGGAAAATAGAGCACGCCAGGGCGACGAAGTCTCTCTTCCATGGTAACCGCGCGCGCAGCGACGAACGCCAGGTCATCATCAGCCTGACCGACGAGGGTAATGCGTTAAGGAAAGAAGCCGCCAGCGTGATGCCGGCGGTATTGTGCGCGACCGAGTGCTCAGTCGGCGAAGCATCGGCCTTGCGCGATCAGTTAGTGAGCCTGCGCAAGAGCCTGAACGACAGCGCCGGCTGAAGGGGCGCTGCCGAAGTTCCAGTTTAGCCAGCGATGCGCAGCGGGCCGGCTTCGGCCCGAAGACGGAATACACGGACAGTGCGCAGCAGTTTCGCAGCTTGCTCCTTGAGCGCCGCTGCAGAGGCCGCGGCTTGCTCGACCAGGGCAGCATTCTGCTGGGTTGCCTCGTCCATTTGATCCACCGCATGATTCACCTGCTGGATACCGGCATGCTGGGTCTCGCTGGCGGCCGTGATCTCCGCAATGATGGTGCTAACCTGTTGTACGCTATTGACGATGTCGTCCATGGTAGCGCCGGCTTGTCCTACCAGCTTCGAACCCGCATCCACCTTGGCGACTGATTCGCCGATCAATGCCGAGATCTCCTTGGCGGCAGTGGCTGAACGTTGCGCCAGATTGCGCACTTCACTTGCGACCACGGCAAATCCGCGGCCCTGCTCGCCTGCACGGGCTGCCTCGACTGCCGCATTCAGTGCCAGTATATTGGTCTGGAAAGCGATGCCGTCGATGACGCTGATGATGTCCGAAATCTTGCGCGCCGACTCGTTAATATCCTGCATCGTATTGACTACGGCCGAGACGACCGCGCCGCCCTTGCTGGCAACTACGCTGGCCGATGCGGCGAGCGTGTTCGCGTGACGGGCATACGAGGTATTTTGCTCCACGACGACAGTCAGTTCTTTCATCGAACTCGCTGTGCGGCCGAGCGAGCTGGCCTGCTCCTCCGTGCGCATCGACAGATCATCGTTGCCGGCGCTGATCTCGCTGGAAGCGGTCGCGATCATATCTGTCCCGCCACGCACTTGCGCGACGATATTTTGCAGGCTGGTCTGCATTTCGCGGATGGCGTGCATGACGCTTGCCTCATCGTTCGGACGCACTGCGACGTCGACTGTCAAGTCACCTGAAGCGATTGCCGATGCGATGCGGTTGACCTCGACCGGCTCGCCGCCAAGTTGGCGCAATAAGTGCGAAGTAATGGCACTGCCGACCAGTACGCTCAGGACAACGGCGACGAGCGTTACGATGATGATCGTCGTCTGGGCGGTAACGATCGATTCCTGGGCGTGGACGGTACCTCCTTCCACATGCCGCTGCACGGTGGTGATCACCCGGCCGATGTCGAGCACGTTCTGACGGCGCAGAGGGCTGCATTCGTTGACCAGGAAAGTGCCGTATTCGGTCATCTGGCCAGCATTGCGGTAGCGACGTGGACGGTTGAGCTCTTGCGCCATCTGCAACAGGCCGTCGCGCATCTTCGCAAAGTCGGCATTTCCCAGGAATAGTGGCTCAAGGGCTTGTAATTGCTCGAGGTAACGGGCTTTATGCTCGTCCAAGAGGGCAAGCTCGCGTGTGGCGTCGTTCGCGTCCGGGAAGATATAGGCATTGCGTGCCGCCAGACCTGTTTGCGCGAGAGATTCACGCAGTTCGTACAGGCGCTCGAGCTTCGTGATACGCACTGTATTTTGTGCGGCAAGCTCTTGGCCGACATTTCCTAGTTGGCGCCATGCGAAGATGGCGAGCACGATGATAAGGATGCAAACCAGGCCGAAACCGACGCCGAGCTTGGCCCGGGTGCTCAGTGCAGAGAGTGATCTCATAGGTTCTTATTAGTTCTTATAGAATTGAGAAACAAAAGGAGTCCCTGTCGGCTTAATAAGCTGACAAGAACAAATAGTGGTATAGCAAGGAATTATAAGACGCTAATTGCTGCGCACGATTGATTCTGGACAGAAAGTATAGTTTTCTGTACGCAATGCTATTTATTTTGAGAGGATTTGGTGTTGGAGCAACGTAAGCGTCCAGCCCACCCACCTTCACGGCAGGGTCAGGCCGGCGTAGAGTCCACAAATGGCAGCAACGAATCGATTCGGCTGTTCGGACAGATAGGTAGTTTCTCGAGTGTCTCAGCAAGCCAGCGTGCCGGATCCAGGCCGTTGAGTTTGGCAGTAGCAAACAGGCTCTGGATGGCGGCAGCGCGGCGGCCGGCGCGTTCAGAGCCGGCAAACAGCCAGTTCTTCTTGCCGATGGCGATTGGGCGGATCGCGTTCTCGACCGGGTTGTTGTCGATTGGGAGGATGCCGGAATCGGCATAGCGCACCAGAGCATTCCAGCGCTTGAGGGCGTGTTCGATGGTCTTACCCGTTCCACTGCCGGTGGCGACAGTGCGTTGGGTGGCAAGCAGCCAGACGTGCAGCTGGGCCAGCGCTGGCACGGCGCGCGCAGCGCGCAGGGCCAGCCGTTCGGACGGCGTCATTGCCGCCGCGTCCTGCTCGATGGCGTACAGCTGCGCGATGCGGCGCAGCGCTTCGTCAGCGACAGGACTGCCGTTGGCAGCATGCAGGTCGAAGAATTTGCGCCGGATATGGGCCAGGCAAGCCAGTTCGGTTGGCCCGTTGGCAAACAAGGCTTTGTAGCCAGCATAGTCGTCCACCATCAGGTGGCCGCGCCAGTCTTGAAGGAAGTCGCGGGCGTGCTTGCCGGCCCGGCTTTCCTGGTAATCGAAGACGACGATGGGTGGCCCGTCCTCCCATGTGCCGGAGCGGTAGGCCCACAGATAGGCCTGGCGAGTCTTGCCGCTGCCGGGATCGAGCTGGCGCACCGGCGTTTCGTCGGCATGCAGGCATGCACGCTGCCGTAGCAGCTCGCCCAGCCGGTCAGCCAGCGGCTGCAGGGCCACGCCGATGCGGCCGATCCACTGCGCCAGCGTCGAGCGCGCCAGCGGCACGCCCTGGCGCGCGGCGATCTGCTCGATCCGGTACAGCGGCAGGTGATCGAGGTACTTGCTGGCGGCCACCCACGCGAGCAAGCCGGGTGCGGCCAGGCCGCCGTCGATCACCGCTGGCGGCACCGGTGCCGCCGTCACGGTCTCGCAGGCGCGGCATGCATACTGCGGGCGAATGTGGCGGTGCACGAAGAAGCGTGCCGGTTCCACGTCGAGCTGCTCGCTGACGTCCTCGCCGATCTTGACAAGGTTGGCGCCGCACTGACCGCAGGCGCATGACTCGGGCTCATGGCGGTGCTCGATGCGCGGCAGTTCTGGCGGCAGCGCCTTGCGGCCGGCGCGCTTGCTCGCAGGTTTGACGCTGGTTTGATTTTCCAGCTCCTGCTCGATGGCGGCCAGGTCCACGTCGACCGCTTCCTCGAACAGCGAACGCTGCTCGCCGGTGAGCACTTCGCTGGCCTTGCCGTAGCGGATGCGTTTCAGATAGGCCAGTTCGTGCGTCAGGGCCGTGATCTTGAAGTCCTTCTCGGCCAGCTGTGCCTGCTGCTGCACCAAGCTCGCTTGCTGCTGGTCGAACAGTGCCCGAACCTGCGCCAGCATGGCTGGATCGATATCGGTCTGGGCAAGTTGATCGAGCAGGTTCATGGCGAAAGTGTAGCGAACCGGTCCGACGTTTACAAGCGAAACAGTTTATGTCGGCATCTATAGCCGCCACTGTGCCGGCGCCTGGACCGACAGGCGCTGCCAGTCCACGCCCATCACCAGCCACTGCCACTGCTCGGCACTAAGCTGCCAGCAACTCTCGCCCGGCTGCGGCCAGATGAACTGGCCCCGATGCAGACGGCGCAGGCACATCCACACGCCAGTGCCATCCCAGCTCACCACCTTGATCCGCGTGCGGCGCCGGTTGCTGAACACGTACGCCGTCCCATCGCAGGGCGCGCGCCCCAACGCCTGCTGCACATGCAGTGACAGCCCGTCGATGCCGGTGCGCATATCGACCGGCTCGATCGCCAGCCAGATCGATTCGGGCAGCAGTTTCACCGCAACTCCTGCAGCAGCCTGGCCAGCCAGACGGCATCGACGCCGCCATCCATGCGCAGGCTCCAGCCCGAGGCGCTGCGCAGTTCCAGGGGAGTCGATGAGGCTGAAGCACCGATGCGCACCGGCAGCAGCTGGGCACCGCTTGCCATACGCTCGATGCGGCGCGCCCAGTATTTGAGGCGCTCCACTCCGATATTATGCTCGTGGGCATATGCCTGGACCGGCAGCCCGCTGCTGCGCCAATGCGCAACATGCTCATGCCAGGTCGATGCGGAAATGCGTTGACGGGTCATGGGATCCTCGAAGTAGAAAACCTCGAGTCTGCACGTCATCGCGGTGACATTACAGGTGGGTGGGTTGTACGCCTACCTTCCATGAGCCGCCCTTGGCCCACGGTGCTCATCTGGTCGCAACAGCTGCTGAATGGCCACTCGATAAACGTAAGCGGCCAGCCCGACCACCTTCCAAGCATGTTCAGTCCTGGGTAAAGTTCCCAAACGGTAGCAGCGAATCGATCTCGCTATTGAGGCAGGTCGGCAAACGATCGAGCGTGTCGGCAAGCCAGCGGGCAGGATCGAGCCCGTTCAATTTGGCGGTCGCAAGAAGGGGGGAATAGGGAAAACGGAGAAAATCGAGCGCTAAGGGCTCCAGCTGAGTGGAACACGCACGATGCCAAGTTAGGCTATACCCTAACCTGATGTCAGGCGACCTCAGCGCAAGTCGTCAGGATAGGGTTGGTATCGCAATTACTTGACATATGCCTTGAACGGTCATAAAGTCATTCCTGACACATCTTGTTAAAGAGGCACGTTTTGCGAGGTCAACGCATCGGTTATGTCCGGGTCAGCAGTTTCGATCAGAATCCAGAACGACAGCTCGATCAGGCCCAGGTAGACAAGCTATTCACCGACAAGGCCTCGGGCAAGGACACACAGCGACCGCAGCTCGACGCCTTGCTGTCGTTCGTCCGTGAAGGCGACACGGTAGTCGTGCACAGCATGGACCGTCTCGCCCGCAACCTTGACGATCTGCGCCGGCTGGTGCAGATGTTGACCAAACGCGGGATACGAATCGAATTCGTCAAGGAATGCCTGAGCTTTACTGGCGAGGACTCGCCGATGGCGAACCTGCTGCTGTCGGTCATGGGAGCGTTCGCGGAGTTCGAGCGGGCCTTGATCGGCGAGCGACAGCGCGAAGGGATCGCTTTGGCCAAGCAACGCGGCGTCTACCGGGGTCGCAAGAAAGCGCTGGGGGATAACCAGGTTGTCGAGCTGCGCCGCCGCGTCGGCGCCGGCGAGCAGAAATCAACACTTGCGCGGGAGTTCGGCATCAGTCGGGAGACCCTGTATCAATACTTGAAGGTCGCGCCACCTCCTTAACCCGGTTTTCCGTTCCACTGCACCTCAAACCCCAGGCACGCGGATTCAATGGTGACACCGCGGCAGGTCTCGAGAGTTTTTCGAGTCACCAATTCAGCCTCTATGGTGACACCAGTTCCGACCAGGTGCGCGATCGCTGTCACTATGATTGGTGACTTGG
>Ga0308157_10002507_pt1 | contig 29939 bp, 30 predicted proteins | sample PhyBR1_FD_201035 | JGI IMG/M metagenome (GOLD analysis project Ga0308157, IMG submission 201035) | Phyllosphere microbial communities from UC Gill Tract Community Farm, Albany, California, United States - DLSLB.R1 | ecosystem: Host-associated > Plants > Phyllosphere > Unclassified | place: USA...
ACCAACGGTCGGCACCCACCGGAATTGGGATGTGCCAACCAAGGTTGGCACCTACCAAAGCAAAAACCCGCGCTGGCGACAGCGCGGGTTTTTTCGTTTTCCGGTAGCGCCGGGCCATGCCCGGCGGCGGTCCGCTTACAGCGCCCAGATTCCGGCGATCATCGCCACCACCAGGCCCCACTTGATCACCTGATAGGCCACCACGCTGCGCTCGCGCAGCGCCTTGGCCTTCAACCGCACCTTGTACACGCTGCCGAAGGCCTTGTTGACGCCACCGGTCGGGTCGCCCGGCAGGTTCGGCGAGGCGCCACCGGCCAGCAGCGTGGACGCCACCAGGCGGTTGAACAGGCCCGGCAGGCCGAAGCGCAGCGGGCGGGCGATATCGCAGAACAGGATCACCCGGTCTTCGGGCGTCTCGTTGTGCGCATGGTGGATGTAGGTTTCGTCGAACATCATCCACTCGCCGTCGCGCCAGCTCTTCTTGATGCCGTCCACTTCGATGTAGCAGGCATCGTTGTTGGGCGTGGCCAGGCCCAGGTGCAGGCGCAGCGAACCGGCGAACGGGTCGCGATGCGGGCGCAGCTCGCTGCCCGAGGGCAGCTGCGCGAACATCGCCGCGCGCACGTCCGGCAGCGATTCCAGCAGCGCGGTGGTCTTGGGGCACATCGCCTTGGCCGACGGGTGCGAGGGGCCGTACCACTTCAGGTAGAAGCGCTTCCAGCCGCGGCGGAAGAACGAATTGAAGCCGGCATCATTGAACGTGCTGGAGGCAGCGATCGCCTGCGCATCGCGCAGCGCCAGTGCCTCGTCGCGGATCATCTGCCAGTTCTGCCGCAACGGCTCCAGCTGCGGGAATTCCTTGCCCGGGTCCAGGAACGGCGTGGTCGGCACCTTGGAGAACATGTACATGACCACGTTGATCGGGGCCATGAAGCTGGAGTGGTCCAGCAGCTGCCGCGACCAGCGCGCACGGACCTTGCCACGGAAGTGGATGTACAGCACGCAGGCCACGAACAGCGCCGCAAGTACGATTTTGATGATCAAAGCACTTTCCTCCAGCACGCGCCGGACAGGGAAACAGGGCGATGCGGCCGCAGCGGCGGCATCAGTGGGGGAACGCGGCAGGAGACGGGGACGTGCCGGGTGGGTGCGGTCGTCGATGTCGCGTGTAACAGCTTATGGTCGGCAGGCCGTGCGCCGGGGTCAAGCCGGGCGTGCGGGACAGTCAGTGCCGCGTTACTGAACAGGTGGCCTACACTGCCTCGATGCCCGCGCCACAGACCGATCCCTATCCCGCCCTCAGCGCACGCTACAGCGCATTTTTCGCCCTGCCCGCACAGGCCGCCGCGCCGCAAAGCGAGGTCTTCGACTGGACCGACGGCCGCCTGCGGTTGGACCGGCATGGCCCGGCAGAGGCTGGACTGACCGTGCTGCTGGTGCATGGCGCCGGCGGCTACGGGCGGATGTTCGCACCGCTTGCGGCTGAGCTGGCGGCGGCCGGGTACGAGGTGCTGGCACCGGACCTGCCCGGCTATGGGCTCAGCCCCGCGCCCTGGCAGCAGGTGGACTACGGTGTCTGGAAACAGGCGCTGCTGGCGCTGATCGACGCCGAACACCAGCGGCGGCCACGACCGTTCGTGCTGTTCGGCGCCAGCATCGGCGGCTACCTGGCCTATCTGGTTGCGGCCGAATCACCGTGGGTGCGTGGCCTGGCGGCCACTACGCTGGCCGACCCGCGCGATCCAGCGGTGCAGGCGGCGCTGGTCCGCCAGCGCTGGATGCGCGCCCTGCTACCGGGGCTGCGCCCGCTCAGCCGGCTGACCCGCGGCCTGCGCGTACCCGTGCGCTGGTTCACCCACATGCAGCGGATGTCGCGCAATACAGAACTGACCGCGCTGGTCTGCGCCGATCCGCTGGGCGGCGGCAACCGGGTGCCGGTGGGGCTGCTGGCATCGCTGTTCGACACCGCCCCGGCCGTGGAGCCCGAACAGTTCACCCGCTGCCCGGTGCTGATGGCGCACCCCGCCTGCGACGACTGGACGCCGGTGGCGATCAGCGACCGTTTTTACCAACGTCTCGCAGCGCCGAAGCAAAGGGTACTGCTGGAGGAATGTGGCCATTTCCCCGTCGAGCAGCCGGGGTTGGACCAGCTGCGCGACGCGTTACTGCCCTTCCTCGCGCGCACCGATGGCATTGGCCGCTTTGCAAGTGACTGATTTCAATGACCCCGCGCGCAAGTGAGACAGAATTGTCCGAAAGAACGCGACGAACTGTTCCAGCCACGACGCCGACATTTCTCCGACAAATCGTGGAATAGCGAACTTGCCGGTACTAAAATTGACTTAACGAAAGTTTAGCCAGTTCCCCCGTCGTACCGGTTCGCTTGACGCTTCAGCGCCGCCCACCGGGTCGCCCGAGACCCCACATGATCCCTTCCATCACTCCCTCCCCGTCCTGCGGCGATGACGCCGTGGCGCCGCTGCTGCTCAAGCGCGGCGAGCGCTTCCTCGCCCCCGATGTCTACCGCACCTGCCTGGACGGCCGTCCGGCGGTGGTGAAGGACTACTCCCGCTACCGTGGCACCCCGGTGTCGCCGATCGCCCGGCTGATGGTGCGCCGCGAGGCACGCATGCTGGAGCGGCTGGGCGGCTGGAAGCACGCCCCGGCCCTGCTCGGCACCCTCGGTGGCCTGGCCCTGGGCATGGAATTCATCCCCGGCCAGACGTTCAGCACCGCGCAGGCCGTGGGCAATGAAGTGTTCGAACAGCTGCAGCACGCGCTGAGCCGCCTGCATGCCGCCGGCATCACCCACAACGACCTGCATGGCACCAACGTGGTGGTCAGCGCCGGCGTGCCGGTACTGCTGGATTTCACCTCGGCCTGGCGCGTACCGCGTTGGCTGCGCCGCAACCCGCTGAGCCGGCAGCTGAGCCGCAGCGACATGAAGAACCTGCTGAAGATGCGCCAGCGCGTGACCGGGCAGGCGCCGAGCCCTGCGCAGGCGGCGCTGGTGGCCGACCCCGGTTGGGTGGCGGCTGTGCGCCAAGGCTGGAAGCGGTTCTACAAGTGGGCCAAGCGCCGGTAGGCGCTTCGCTCTGGTGGGGGTCGAGCTTGCTCGACCGCTCTTCGTTCCGGCGACGCAAAACCTCGCCGGTCACGTCCTTTCAGCGGCTTACAACGCGTCCGCGTCCAGCTCACCGGTACGAATACGCACCACGCTGCCCAGGTCGTACACGAACACCTTGCCATCGCCGATCTTGCCGGTGCCCGCCGCCTTCACGATGGCTTCCACCACCAGCTCCACCTGGTCGTCGGTTACCGCCACTTCCAGCTTCACCTTCGGCAGGAAGTCGACCACGTACTCGGCGCCACGGTACAGCTCGGTATGGCCCTTCTGGCGACCGAAGCCCTTCACTTCCGTCACCGTGATCCCGGTAACCCCGCGCTCGGCCAGCGCTTCGCGCACGTCGTCGAGCTTGAACGGCTTGATCACCGCCATGACCATCTTCATCGTCTATCTCCTGTCTTCCGGCGTGGAGGATAGCGCCTGAACGTGGCCGATGCGAAACCGCTTCGGCCTGTCCGGGCAGTGGGCGCCAGCAGTATCCTTGTGCCTGAACGGCCTGCCTGCGCCAGACGCGCCGGCGTTACCCCACGGAGCACCCCATGATCGACCTGAACCAAATCGATGACCTCGCCCGTCGCCTCAGCGACCTGGTGCCGCCGGGCCTGCGCGAATCGCGCGAGGAACTGCAGGCCACCTTCAAGAGCGCGCTGCAGGCAGGGCTGGCCAAGCTGGACCTGGTGACCCGCGAAGAGTTTGAAGTGCAGCGTGCGGTGTTGCTGAAGACCCGCGAGAAGCTGGATGCGCTGGAAACGGCGGTGCGCGAGCTGGAAGGCCGCGGCAAGGCAGAATGAAAAAAGGAGGCGCACCGCGCCTCCCACTTACAGATTATTTCCCTGAAGGGGCCTTGCAGCAAGGCCCACCCGGCGCCCTAGACTCGCCAGCCTGTCGATCCGGCAGGACAGGTAGGGGCAGTGCCGATGGCACAGGACACCGAATGGACACCCGTTTCGCATGACACCTGCGACCAGGTTGCCGGGCCGTTCTATCACGGCACCCGCGCCGACCTCGCGGTAGGTGAGCTGCTGAGCGCGGGCTTCCGGTCCAACTATCGCGACAGTGTGGTGATGAACCACATCTACTTCACCACGATTGCCAAGGGCGCCGGACTGGCTGCGGAGATGGCCAAGGGTGAGGGGCGACCGCGTGTGTATGTGGTTGAGCCAACCGGGCCATTCGAGGACGACCCGAATGTCACCAACAAGAAGATTCCCGGGAACCCGACGCGGTCGTATCGGAGTGCGGAGCCGTTGCGGGTTGTTGGGGAGATTACGGAGTGGGAAGCCTACGACGCGGAGTTCGTTCGGCAGTTGAGGGAATTTGTGGCGTCGGGGAGTGGGGAGATCATCAACTAATGATCAACTGGCGTTGGGCGTTTCGCACCTCTTCTTCGGCTTCATAGATGTCCAGCCCGAGCTCAATGCCGCGCTGACCTAGCGCGAGCAGAACGCGGGGGGAAAGCGAGATGCCATCATTGCTGCTGCGCATGAAAAGACCACAGAACAGATCAGGTCGAAACCGTGCCAGTGATGCCCATATGGCGGGATCACTGGTGAGCTGATCAAGTATCTCGAAGATCTGAGCTTCCAGGTCTTCAGTTTCACGACGCTCCGCTTCAAGTCGCCAGTTTCCGGTCCTGGCGACACGCACGACGCCTGATTGGCTGCCTTTAAGTTCTTGGCCCTTGTGATGCGAGACGGTTGGGGTCGCCCCGAGCAAGGCACTGATCTCGTCTGGCAAGAGGTCGTCCCCGAAGAATCGGAGGGTTACCTGGGAATGATCGAATGCTGCCATTGGGATCCAGTTTTCCTTTTCGGAATCGCTTCCAATCTTACGTCTCATCGACGTAAGGTCAGCTATCCGCCAGGAGCGGACACTGACTACCGCATCCATGATGCCACTTGACGATGTCCAGTCCATCCCGGCCGCTATACTTGCAACACTGATTTAGATGACATCTTCACTTATTGAAGCGTCCGGGGGGAGCTTATGTGGTCGGCCGCACTTTCTGTACAGGCAGTTGTCGAAGCGCTAAAAGCTTCTCCTTACTGGGCCGCACTCGTTGTGCTAGGCACGCTGCTGAGCGCGCTCTTGACTATTCCGCGCCTTGTGAACGTAGTGCTTGATCTAGAGAGCAAGTGGCGATCCAGGAAGCTTGCAGAACGAATCTTTAGAAGCTCCGGAGTTGCGTCATTCACAAGTGATGACGTTCTGTACGCCGGACGCAACTATGTAGCTCCAAACTGCATGCAGACTGATCCGTCGAATGAAGACGACCTGCGGACCGTCGTTGCACTTGGTCCGCTGTTCCAGACTATAGACGATCATTTCGATGCCGGTGGTCAGAAGAGGCACGTCATCCTCTTAGCCGACTCCGGCATGGGCAAGACCAGCTTCTGCATCAATTACTACGCCAGAGAAATGAGGAAGCGAGCTTCTAAGCGGAGGTCCGTCGTCATAGTCTCCCTTGGCCGAGGCAATGCCATAGAAGAAATTCGCAGAGTTGCCAACAAGCGAGATACCGTGTGCTTTCTTGATGCTTTCGATGAAGACCCTGACGCAGCAAGCAATCCCACTGCGCGCCTCTCAGAATTGATGGGCGAAGCGGCCGACTTCAGAAATGTTGTTGTGACCTGTCGCTCTCAGTTCTTCGCAAGCGATGACGCGATCCCCTCTAGCAGCGGAATCATGTATGTCGCAGCCCGAAAGGCTGGACAAGGAAGGGAGCTACCGCTGCACCGACTCTTCTTGGCCCCTCTCTCAGCGAATCAGGTAAAGACTTATCTTTCGAAGCAGTTCCCGCTCGTCTCTGTTAAAAACTGGGGAATGCGGAGACAGGCGCTTTCTCTCGTTGCAACAGTTTCAGAGCTAAGTACGCGACCTATGCTCTTGGAACTTCTCCCGGATCTGGTGAGGGAGAGGAGGTCAATAAGCGAACTCTTTGGACTCTACGAATTCCTGGTTGAGAAGTGGCTCCAGCGAGAAAGTGATTGGATTCGACCCGTCGACTTACGGGAGATCTCAATTGAGCTCGCTGTTCGTAGCTACATTCAGCAGCGTGCTGGCCACGGCGACCGAATTGCGCCGTCAGTGATCGAGGAACTTGCAAGCGCGCATCAGACACCGCTGGAGACGTGGAAGCTGAAGTCAAGATCCCTGTTGAATCGGGATGTCGCAGGCCAGTTCAAGTTTGCTCATCGATCCGTAATGGAGTATCTGTTCCTTTTGGCTGCGTTGGGGGGCGATCAACGTTGCTTCAGCGTTGAATGGACGGATCTGATGAAGGACCTGTTTGTCAGTTGGGGAGCCTCCGATCCACTTGCCACAAACGACTGCGCGATGGAGATCCTTCGTATGGATCATGTCAGGACTGGACTCTTCCCCCTGGCTAGTCCCCTCAAGCATCCGGACCTTCGGTCGGTCGCCGACTGCCGGAGGCTACTGAAGGCAGATGGAATCTCATTTCGACAGATGCGAAGAATTCCAGTTGCTTGGCGCAATAGGTCGTTGCGTCTAGCTAGCTCGCCGACTCAAGGAGGAGTGACGTCGCACAAGATTTGCGACTCTTCGCATGGTATTTCGTGGTGGGTCAATGACGTCTCCCAGCTTTCGCGAGAAGACGAGCGCGCGCTCTATCGGGACCAGCGCTCCTCTCCGAGTTCAATTGGAGGAGGCGGTGACCTTGAGGCAAGGCGCCGCCTACCATCCATCGAAGAGATCCTGAGCTTGTGGGAGAGCGAACCATACCTCACCCAAGAACGTGGGGTTGGCGCCGTTTTTGACAAGCAGGAGATCTACTGGCTCGGAGATAGCGGCGATAACGGCCCGCTGTGCTGCTCCTTTGGCGAACCTCTCGACTACGCACAGCTTAGACTTCTATCTTCCAAAGTCGCCGATGAACGGGCTTTCCATGTATACGAATTCCAGAACAGGTTCGGCTACATGAATCGCGAGCCATTCAGAGCTATGGCCGTCTACGTAGCGGACGATGCATAGGGGATTGCTCGGGCAAATGGAAGGACAGCAGGGAACTGCCATTGCCATGTCGCGCATCAATGTATAGCAGTGTAGGGATCCAGTGTCTGCTTCCGGCCAGAAGCGGTCGTTCATAGCGGAACTCAGGCCCAGCCGCGAAGCGGCTTCGGCATGAATGAGTTTTAGCCGCTACTCCACCTTGTAATGGAAGCTATGTCCGTATCGGCCCATGCTTGTACCACCGAAATGCGCATCACCCACATTAAAAATACGAGGAAGTGATAGCAAATCTCCTTGCGCGGCCTCAGTGGAATATAGGTGAATAACACTAATAAAGAGTGCTGCGACAGAGTTTAGGCAGTTCTTCAATGTGGCCTTGTCGAAGTGGTTGTGCCGGTGGTGCTTTACTTTATTATGGTCCTGCCACCAGAACGGCGGTGTAGTGGCTGTCCAGCCTGTCCATGGATTGAGCGTAAGACCATGCCGAGGAACAAGGACGCTAAAGCCAATGAAATTTGGACAGTGCTTCACGATATCCGGGTAGTACGCGTTGATGCTCGAAGCTGTTGAGGCTGGATTGTGCTTTACGGCTATTTGCTTTAGGACGACGTCGACCTCGGCACTAGCGCTTAGAAACAGACGAGCTAGTTCAATGGAAAAGGTGCCGTCGTTCTGGGCCGATAGATCAACGTACCGGCTAAGCCGATCCAGGTCTTCTTCCAACGCGAGGAAATAGTTCCAGTGAATTAGTGTGCTTGTTCTGTTGATCGCCACGCCCCCTCCCTAGCGGTTAACTACCCAATAGAAGGACCCTTGGGTCCGGCCATACGACCTATCCACAAAGCTCAGTATGTGGGCTTTTCTCCTCGATACAGCACGATCTTAGGCCGGCGTACGCCATGTTAACAAGCTAGCGCAGAAACAGACATCGACCAACGTCTCCTTACCCCACCGCCTGCACATGGGCAATGATCGGCTCGATCGGTGCCTCATGCCTGAAGGCTGATTCTTCAGGTACGCGTCCAAGGTTAGTAGATAGTTACGGTAGGCAGCAGGGGCCAGTAGCCCCACCAGAGTCACGGGCGCAGGCGCAGCTTGGTAATCCCACCCATATCAAATACGGATAGCAGGGTGAAGTCGTGACCTGCACCTGCCCCAGAGGTGAAATCCGCAACACGTCAGGAACGCTCGCGCCATCGATCGGCCGCATCAGAACGCGCGTTCTAGTGCTTGTGCCATGAAGAGCCACTCGTCGAACGCTGTCGCATTTGCCGCACCCTGCGTCCCTGCCGGAAGGTTCTGACGACTCCGTTCCAGAAGTGCCAGTCTTCCCGTAACACAACGCTCTCGCCGCTTTCCACGCTATGCGACAATGCCAAAAACGTCTCGGGTTTTGGCGGCATTGACCCCTACCCCTTGGCATTCCGCACAACAGCAGGTAATCGTTACTGCGCCACCGTGCATCGGTGGCCGGGCCTCGAAAACCCGCTGTTGTGATGATGTTTACGCTTGCCAGCCGGCACCGCTCTGCGTGGTGCCGGCTGGCAATCCGTCTGCCGGCTATGGCGGTCGGTGCGTGGGGGCCTTGCGCCCGCCGGGGATCATCACACGCCGGTTTTCGAGCCACGCATCGTCCGCCACCTTAATCGGTGGCGGCTTCTGCCTGCTTGCACGGAGCCTGCCATGACCAAGCCGCACTCCCCTTCCCCGCGCCCCATCCAAGAGGCGCCCTCGCCCGCCCCTTCCCTGGACCCCAACAGCCTCATCGCCATCCTGCACAGCATCGGTGCCGGCGCTGCCGCAGACGGTCAGCCCTGGCCCGAACGCCACCACCTGCGCAGCCGGCAGATGCAGTTGTCCGACGCCGACTGCGCGCTGACGGGCCAGCGCATCGTGCAGGAGATCCTGCTGGCGGCCGAGCGCACGCGCCAGAACGGCGAGCCCGACCAGTACGTGGGCGACCGGGTGATGGAGGGACTGGTAATGGCCGACATCGCACTCACGGCCTTCATCCACGAGCGGGTGCGGCCACAGGACTGAGGGCGCGCTTGTGGGCGTGACGTTCTGTTTTTGTGCGGGGTGATGAATGAAGAAGCACGGCCTTGCCGCTGCGGCGGTGTGCATCGTGGTGATCGGCGCGGTATGGGCGGGGTGGCCGGAGCCAGTGGGCGATCAGGTGTGGGCCTACCAGAAGCTGCAGCCAGCCGACTACCGGCTGCTGCACAGTGATGCACTCGGCTTCGTGACCGCCAAAGCGGATGAGGGCTTTGAACTGCACACGCGCTATGCCGGGGTGACGTCCTTCGAGATCCGGTGCAAGGGCGTTCTGGTGATGGACGTGGAGAACGCCCCCTCACGCGTGCTGATCCGCATGCCTACCGATGCACTGTGGCGGGCGCCAGATATCGAGCATCTGCGTCTCAGCTTCGAGCGTTGGCTGGATCTGCACCAGAGCCAGGGGCGGTTACTGGTGGAGCGTGCGGGGCCTTCGTGGGTTGAGGCGCGGTTTGGGGGCTTCAGTGGGGCGGTGCCTGATGGGCAGCGGTGTTTGTTGGGAGCGTCGGACCGCCGTTGACCGGAAGGACGCTGGCCGGATGCATGAGCATCACGGGCAGCGGGGACATCATGGGCGATCCGTACTGACGAAAACGGAGCCGTCTTCCCTCAGCCGGGCGTGTACATACACATCTGGCGGAGGTATCCGATTGATGGACGCCCCGCCGGTAGGATCTCCCAGCTGGTGATCGAACCGCAGACTGTTTTGTGAATCAACCTGCGACTATCCAACCCTCGTCTGGAAGCTCGGCAACAACCACTTCAGGAGGGTGGCGATCAAAGCCCTTGTAGGTAGTGCAGCTCTTTCCCGTCTGACCCATGGGGTACGTTGAACTCTCCACCTCACCCCTGCACCCCAGCAGGCCCAGGCCGAGCGGGAGGAGGGTCAGTATCCGAATGCAGCGCATTGCCGGTCGCTCCTTCTTGCCGCTACGGCGGCGTGCATCATGGTGTTTGGACCGGTGCGGGCAGGGTTGCACGAGCGCGCAAGTGCCATGGTGATCAAGCCAACACATGACCTAGACACCATCGCAGTCATTGCCCTCCTTCACCCACTCCGCAACTTCACGCAAAGACTTCTGGATATCCGCGACTGAGCTACACATGCTTTCCGGCGCGACGTCGAAGCTGTTCCTGCCCGCTCGCTGCTTGAGCGCTTCCAGTTCAGAACGGCATTGCGCCGCCAACTTGCTGGCATCCAACTTCGCAGCAATCTGGACGACTGAGTCGCCTCGCGAAGCCACATAGCACTTGTGGTCCGCTGAGAGTGCTCCGTCCATGCGAAAGCGTGAGAGTTCCAGCAAGTGCTTGGGGGCAGAGGGGCTTCTACTGCCTCCTATAAGGGCGAGCCCGAGCTCCGCACCGTCGGCGCCTGCGCAGGCATAGGGGCTCTGCGAACATAGTGACCTGCTTTCCGAGCTCTTATGGATGGCCAACGACGCGAGAATGGCGTGCTCTGCCATCTCAATATCCGCCTCAAGTCGCTCGGCCATGGGACGAGCCGACGCCGAGCCTGCAAGCGCGACGCATAGAACGAGGCATGGAATTCGCACTTTAGCCTTCATTGGCTTACCAGAAGCGTGGAAGAAGAGTACGCACGAGCGATGTCGGGCACGGGCGCGCAGTGCAGAGGCCCCGAGCCGTGCCCGAGGGACGAGGGACTCCTCACAAAGCAGTTCGGTCTCAGAACTTTACTCTGCTGTAAACAAGGTCCAGGTCTTCATCATGCACGACCCAGCGACCAGCATTGCCCTCCGGACACAGGTAGAACTTTCCGGCGTAATTTGACGCGCGCGACCAAGCACTTCGGGCGAACTGGGGAAACCGCCGCATGACTCGCGCGTCCGGCATCTCCGGCCTGCTTGCCAGCGTGCAGTCTTCAGGCAAAGTAAGAATCCCGCTGGTTGGACGAAAGACCAACCACGACTCATTGGTGTCCATGTCGTGCGTCTCTTGTATGTTGACAGCATCCTCAGGCAACCACTCGGGCAACCACTTCGATTCACCGACTGCCTGTCTCGAAACGGCTTGGTTTCGGTCTGCATATTGGGTGCTTGCAACTTCCGAGCAGCCAGAAAGTGCGAGTGCCAGCGTGACCATCAGGAAGAGCTTGCGAGTGTTCATTGGAGGCATGCAAGTCATCAGTAGGGGAAATTTCCACCGGGACGATAGCTCCCGCAGATCTGCGAGCAACTCCCAGCAGGGCTTATTCGTCCAGATGATCGTCCAAGGCGATTTGCCAATTGATCCGCAGCGGAGTCGGCGGCAGAGTCGCCCTTGATGTTTTGATCGAACCACTCGCGCCCGTCGCTTATGCACTGAGCAGCAGCAGATCCGCCCATACCCTTCTGTGCGGCTTGGCAGTTTGCCATGCAATGGAAGTACTTATCTTGGCCACTCCATCCATTGTGAGACCCACCAACCACGTGTGTGGTTCACCATCTGGTGATAGATGTGGAAAACGCCCCCTCACACGTGCTGAACCGGATGCCCGCAGATGCACTTACGCGGGCGCCGGATATAGGGCGCCGGGAATAGAACGCCTGCGTCTCAGTTTCGAGCTCTGGTGGGACTACCACCAGAGCCAGGGCGGGTTGCTGGTGGAGAGTGCAGGAACATCGTGGATCGAAGCGCTGCTTGGGCGCTTCAATAAGTCCGTGCCTGATGAGCAGCGTTGTTTGTTGGGGACCGCGGGCCGCCGTTGGTCGTAATCCCCTCTAGCCGCTCCGCCAACGACTCCCGACGGCAGCCCGCAGAGTGCCCGTCGCACCATCGTGCGTCCTCTGTCCACCCTCCACAGACCATCAGATTGGGATCCGTCGCATTAAACGAATTGCGACGCCGTCATTGATCAGATTCTCGTCCGGCCACAGGCTGACCTCTCCGGGTACTGGACAAACCCAGCGCCCCACGTAGCAATTCTACCGTCCAGTGACGCTGGCCCGATGCTCGACCATCACGGGCAGCGGCGACATCATGGGCGATCCATACTGACGAAAACGGAGCCGTCTTCCCTCAGCCGGACGTTTACATACACATCTGGCGGAGGCATCCGATTGATCGACGCCCCCGCAGGCAGGATCTCCCAGCTGGTGATCGAGCCGCAGACCGTCTTATGAATCAACCTACGACTATCCAACCCCTGTCTGGAAAGTTCGGCAACAACCACTTCAGGAGGGTGGCGATCAAAGCCCTTGTAGGTAGTGCAGCTCTTTCCCGTCTGACCCATGGGGTACGTTGAACTCTCCACCTCACCCCTGCACCCCAGCAGGCCCAGGCCGAGCGGGAGGAGGGTCAGTATCCGAATGCAGCGCATTGCCGGTCGCTCCTTCTTGCCGCTACGGCGGCGTGCATCATGGTGTTTGGACCGGTGCGGGCAGGGTTGCACGAGCGCGCAAGTGCCATGGTGATCAAGCCAACACATGACCTAGACACCATCGCAGTCATTGCCCTCCTTCACCCACTCCGCAACTTCACGCAAAGACTTCTGGATATCCGCGACTGAGCTACACATGCTTTCCGGCGCGACGTCGAAGCTGTTCCTGCCCGCTCGCTGCTTGAATGCCTCCAGTTCAGAGCGGCATTGTGCCGCAAGCTTCTTGGCATCCAACTTCGCAGCAGCCTGAACGACTGAGCCGCCTCGCGACAGCCAAGCATCGTCCACTTCCAGAAGTTCCAGCGGAACGATTCCTCCTGTTGCAGTATTGATCCGCACGCAAACTCATTCTGCCTCTTCTTCGTAGCCTTCATCTGGCGCGTCTACGTAGAACTGCTCCACCACTTCCCACCCGAACTCCTTTTCAAGTGCCTCTCGCACTAAACCAGGAATCGCAAACCATGCGGTGTTTGTGTGTGAGTCAATACCTCGCGGGTCGAACCACGAAAGAAGGTGCACAGTTTCAGCGCCGGTCATCCGACTTCTCTCGTCATTGAGAATTGCCCGACGATGTTTTTTAAGAAGTAGCCGCAATTGCTTTACTGTCGAAATCCCAAGCTGGCCAAGTTCAGCCACCACCGCTGAGAGGTCAAAGTCACCATAGTCGTGGCGGCGGCGGAAAAGACTGAGTACTACCTTCCTAATTGCGTCTGGAGTAATTTCCCCCATGTCCTTTGTCGCACGCGCACGCAACTTCTTCATCTATTCAACCTCACGTCTGCGCCAGTGTCGCCGCTAGTGAGCGGGAGATACTCCCGGCTCTTGCTGAATCAAACAGGATTTCTCTGGCTCTAGAAGAGCTGCGATGTCGTCCCGCCCGTAGGACAGATTGCTACATTTGGCTCAGTGAAATCTACCCCGCCGCAGGCCTCGGGAAATAGGTCGCAAAGGGTCTTGCACGAGTTCAGATCTCCGTTCTCGCAGGCGACTTGGAGAGCAACTCTGAGTGCGAAGATGGGCCCGATCGCTTTGGGCGGAAGCAGAAACGGTGGTTTCTTCTTATAGGTTCTCTTTCCTGAATTGCTATCGTACTGCCATCCCCACCCGGGTCGTTTCGGATCATCCTTCCATTTTTTTCCTGGATTGTTAGTCCCATCCGGCGATCTAGTCTGATTTCTTTCACCGCGACGTCCCGACATCTCACCGAGTGGATCAACGTTCAGAACGGGATCAGATTCGGAGTAGACAAATGTACTGATGCCGCCGTCCAACCCAATGGGGTCACTCTGCGAGTAGCCGCTTCTCCAGCAATCCCCGATGGCTACCCGCAGCGCGCCGCCGCACCATCAAGCGCCCTCCGCAGGAAACCACACATGAGCCTGGCGCTGGTCCACAGCCGTGCCCGCGCCGGGGTCGATGCCCCGCTGGTGCGCATCGAGGTGCATCTCTCCGGCGGTCTGCCGGTCACCCAGATTGTCGGTCTGGCCGAGACCAGCGTGCGCGAGTCACGCGAGCGCGTGCGTGCCGCCCTGCTCTGCGCGCGCTTCGACTTCCCGCAGCGGCGCATCACCTTGAACCTGGCCCCCGCAGACCTGCCGAAAGAAGGTGGTCGCTACGATCTGGCCATCGCGCTGGGCATCCTCGCGGCCAGTGGCCAGGTCGATCCGCAGTCGCTGCTGCAGTACGAGTTCCTCGGCGAACTTGGCCTGACCGGTGAGTTGCGTCCGGTATCCGGCGCGCTGCCGGCCGCCATCGCCGCCGCCGAAGCGGGGCGCATCCTGATCGTGCCGCCCGGAAACGCCGCCGAAGCCGCCCTCGCCCAGCACGCCGATGTACGTGTGGCACGCACCCTGCTGGAATGCTGCGCCGGCCTGGGCAATCCACGCCGGCTGCCGCAGGTGGAACGCGTGGACACCACGCCGCTGCCGCTGCCGGATCTGGCCGATGTCCGCGGGCAGGCGCTCGCACGCCGCGCGTTGGAAGTGGCGGCGGCCGGTGGCCACCATCTGCTGCTGATCGGCAGCCCCGGCTGCGGCAAGACCCTGCTGGCCTCGCGCCTGGCCAGCCTCCTGCCGGACTCCGAAGAGATCGATGCCCTGCAGTTGGCGGCCATTACCTCGGTCAGCGGCGAGGGACTGGACCCGAAGCGTTGGCGGCAGCGCCCGTTCCGGGCGCCGCACCACAGTGCGAGCGCAGCGGCGCTGGTGGGGGCGGTTGTCATCCATACTGATTCGCGAGACTCGACATTGATTGTCGCGACTCGCCAAGTCCCTGGGAACGGAGGCCCCCTGCCGTAACTCATTGATTCGAACTTACATCTTCGGATCTGCAGCAGCAGACCGCCTCAGCACCGCCCAGCATGACCGAACGCTAGGTTGCGGTCCGCGCGGATTCGTTCAAGGCTCAGACCCAGTGGTCTGCTTGAAATCGATTGGCTGTGGAAAACGCCTCCTCACAGTGCTGAACCGGATGCCCGCAGATGCACTTACGCGGGCACCAGATATCGAACGCCTGCGTCTCAGTTTCGAGCGATGGTTGGACTACCACCAGAGCCAGGGCGGGTTGCTGGTGGAGAGTGCAGGAACATCGTGGATCGAAGCACTGTTTGGGCGCTTCAGTGAGTCCGTGCCTGATAGGCAGCGTTGTTTATTGGGGACCGCGGGCCGCCGTTGGTCATAATCCCTCTAGCCGCTTCGCCGGCGGATCCCGATGGCAGCCCGCAGCATGCCGGTCGCACCATCGTGTGACCTCTATCCACTCTCTGCGGACCATCAGATTGGGCTCCGTCGGATTAATCGAATTGCGACGCCGTCATCGATCAGATTCGCTTCCGGCCAGAGGCTGACCTCTTCCGGTACTGGACGAAGCCAGCGCCCCACGTAGCAATCCTACCGTCCAGTGACGCTGGCCGGATGCTCTACCATCAGAAGCAGCGCCGCCATCATGGGCGGTCGGTACTGACGGAAACGGAGCCGTCTTCCCTCAGCCGGACGCTTACATACACATCTGGCGGAGGTATCTGATTGATCGAAGCCCCTGCGGGAAGGATCTCCCAACTGGTGACCGAGCCGCAGACTGTTTTATGAGTCAACCTGCGACTATCCACACCCCGCCTGGAAAGCTCGGCAACAACCCCTTCAGGGGGGTGGCGATCAAAGCCCTTGTAGGCAGTGCAGGTCTTTCCGCTCTGGCCCATGGGATACGTTGAACTCTCCACCTCGTCCCTGCACCCCAGCAGGCCCAGGATGAGCGAGAGGAGGCTTAGTATCCGAATGCATCGCATTGCCGGTTCCTCCTTTCTTCCACTGGCCCTGTTATACGCCTTGTCTATCGCAGCTCCTCAGAGTCGCCATCGCGCAGCCGTAAGGAACGGTGCCTTGGCGCGATCACTGGCAAGATGAGAGCCCAGTCAGCGTCAGGCGCTACGCAGGATCGCCACCGGGGCCTCTTTGGCTGCTCGTCGAGCCGGAACAAATACTGCGGCCTGGCCCAACAGAAGCACGGTCAGTACGCCAATGGCGAGAAATGGCGCCTCGATCCTGGCTACCTCGTAGTACCGGGCCACGGCCATGTTCAGGCCGATGGCCAGTACGGTGCCGACTGCAGACCCGGTAGCGGTGAGAATCAGATTCTCCACCAGGAAGTACCGCAGGATGTCGGATTTCCGGGCGCCCAATGCGCGCCGGATACCGATCTGTCGATACCGCTTGCGGACCCAGAAGCTGGCCAGTCCGTACACGCCCGTAGCCGTTACCACCAACAGCGCCAACCCGGAGCTCAGAAACATGATCGCCATGGTCTGATCGTGGCGGAAGTAGTCGGCGCGCAGTTCCCGGAACGAGGTGCTGCGGGCGATGGTGCGGTTTGCGTCGCGCTGCGACAAGGCCGCCTCACTGGACGCAATCACATCCGCCACTCGCCCATCCGCGGCACGGATGGCGAACATCACGCGAGGCCCGTCCGGAATCAGCGGCAGGATGAGTGACATGTCATTGTCTGCATCGGTCTTCAGAACAGGCCGGGAAAGCGTCTTGACGATGCCGACCACCTGGATGGGGTGCTGCGCATCGGCATACAGGAACTTGCCGACTGCGCCGCCCTCCGGAAACAGCTTGTCTGCCAGTGCCTGCGAGATGACGGCCTCGCTCGCCTTGTAGAGCCCGGCATAGTCGGCGCTGGCCTCCGTCGGCACGAACGCTCCCGCAGACAGGTCACGGCCGGCGACAAAGGTCAGACCCAACACCTGGGCTGCTGGCGAAGATGCTGTGTAGACAGTCGGCTCTGCCTCGACGATGCCGGAGATGTCATTTCCTTCAAGCACCTTGTTGGTGAATCCCACAGACCAGCTGCGCTGGGAAAGGGGAAGCGACTCTGCTGCGACTACCTGTTCGACGCCTGGCTGTTGCCGGATGGCCTCCAGGTCGGTCCTGATCGAGGCGGCAGGGTTGGCTGCTGCAGGCCCCAGGTACTCGGTCTCGATGACGCCCAGGTTCGCCTCTTCCAGGCCCGTCTTGTAGGTGAGGGTTCCCAGCCGCTCGGACAGCAGAAATGCAAGGTTCGTCACGCACGCGGTGGCAACCAGGACCTGCACCAGAAGAATGGACGCGATGACGCGGTTGCGGGTGAGCGCGCGGACGATAATGGGGACTTCTGCAGTGCTCATTCTGACGCCTTGATCTGCATGGCCAGGCGGCCCGAGGTGGCGCGCAGCGCAGGGAAGAACGCAGCGATCACGCTCGAGACACACGCCAGGCCCATGGTGAGAGCGGCCATGCTGAGATCCATGTTGGCCAGCGAGGCGTAGTCTTCCGGCTGCATCCGCACAAGGTAGAGGCCGGCTTCTGCAACGATCAACCCTACCGCCCCGCCCAAGCCGCCGATGATCAGTGCTTCAGTGCAGAGCTGGTGGATGACGTCCTGCCGACGCGCACCCAGCGCCCGACGGATCGATATTTCGTGGGAGCGGCGGATGAAGCGGGCGAAGATCAAGGCACTCATGTTCAGCAGGCAAACGATCAGGAACCCCAGGCACAGCGCCAACTGCAGCTTCACCTCGTTGGGGATGATGCGATGCTCGACCAGGAAGTCCTTCAGGGACACCATCCGCGGTGCAGTTGTCCTGTCAAACCTTCCCGTCTGGTGCTGTGCACGTGCGTAATTGCCCAGGAAGCGCTCGTACTGCTCGACACTGGCCGCGTCAGGCAACTCGGCCCAGAACTGGATCCACGACGTCCGAGCGTCCTGCAGGCGATTGGGTGATTTGTCACGACTCCATGAAAAGACGCTGTTGGACACCGTCATCTGCATTTCTGCCGCGACACCTATCGGTATGAAGAAGTCTTCGCGCCCCTTGAACACGTCCTGCTGAAGGTCCGTATAGAACCGGGGGCGCGGGCTCCACGGACCGGCAACACCCACCACCGTGAATGCTTGGCCACCCAGCCGAACGGTTGTTCCCACCAGGCCTTCACTGCCCAAACGAGCAGCCAGATCCTGACCCAGCACGACAACCCGGGCGTGTGCAGCATCATCTTCGCGCGTCCAGGCCCTGCCCTGCACCACTGGGATGCCGAACATGGAAAACGCATCTGCAGTGACATACTGCCCTTGCGTGAAGAATGGAATCTGCACGCTGCGCTGCGCGTCCACCAACAGACGGGCAGATGCCAGCGCGGTCTGATGGGAGGCGGGGGCCTGTCGAAGCAGGTTCTGCGCATCTACCCAGGTGAGGGCCACGCGCGGGTCCATGCCCGGCCTGACGTCGTAGGACGTGGGGAGCGCGTCGATGAAGGGGTGATAGAGATGCTCGCTTCGCCCCGGCAGTGGATCCCATGTCATTGTCCGCACGACAGTCAACATCGTCATGCTTGCACCGATGCCCAACCCCAGCGCCAGGATCAGCGCGGCGCTCATTCCCTTGGTTTCCAGAAGCCTGGTGCGGGCCAGCGCAAAGTAATAGCCGAACATATACGTCTCTCTAATGCAGGAAGGTGGCCGCAGTCGGAATCACGTCCACCGGTTCAATCGAGATCCACGCTGTACTGTTCTGCGCCCTGTCGCGCGCTTCCAGCAGATGCATCAGGCGGAAGCGCGAGCGCTGGACGATCCGAAGGATCGCTTCGATGTCCTTCTCGCTGCGACCCTTGATGAACGCTCTGGGTATCTTATTCTGATTCAGGGCGTCCACAACCGCTTCCAGGGTCAGGTAACCAAGCCGCTGGGTAGAGGCACTGTCGATGAAGATCGAGGCGGTTTCCGCCATGCTCGGCAGAAACGCCGCCAGCAAGGCCTGGATGCTGTCCTGGGAGTGATTGAAGTCGGAGAAGACCATGTCTATTCCGCCGTCAAAGGCAGGGGCCTGGGCAATATCGGCAAAGCCGATTTCCTGCCAGTTGGCGACAACGTGATTCTCGACCCCGGCCCACTGGAATACGTGCTTCAGGAAAGCGGGATAGTCCTGCGCCTTTTCCCGCAGTAAATCGGCAAACGGCCCCTGCAGGCCCTCCACAAACCTGATGCCTGGCTCGCTGGCGAAATGCGAACCATTGTCGTAGGTGTGAATGACACCGCCACCGTTCTCCCGCAGCGCACCGGCCATCCAGGCCGCAGTGACGCCAAACCCGGTACCCAGTTCAACCACGATGCGTGGCCGCATCCGCTTGACCAGGCTGTACAGCAGTACGCACAGATCCTCGCTTCCGTAGACCCAGCCCATGGACTCGCGCAGCGAGCTCAGCTTTTCAAGCAGCATTCACACCTCCGGCGTTGCCGGCAAGCAACCACGCATCCAACGCGTCCTGCACAGCCGCATCAGCGGCGACGGAACGAAGGTAGGGCGAGAATGCGTGGAAGGTGACCGCCTCATCCGTCACGTACAGGAGCATCTCTCCCGCTTCGGATCGGAAGGCTTGTGCGGCCGCTCGCGTCAGCTGTTCGCACACACCACCATCGACCTCAACGCTTCCACGGGGAAAGTGGATTCCGTTGTAGTCCCGCCCAAGGAACCACGCGACCACGGGGACTCCCTTCGGCCTGGAAACGTGGAACTGGTGCCTGCGGCGCTCTTCATCATCAAGCTGCCGTTCCTGCCGCCAGTCAAAAAGTGACCATACTGACTTCTGCATGGGGTCTTCGATGCGGGAAAGGTCTGGTTCTTCGTAGCCAAAACTGTAGGCGAAGTCAGGCGTGTTCGCCTCTGGAAGAGCACGTTCGAGTTCAAACCACTGCACGTTCAACGGGGCCAGGCACCGGGACACGCCGCGTGTACCCGTGTCGTGACAGAGACTCACCCCCAGCGCCAGGAGCGGCTGCAGACGGATATGGAACCAGCGGGCGTCCACTCCGCGCTCGGCCAGAAAATGTTCGATCTGCGTTCCTTCCAGTGAGAAGACCCGGTTCACCACATTGGCTCCGCGGAACAGACGCTCGAGATGCGCACCTGGGCTCAAGCGGAGTACTTCGGGCCAGGGCTGGCCCTCCATTACCGGGATCAGTTCATCAATGTGTATGGCAGGGACACCCGTGGCCATGGCTCGCAGGGCGACCGGGTCACGGTGATCCGCATGGATGACGACCGCTCTGCTCATTGCTGCCACTGCCCATAACGATACTGCCGCTTCATTTCGGCCTGCATTCGATCGATCATCTGCCCAACCTCACTATTGATGGCGTCCTTGGTCATCAACCGACCACTGAGATCCTGCTCGATCAGGAAGCCGGCAGCGCAGACGGCCAGCCTGCGTTGGACGTGGCGCCTGGCGGTTTCACCCAGGTCCGGGGAGACTTCAAGATGACGTTTCAGCAAGCGGTGGCACACGTAGTAGACGAAGACAGCGTGGATGTAGGAGGAATTGGGAATGGGATTCCCGGACCAGGGGGATACGACACGATGCTGGTAGTCATTGGCAACGAAGAATCCGTTGGCCAGCTCCCATGCGGCCAGATAGTTGTGGGTGCTTTCATGCATGATGCTCTCCATGCACGCCTCAACCAGAAGTTCAGGGTTATGCGTGTTCAGCAGTCGAATGGAACCCGGCTGCCTCGGCACATGCTCCGAGCCGTAGCGGCCGGCTCCATCGGAGGCGACGTCTGCCGACTTGCGCACGGTGATCCGTCGGACGAAGTTGCGGATGAGAAGGCCGTACATGGGTTCTGCACTATCGATCGCCGCCAGTGCGTCTGACAGCTTTCGCGAGACATGCTCGCGCTCCGCATCGGTCAGCGGCAGGCACGGTTGGCTCAGCACTCCAGAGCGTGGCTCATGGTGCCGAGCCGGTGGGCTCTCAAGATCCAACGCGATACAGTCACCCAGCTTCGGCAACTGCCGGAGAGTCCACACGCCCGTGGCATCCTTTTCCGCAACGCAGTCTCCAACCGGGCTGTAGAGCTGCCACTGCCGCGCCTCCCTCAGGTACCTGCCGGTCCGTCCCTGTGCCAGTTCGGCGATCGACTTCTCCCGAGCGATGATGTCGTGCAGCGCGCCAAGCGCGCGGGCCTGTTCCTCTTCCCTCTCTTCCTCGTCGGCTCCCGCCTCCAGCCTACCCTTCCGCGCGGACTCCAGGCACAGATACTGCTCACAGAACTCGGAACTGAGCAGTACGCGGGCTTGGCGATCGGCACCGATTGACCGGTACATCCTGTGCATGGCACGAGCCATGGCCCCGTACTGCTGGTCGGCAAGCACTTCCTGAAGTCGCGCTCTCATCCTGCGCAGTCTTGACCAGAGGATGCCCTCGACGACCGGCTCCATGCTTTCTGTTGTATCTGCGATTTCCATCAGGCAAATCGGGCTCCTTACATCTGGCGGTTGCGCCTGGGCCATCGAACTCATTCTCCTACTCCATGTGGTGATCGCCGTCCTCGCCACTTGCTCCTGGCCGCTTTCATCCACCCTTCAAATCCACTTTGAGGCCCAAGATAGACAGCCACCTCCGGCCTCCACAGGCTCTGCATGACAGTGATCCACGTGTAAGGGGCGGAGAGATCCCCGCCCCTCTCTCTTCAGACGTCGAATCGGGAATCCGCGGCCATGCGCGAAGCAAATGCCATCTGCTTGCTCGCCGTGTCATGATGGTGATGGGATCCGAAAGAATCGGAGTGATGGTGCCCATCTGCGAGAAGCGCAGATTTTTCGTCTCTGAACTCACTGATGTTCAGAGACTGCATATCCGCCTGGATGGACGTCGACGCCGCAATGTCATTGGCGAAAGTTCCGTTCGATGCGGCAGCAGAAGCCGAACCTGCGGCCGCGACACCCGCAATCATCAGCGTGAGGGACGAGAGAGTCTTCACAGCAGTGCGTTGGGTCATTTTTCTTTACTCCATGTAATGGTTGGCATTTGATCTTCTGAGCTGCGAACGTGATCAGCGTTGTGGCTCAACTTGATTCAACGGCCCGCCGCTATCCAGCTGCAACCTCGCTGCTGTGCCGCGCACAGCTTCCGCCGCGCGTGGGCGGTTGCGCCCCAGCTTTCACTACGTTCAGAAGACAACCATCACGGGTTGGGGGCTTGCATTTGCGCTTGTGTGCTGGCCCTGAAAGGATGGCACTGTCGCTAACGTCTTGGCCAAGGATAGGGAGGATGCGGTGTTCATCCCGCATCGCCACGTGTCAGAAGCAGCGTCCTCAGCGCATTCAAGAAGAGATTCGTGCGAGAACCGACATATGTAGACCTGCTACAGAATTGACGATCTGCACTGGCGCTCACACACTTCCCCGCACGCCCTGTGCAAGGCAGCATAGGAAGGGGAGTATTCATGGAGTTCCGCACTGATTCACTGTCCGCCCGGATCCGCGTTGCGCGCATCAGCAACGGGCTATCGCAAACCGATCTCGCCAAAGCCCTGAACGTAAACCGGGCGACGGTGGGCCACTGGGAACGCGAACTAGGCTTCGTGCCGTCTATCGACCATCTGCATGCGCTGAGCAGGGTCACATGCGTGAGCATATCCTGGCTGATTTCGGGTGATACCAGCGCCGACGGTGGCAAGCCAGAAGGTATGCGCCTGCAGATGGAGGCCCACATGTTGACGGCATCGCGCAACCTGCCGATTTCACTCCTCGACAACATTGTTGAGTTGATGAGGTCTGCCGAACGTCATATCTGACGTCGCCCGGACGACTGAACCACACGTAGTGATTGGCCGGACAAATCCTATATACCCCGCCGGAGTACTCCGATGGTGATCGGCGCACTGCCCCCTCACCATCAAGCGCCCCTCCGCAGGAAATCACACATGAGCCTGGCGCTGGTCCACAGCCGTGCCCGCGCCGGGGTCGATGCCCCGCTGGTGCGCATCGAGGTACATCTCTCCGGCGGTCTGCCGGTCACCCAGATTGTCGGTCTGGCCGAGACCAGCGTGCGCGAGTCACGCGAGCGCGTGCGTGCCGCCCTGCTCTGCGCGCGCTTCGACTTCCCGCAGCGGCGCATCACCTTGAACCTGGCCCCCGCAGACCTGCCGAAAGAAGGTGGTCGCTACGATCTGGCCATCGCGCTGGGCATCCTCGCGGCCAGTGGCCAGGTCGATCCGCAGTCGCTGCTGCAGTACGAGTTCCTCGGCGAACTTGGCCTGACCGGTGAGCTGCGTCCGGTATCCGGCGCGCTGCCGGCCGCCATCGCCGCCGCCGAAGCGGGGCGAATCCTGATCGTGCCGCCCGGCAACGCGGCGGAGGCGGCGCTGGCCCAGCACGCCGATGTACGTGTGGCGCGTACCCTGCTGGAATGCTGTGCCGGCCTGGGCAATCCGCGTTTGCTGCCGCAGGTGGAACGCGTGGACACCACGCCGCTGCCGCTGCCGGATCTGGCCGATGTACGCGGGCAGGCGCTCGCACGCCGCGCGTTGGAAGTGGCGGCGGCCGGTGGCCACCATCTGCTGCTGATCGGCAGCCCCGGCTGCGGCAAGACCCTGCTGGCCTCGCGCCTGGCCAGCCTGCTGCCGGACTCCGAAGAGATCGATGCCCTGCAGTTGGCGGCCATCACTTCGGTCAGCGGCGAAGGCCTGGACCCGAAGCGCTGGCGACAGCGGCCGTTCCGGGCGCCGCACCACAGTGCGAGCGCTGCGGCTTTGGTGGGGGGCGGTAATCCGCCCTGCCCCGGCGAAATCTCGCTGGCGCACCACGGCGTGCTGTTCCTGGATGAACTGCCGGAGTGGAACCGCAGCGCATTGGAGACCCTGCGCGAACCGCTGGAGTCCGGCCATATCCGCATCTCCCGCGCGGCGCGCAGCGTGGTCTACCCGGCACGTTTTCAATTGGTGGCGGCGATGAACCCCTGCCCCTGCGGCTGGGCCGGCGACCGCAGCAACCGTTGCCTGTGCAGCGACGAGCGCATCACCCGCTACCGCGCGCGGGTATCGGGGCCGCTGCTGGACCGCATCGACCTGCACATCAGCGTGAGCCGTATGGATGCGGTGGAGCTGCGCGAGAGCACGCCGTTGGGCGAACCCAGCGCCAGCGTGCGTACGCGGGTGGAAGCGGCACATGCGCGGCAACAGGCGCGCGGTGGTCTCAACGCACACCTGCCGCCTGCTGCCCTGCGTGCCTGCACGCGCTTGAGCGAAGCCGACCAGGACCTGCTGGAGCAGGCCATCGAGCGCCTGCAGCTGTCGGCGCGGGCAATGCATCGCATCCTGCGCGTGGCACGCACCATTGCCGATCTTGTCGAGAGCGAGACCATCCAGACCGCTCACCTGGCCGAGGCCATTGGGTATCGGCAGTTGGACCGGGGCAAGCCAGGCACCTAGCGCGCTACTGCATGCACGAAGGAATCAGATTCATCTGATATCTGCCAGGCCACCTGGGCCCTGACCATTTCCGCGAGCCCATACACAAGGAGATGCGGTTTGCTCAGGATGCTCATCATGGGCGGGCAGGAGGCCGCCCGGCAGCGGATATCACGGACGATAGGACGGCGCGGCCTGATCCGCATGGAATCGATCTACAGCGTGGACAGCGGTCTGTCGGTGCTGGAATGGCGCAACTACGACCTGGTGGGGACGTTCCTGGCGACCGGCCTGGGTACGCGCCTGCAGGAATCGTTCGTGCTGCGCGATGCGAAGGTGCAGCTGGTGCTGTTCGGCATGGGGTTGAGCGAAGAGGTGGCCAGCATCCGCCTGCGCCTGCGCGCGCAGCGCCTGCCATCGCCGATTCTGGTCCGGACCGACTTTGACAGCTACGACGAGTCGCTGTTCTGGCGATCGCTGACGTCGCACATGATCCTGCCGTCGGTGCTGGAGGGCACTGGCCCCCTCCCCGCCGTGGGCGACGCGTGCGACCATGCAGGACCCAGCCCCTAGCGGTGCCTGCCTCGCCAGGTGCCCGCCCAGCCATTCATGAGCACTCCCCAGCCGCCGCACCTGCCGACCTCCGACGCGTCCACCCCGCTGACACCTGCGGCAACCGGCGGCGGCGGGCCTCTGGGTGAAACGAAGATGCGCGAAATCGCGGTGCGGATCTCGCAGTACTTCCGCGATTTCCTTGAATCGGATTTCAAGCGCGCGCAGGCACCGCGGCGCCGCATCGTGCTTACCAGCGATTCCGGCTTCCGCGCAGGCATGCGCACCGCGCCGTATCCGGCGTTGGACAAGGAGCTGTGGAAGCTGCTCAGCCGGCCCTCCGGCGAGGAGCTGTCGTTCACCATCGGCCCGCGCAGCTATACCCGGCCGATCAGCGCGACGCTGCGCCGCATCGTCGAAGAACAAGTGAACGCCATCACCGAGACCGCCATCGCCACGGTGCGCGTGACCGTGCTGGACAAGGCGCGCGCCAGCATGGCCGGTGCACTGGAAGACCCGGAAGCCTGGGTGGAATCGGTGCAGGGCGCCCTGGTGGATGCGATGTGCGTGCAGGTGGTGCGGCCGCTGATCGCGCATCTGGCCGGCCCACTGCAGGGCCAGGCGTACTGGGTGATGGATTCACTGCACGCGGCTGAATCGGACCTGGTCACCCGCGCCGTTGTGGATCTGTACCAGACCCTGCCGGAGGTACTGGCGCGCTTGCTGGCCACCGGCGACGAACTGCCACTGCAGCAGGCCTGCGAGCACCAGCTGACCCGCGACGGCACGATCAGCGCGCTGATGGCCTTCTTCGAGAACTTCGTGGCGGCCGATGCCTTCCATGAGTTCCGCGACCTGGAAACCTATGTCGCCACCGGCGATGGCCTGCAGCTGTATCTCTACGTGGGCACGCTCAAGTACGCGGGCGTGCAGTACCCGGTGTTCTACCTGCCGCTGGACGTGGTGCGGGCCAAGGATGGGTCGGGTTACACCCTGACCCTCAGCAACCGCCTGTTCGCCAACCGCCGCGCGATCGACTTCGTGCTGCAGGAACTGGCCGTGGGCATGGCCCGCGAGTGGGTGTCGCCGATCCAGGAGCGCATCCAGTACCTCGACCCGGCGCAGAGCCTGTTTGAAGTGGCGGCGTCGCTGTTCCGGCAGGTGGCCAACGCGGTGGATCTGGGCGGCGAGGTTTCGCTGTCCTCGTCTGCCAGCGAGGCATCCACCGCCACCGTTGCGCTGTCGCCTGCGCTGCACCTGGCTGCGTTCGAGCGCGCCGACGAGGCCCTGCTGAATGATTTCGAGGAGATCATCGACCAGGCCCGCAATGGGGGGTCGAAGCTGGTGGATCTGTTCCACGGCATGGTGGAAGGCGTGCTGATGCGCAACCCCGAGCCCATCGGGGAACGGGTGGAATCGGCCTGGGATGCGCTGCCGCTGGTGGAGCGCATGGTGTTCGATTCGCCCATTCCGTTGAACGAGGAACAGCGCAAGATCCTGCTGGCGGTGCGCGAGCCACAGGGCCGCATCGTGGTGGTCGAAGGCCCGCCCGGCACCGGCAAGTCGCACACCATCACCGCCATCGCCGCCGACTGTGCGTTCAACAAGAAGAGCTGCTTGGTGCTGTCGGACAAGACCGAAGCGCTGGACGTGGTGTACGACAAGCTGTCCGATGCGATGAGCCGGGTTCGCCATGATCGCGACTTCCCCAACCCGATCCTGCGGCTCGGCCAGCAGGCGGCCAACTTCAAGCGCCTGACCTCCACCGGCACCATCAGCCAGATTTCGGCCTTCGCCAAGGCCATGAAGGCCAACCAGCCCGCCCTTGAGAGCGAGCGCCAGGACACGGCGCAGACACTGCGGCAGGCCATCTCCAGCACCGTGCAGACGCTGGGGCGTGTCTCGCTTGCTGCAGTAAAGACCATGCACGAGCAGGAAGCAGCGCTGGGCGAGCGCGCGCCTGCGGTGCTGCAGCAGGTACACGCGGTGATGGATGCCAACGTGCTGACCGAGCTGGAAGCGGTGACCGCGCAGGCGGATGCGCTTGAAGCCTACCTTGCCGACCTGTTCGGCAGCACCGACTACACGCCGGCGTCGCTGGACGAACGCATCCGTCGCGATGCGGTGACCACTGCCTTCCTCGCGGACCGGCCGGTCGATGGCTGGAAACTGTTTGAGTCGCTGGATGCCGAGCAGATACGGCTGCTGGGCACGCTGCTGCTGCAGTACCAGCAGCTGAAGATGCCGGTGCTGGGCTATCTGCTGCGCGGCAATGCCGTGCGCGGGCTGGAGCTTCAGCTCAACCAGCTTGGCACCACACGGCCGCTGCTGCTCAAGCAGGATGCAGCCGCCCTGCAGGACATCGTGCAGGGCGCAAACGCGCTGCGCATGAGACTGGAGGCCGAAGGCCTGGGCACGCAGCTACCGGCCAGCTATCGGCAGATCGCCCACGGCGCCGCGCCGGGACCGGGTGCGGCGATTGCACGTCAGGCAATGACCCTGCTGGCGCGGCTCAATCCGGCCATCGTCGAGGCCCTGCTGGCCGAGCCGAAGGACGACCCCGCACTGTGGGCGCTGACCCTGCGCTTCCTGCAGGGCTGGATGGCTACGCGCAAGGCCTTTGTCGACGCGCCGCAGTACGACTATGTGGGCACCAAGACCAAGCTGGAGCGCCTGAACACCTCGGTGATGAATGCCCATGTGGATGGGCGCCTGATCAGCTTCATGGATCATCACCGCGCCGATGCGCGCGCACTGGCCGGGGTGATCGCCAACCGGCAGAAATTCCCGGTGGACAAGTTCGAGAGCGTGCGCGAGTCCTTCCCGGTGATGATCGCCAGCATCCGCGAGTTTGGCGAATACATGCCACTGGCACCGGACCTGTTCGACGTGCTGGTGATCGACGAAGGCTCGCAGGTCTCGGTGGCACAGGCGCTGCCGGCGCTGCTGCGCGCGCGCAAGGTGGTGGTGCTGGGCGATTCCAAGCAGTTCTCCAACGTCAAGGCCGCCAACGCCAGCATCGCGCTGAACGACAAGTACCGCTCGGACCTGGTCAACTACTTCCGCACCAACGTCAGCCAGCAGGCCGACGTGCTGGAGCGGTTGGCCATGTTCGATGTGAAGCGCTCGGTGCTGGAGTTCTGCTCGCTCTCGGCCTCGTACTCGGTGATGCTGCGCAAGCATTTCCGCAGCTATGCGGAACTGATCGGGTTCTCGTCCTCCACCTTCTACAACCACCAACTGCAGGCGCTGAAGATCCGCAGCCGGCCGCTGCAGGAGGTGATCCGCTTCAGCCAGGTCGATGCCAGTGGGCACCGCACCAGCCGCAGCACCAACGAAGCCGAGGCGGCCTTCATCGCCGAGCGCCTGGTGGAACTGCTGGATACGGACGCGCCGCCCACGGTGGGCATCATCACCCCGTTCCGCGAGCAGCAGACGCTGCTTTCCAAGACGCTGTTCAACCATCCGCGCGGCCGCGAGTTTGAAGAGCGGCTTCGCCTGAAGGTGATGACGGTCGACTCCTGCCAGGGTGAGGAACGCGGGCTGATCTTCTATTCGATGGTGGCGACTGCCGGCCAGGATGCGCTGAACTACATCTTCCCGGTCAGCCTGAGCGGCGCGGTGGATGCGGTGGAAGACAAGCTGAAAGTGCAGCGCCTGAATGTCGGCTTCTCCCGCGCGCAGGAGGCGATCTGGTTCGTCCATTCGATGCCGGTGGATGCGTTCCGCGGCGCAATCGGCCATGCGCTGCGTTACTACGCCAGCCAGCTGGACCGCCCCGCCCCCGATGCCGCGCAGACCGATGCGCGCAGCCCGATGGAATCGAAGGTGCTGCAGTGGCTGCAGCAGACGCCGTTCGTGCTTGCCCATGGCGATGCGGTCGAGATCATTCCGCAGTTCCCGGTGGGTGACTACCTGCGCCAGCTCGACCCGACCTATCAGCACCCGGCGTGGCGGGTGGACTTCCTGGTGACCGTGCAGACCGTGCGCGGCGCGCTGCAGATCGTGATCGAGTACGACGGCTTCGAATTCCATTTCCGCCGCGACAAGCCGGTGCATGTGGGCAACCACGAGCGCTATCTGGTGGAGGCCGACGTCGAGCGCCAGCTGACCCTGGAAAGCTACGGCTACCGTTTCCTGCGCATCAACCGGTTCAACCTCGGCAGCGACCCGGTGCAGACGCTGTCCGACCGGCTCTATCGCCTGATTGAAGTGGCCGGCACCGAGATCCGCTCGGCAGCGGTCGATCAGGTGATCGAGCAGGTGCAGGGGCTGGAATCGAAGGAGAAGAAAGTCTGCAGCCGCTGTGGGCAGATCCGCAGCCAGGAAGAGTTCTTCGACCCTGACCTGCGCGCCGGTGCCGGCGGGGTGGGACGGATCTGCATGCCCTGCAAGACGGGCTAGGCGGTGCTGCCGGGTGCCAGCGTGCGCACGGCCACCGCCGCCAGCCTGCGGCTCACCAGCGCGTAGAGCTCTTCCAGTTCGGCCGCGCGCGCGTCGGTCATGTTGGTACCGAACAGCACCCGCGACAGCGCCGCCTTGTGGGTGTCGGCGGGATAGCGCGCCCGCGCCCGGTACACGGCCTGCAGCACCAGCCAGGCCAGGCGGAACCCGCCCCCGGGCAGGGGACGGACCACGCGGTCATAGACCTGCCAGAACTGGTACTCGGCCTCCAGGTCAACCGCCGGTGCTGCGAACGGCACCGGACGCGCACGTCCATGGGCGCGCCTGCGAACCGGAGGGAAACGGGGGTTGTGCTGTGCCATGCGTACAGGATGACCCAGCAACATTGTGGGAACCTTGCGTTGGTGCCGGAATATCAGTGCTGATTGTGCAACGTGCGGCGGATGGCCCGCTTGGGTGGAGCGATTCCGCCGGGCGTGGCCCGGCGCTACCGGATTGCGTGCGGCGGATGGCCCACTTGGGTGGAGGGATTCCGCCGGGCATGGCCCGGCGCTACCGGATTGCGTGCGGCGGATGGCCCGCTTGGGTGGAGCGATTCCGCCGGGCATGGCCCGGCGCTACCGGATTGCGTGCGGCGGATGGCCCGCTTGGGTGGAGCGATTCCGCCGGGCATGGCCCGGCGCTACCGGATTGCGTGCGGCGGATGGCCCGCTTGGGTGGAGCGATTCCGCC
>Ga0308157_10002509_pt1 | contig 29890 bp, 25 predicted proteins | sample PhyBR1_FD_201035 | JGI IMG/M metagenome (GOLD analysis project Ga0308157, IMG submission 201035) | Phyllosphere microbial communities from UC Gill Tract Community Farm, Albany, California, United States - DLSLB.R1 | ecosystem: Host-associated > Plants > Phyllosphere > Unclassified | place: USA...
TCCTTGCAGCTTGTTCCACTACCGCACGTCCTGCATTCCAAGACAGTGTCAGACCCGCATTCTGCTCGTTCTTCCGAAAAGGAAGACAAGCGCAGTTTTCTGCAAAAAGTCGCTGAGTTCATCCATCCGGCCCCCGAGTCCGCCGATGAACTGATTGAAACCCTGGCCGAAGCCGAAGACAACCAGGTCATTGGCGCCGACTCCCGCGTGATGCTCGAGCGCGTCATCCGGATGGCCGACATGACCGCTGGCGATGTGATGGTCGCCTCCACCCGCATGGATCTCGTCAACATCGACGATCCATTCGACGAGATCCTGCACCAGGTCATCACCACGGCCCATTCGCGCTTCCCCATTTACCAGGGCGAGCGTGAAAACATCATTGGCATCCTGCTGGCCAAGGACCTTCTCAAGCTCAAGCGCGCTCCCGAACTCAATCTGCGTGCGCTGCTGCGCCCCGCGGTCTTCGTGCCGGAGACCAAGGGCCTGCATGACCTGCTGCGCGAGTTTCGCGGCAACCGCAACCATCTGGCCATCGTCATCGACGAGTTCGGCCGCGTGGCGGGCCTGGTCACGATCGAAGACGTGCTCGAGGAAATCGTCGGCGAGATCGAGGATGAGTTCGACATCCCCGAAGACCAGGGCGACATCTTCGCATTGGCCGACAACAGCTACCGCGTCTCGGGCGGCACCTCGGTCGAGCGTGTGGCCGAGGCATTCGATGTGATCCTGCAGGCCAGCGACCCGGAAGAAGACTTCGACACCATCGGCGGCCTGATCGCGCATGAGATGGGCCATGTGCCCAAGCGCGGTGAGTACGTGCAGATGATGGGCCTGGGCTTCACCGTGCTGCACACCAAGGGCGGCGCCGTGCGCTGGTTCCGCGTGGTGCGCGAGCACGCTCCCGACAGCCTGGTAGGCAACTGAACGCATGCAACTGTCCCTGACCGGCCGCCTGGCCTTGTGGCTGAGCGCGGCCGCCGCTGGCGTGGCCCAGGCGCTGTCCATGGCTTGGCCTGTGGGCGGCAAGCCGCTATGGTGGCTGCAAATCCTCTCGCTGGCGGTGTTCGCATATGGTGTGCGCGCCATAGCCGCGCCACGCCGCGCTGCGGGCTTGGCCTGGCTTTTCGCGACCAGCTGGCTGACCGCAACGTTCTGGTGGCTGTTCATTTCCATGCACACCTATGGCGGCCTGCCCGCGCCGCTGGCGGTGTTGGCCGTGCTTGGGCTGGCGGCTTTTCTCGGCAGCTATTACGCGCTCGCAGTCTGGGCCTTCGTGCGCTTCAAGCCGTCGGGCGCGTGGGCTCCGGCCCTGCTGTTTGCCGCCTGCTGGACGCTGGCCGAGCTGGCGCGCGGCAGCCTGTGGACCGGCTTCCCCTGGGGCGCTGGCGGCTATGCGCATGTCGAAGGGCCGCTGTCCGTGCTGCCTCGCTGGCTGGGTGTCTATGGCACCGGCGCCGTGACGGCGGTACTGGCCTATGCGCTGGCTGGCCTGCGTCCCCTGCATCTGCGTCAGGCACGCGTCTGGGCGCTGGCGCTGGCCGGCGTGGCGCTGCTGGCGGGCCTGTTCTGGCAACGCGACTGCGCACTGCGCTCCTGCCTGGCCGAGGCGCCCGCCGCGCAGCCGCCGACGCTCAGCGTGGCCTTGCTGCAAGGCAATATTCCGCAGGACGAAAAATTCGAGTTCGGCAGCGGTGTGCCGCTGGCGCTGGAGTGGTATGCGGCCGCGCTGCGCAGCAGCACGGCCCAGCTCGTGGTCGCGCCCGAAACCGCGATTCCGCTGCTGCCCCAGCAGTTGCCGCTCGACTACATGCAGATACTGCAGCAGCACTTCAGCCAGGGCCCGCAGGCCGCGCTGATCGGCATTCCTCTGGGCAATCCGGTGGAAGGCTATGCCAACTCCGTGATCGGCCTGCTGCCGGGCCAGGAGAACGTCTACCGCTACGACAAGCACCACCTGGTGCCGTTTGGCGAATTCATCCCGCCGCTGTTCAAGTGGTTCACGGAGATGATGAACATTCCGCTGGGCGACTTCAACCGTGGCGGCCTGGCCCAGCCCTCGATGGCCTGGGTCGGCCAGCGGCTCGCCCCCAACATCTGCTACGAAGATCTGTTTGGCGAGGAGCTTGGACTGCGGTTTCGCGATCCGGCCACGGCACCGACCATCTTCGTCAACGTCAGCAACATCGGCTGGTTCGGCGACAGCGTCGCCATCGACCAGCATCTGGCCATCAGCCGCATGCGCTCGCTGGAATTCGAGCGTCCGATGCTGCGTGCCACGAACACCGGCGCCACGGTGATCATCGATCACAACGGTGCCGTGACCCAGTCGCTGGCCCCGCATGTGCGCGGTGTGCTGTCCGGCAGCGTCGAAGGACGCGAAGGACTCACGCCTTTTGCCGCCTGGGTGCGCTGGGCCGGGCAGCTGCCGCTGTGGCTGTTGTCAGCGCTGGCGCTGGTCTATGCAGCCTGGAGACAGCGAACATGCGCCAAGGGCAAGTAGACTGTCGTCTTTTGAAGTACCTGTGTTCTGAGGCATTTGCAGGGTCTTTGTGGTTTCGCGGCAGCGCCGTGGGCCGGATAATGCGCGCCTGTGGCGCATGCGAAATGCTGCGAACACACGACTATGAAGCGGTGACCCCCGCCGCTGTGGAGCAAGTTTGATAATGGCCGATTCCTTTTCCTACCAGCAACTGATCGCCTCCGGCGAGGGCAAGCTGTTCACTCCTGATTCCGGGCGCCTGCCTTTGCCTCCCATGCTGATGTTCGATCGCATCACGCACATTGACAGCGAGGGCGGTGAGCATGGTCTGGGCAAGATTGTTGCCGAGCTCGACGTGAACCCCGACCTGTGGTTCTTCAAGTGCCATTTCCAGGGTGATCCGGTGATGCCGGGCTGCCTGGGCCTCGACGCCATGTGGCAACTGATAGGCTTCTACCTGACCTGGCTGCAACTGCCCGGCCGTGGCCGTGCGCTGGGCGCCGGCGAAGTCAAGTTCACCGGCGAAGTGGGTCCTGACGTCAAGTTGGTGACCTATGAAATCGATATCAAGCGCCTGATCAAGCGCAAACTGAACATGGCCATTGGCGACGCCCGCCTGTATGCCGATGGCAAACTCATCTATACGGCGACCGACCTGCGCGTAGGCTTGTTCATGCGCGAGGGCAAAACCGAAGGATCCGCAGAATGAAGCGTCGGGTTGTGATCACGGGCACGGGCATTGTCTCGTGCATCGGTAACGACAATGCAACGGTCGAGGCCTCGCTGCGCGAGAGCCGGTCGGGCATTCGGGCGATGCCCGAATTCACCGAGCTGGGCATGCGCAGCCAGGTGGCCGGCATTCCCCAGATCGATCTCGAAGCACAGATCGACCGCAAGCAGCTGCGCTTCATGGGCGATGCTGCGGCCTATGCGCAGATCGCACTGACCCAGGCGATTGCCGAGGCCGGACTCACACCCGAGCAGGTTTCCCATCCGCGCACCGGCCTGATCATGGGCTCGGGCGGCGGCTCGCCGGCCAACCAGATCGAAGCCGCGGACACGCTGCGTGAAAAGGGCATACGCCGCGTCGGACCCTACCAGGTCACGCGCTGCATGAGCTCCACGGTCTCGGCCTGCCTGTCGACGAACTTCGGCATCAAGGGCATCAACTACTCGATCACCTCGGCCTGCTCGACCTCGGCCCACTGCATAGGCTCCGCGGCCCAGCAGATCGCCTGGGGCATGCAGGACGTGATGTTTGCCGGCGGCGGCGAAGAGCTGTCCTGGGGCATGTCGCTGCTGTTCGACGGCATGGGCGCGATGTCCAGCAAGTACAACGCCACGCCCGAGAAGGCAGCGCGCGCCTATGACGCCAACCGCGATGGCTTTGTCATTGCCGGCGGCGGCGGCGCGGTGGTGCTGGAAAGCCTGGAGCACGCGCTGGCACGCGGCGCCAACATCCTCGGCGAAGTCGTGGGCTTCGGCGCCACCTCCGACGGCGAGGACATGGTCGCGCCTTCGGGCGACGGCGCCATCGCCTGCATGCGCCAGGCCATCGAAGGCCTCGAAGGCCCGATCGACTACATCAACACCCACGGCACCTCGACCCCGGTCGGTGACGTGCCCGAACTGCGCGCCATCCGCGAAGTCTTCGGCGAGAACATCCCACCGTTCTCCTCGACCAAGTCGCTGACCGGCCACTCGCTGGGCGCGACCGGCGTGCAGGAAGCGATCTACTGCCTGCTGATGCTCAACAAGGGCTTCATTGCCGGCTCGGCCAACGTCGAGACGCCCGATCCCGCCGTGGAAGGCATGCCGCTGGTCACCGAAACCCGCGATGCGCCGCTGCGCCAGGTGCTGTCGAATAGCTTCGGCTTTGGCGGTACCAACGCGAGCCTGGTGCTGCGACGCTGGGACGGACAATAAAATCTGCTTCCGAACGCAAGCCCCGCGCCGAAAGGTCGTGGGGCTTTTTTTCTGATTCGAAATTCAAGCCCATATCTTCGATATTCCATACTGGCGGTTGTTTTTCCTATCGTCTGGCCAGGCTTTCGGCAACTTCAGGTGAAGGCTGGTGCAACGCGAAAGGCGTGCGTCAATGAAATCCATGAACCAAAGCGAAGAGGGTCTGCGCAGGGCGTCCGGTGCGCCTGAACTGGAGAAAATCTTGCCCAAAGTGGCAATTTTGCTTTGCTCTTACAACGGTCAAGACTATCTGGCCGAGCAATTGGACTCCTTTGCGACGCAAACCCATACCCACTGGGAAGTCCAGGTGTCCGATGACGGTTCCAAAGATGGCACCCTGGGTGTTCTTAACGCCTACCAAGCCGACTGGGATGCGGGGCGCTTGACCATTCATGCCGGTCCCGCCAAAGGATTCTCGGCCAATTTTCTTTCACTGATCTGCAATGCCGATATCGAAGCCGATTACTTCGCCTATGCCGATCAAGACGATATATGGGAGCCTGGCAAGTTGGAGCGTGCCATTGAATGGCTGGAGTCGGTCCCGGGGCACATCCCGGCGCTGTACTGCGCTCGCACGCGCCTGGTGGACGCCGGCGACAGGGAAATAGGCCTGTCGCCACTTTTTTCCAGGCCTCCTGCATTTGCCAATGCGTTGACGCAAAATATTGGCAGCGGCAATACCATGGTCATCAACCGTGCGGCGCGGGCCCTTCTATTGAACGCCGGAAAAAGCGTGAAAGTTGTCGCCCATGACTGGTGGACTTATTTGGCAGTGGCCGGCTGTGGCGGACAGGTTTTCTACGATGCAAAACCTACTCTTCGCTATCGCCAGCACGCCGGCAACCTCATAGGCATGAACTCGACATGGGGAGCCCGCATGCGAAGAATCCGCATGATGCTTTTGGAGGGCCGATTCCGTCGCTGGAATGATTGCAATATTGCCGCTTTGCACAATTTGCGATCCAGCCTGACGCCAGAAAATAGGGCGATACTAGATAAATTCGCCAAGGCGCGGAATATGGGATTGTTTTACCGGCTGGTTTATCTGAGACGCAGTGGAATATATCGACAGACACTTCTCGGAAATCTTGGCCTGTTTTTGGCTGTGGTTTGCAAGAAAATTTAAAGAAATCGTTGGCAATAATATGGTAATCGTTCATCAGATAAGTCAATATCCCGGTTGAAGATGGATTGACCTGTTGTCATCCTCCATTGTGGCCTTGGTAGGCGATAGAAGACGCTTTGTAAGAGACGAGTAATGTATGAAAGAGATCGCGCCAGACCCCTTTCCTTTGTCCATGAGACTGGCGCGATCGAGCACAAACGGGTCCTAAGATGCTTGCCTCGCCCGCACCGCAGACCTCAGCGAGTTGTGGCAGCCTGATAGACTGCGGTCTGCCCAGTGAGGCTCTGGAGCGTCACACGACAGAAGCACTGTCTGTCAAGAAAATTTTGGAACGTTTCGCCATCAAATTTCCCCTAACAACAGCACTTGGCTACACAGTTGTGCCCTAGCGGCACAGACAGCTATGCTCACAGGTTCTTAAAGAGATTCCGAATGAATTTTGCCAATCATGCATCCAGATATAGGTACGCCATGTTCTTGATAAATCATAAGCACGACACTGAGTCTGGCACTGATTTTATGAAGGTTGGGTGTGCAAGCCATGTAGCAGCTGACTTCTGCCAGGTGGGATGAACGCCTGATGCGCAAATTTTCTGCAAGTCCCCGCGAAATGGTTGCCAGCCTATGGCGCAACCGCGGGCTCATCATGGTGTCGGCCAAACGCGAGGTCCATGGACGCTACCGTGGATCGGCGATGGGTCTGCTGTGGTCGTTTTTCAACCCGGTTTTCATGTTGGCGGTCTACACTTTTGTTTTCAGCGAAGTGTTCAAGGCCCGCTGGAGTGGCGGCAGCGAGTCAAAAACCGAATTTGCCTTGGTGCTTTTTGCAGGCTTGATTGTTTTCAATCTATTTGCTGAATGTATCAATCGCGCCCCCTCATTGATTATTGCCAATAGCAACTATGTCAAGAAAGTTGTTTATCCATTGGAGATTATTCCTGTGGTGACATTGCTTTCCGCCATGTTCCATGGAGTAATCAGCTTGGTGGTATGGTTTTTGGCTTATGTCGCGTTTTTTGGTGTGCCGCACGCCACTGCGCTGTATTTGCCGCTGGTTGTCATCCCGTTTTTATTGTTTATCTTGGGAGTGAGCTGGATGCTCGCGTCGTTGGGCGTCTTTCTGCGCGATGTATCACAGATGATCGGCGTTTTCGTTACGGTTTTGATGTTTTTGAGCCCCATATTCTATCCAGCCACGGCTTTACCTGAAGCTTATCGTGGACTGATGTATATGAACCCGTTGACTCCTGTGATCGAGCAAATGCGCGAGGTGCTTTTTTGGGGAAGAAACCCGGATTTCTTCATGTTGGGGATCTATTGGGTGGCGGCCATTGTAATCGCTTGGTTGGGTTTTTCCTGGTTCCAGAAAACACGTAATGGATTTGCTGATGTCCTCTGATATTTCAATTAAGATCGAAGATCTCAGCAAGTGCTACCAGATTTATGCCCAACCACGTGACAGACTTAAGCAATTTGTGTTGCCTAGGCTCCAGAGTGTGATAGGCAGCAGCATTAAGAAATATTACAAGGAATTTTGGGCCTTGAAAAATGTTTCCTTCGAAGTGAAGCGAGGGGAAACCTTGGGGATAGTAGGACGCAATGGGAGCGGAAAGTCCACTCTGCTGCAGATGATTTGCGGTACTCTGAATTCCACATCGGGAAATATTCAGACGCAGGGACGTATTGCAGCGCTGTTGGAATTGGGCGCCGGGTTTAATCCGGAATTCAGCGGGCGCGAGAATATATACATGAACGGCGCCGTTCTAGGGTTGAACAAGGAAGAAATCGATAAACGTTTTGATTTAATCACCGATTTTGCAGATATCGGCGAGTTCATTGAGCAGCCGGTAAAAACTTATTCAAGCGGCATGTATGTCCGCCTGGCCTTTGCGGTGATTGCCCATGTGGACGCAGACATCCTGGTGATCGATGAAGCCTTGGCTGTGGGAGATGCGGTTTTTACCCAAAAATGCATGCGTTTTCTGCGTAAGTTCAAAGAGCGCGGTACTTTGATATTTGTCAGCCATGATATGGGGTCGATTCTTAATCTCTGCGAGCGCGCCGTATGGTTGCACAAGGGTGAATTAAGAGATTCTGGAGCATCCAAGGACGTTGCCGAGGCTTATCTACAATATACATTGCAGGAGGTCTATGGTCAGGAAGCACAACTTCTTGGCCTTGACGCTGCCGATTCTGCTTCGAATGCCGCAGAGAAGATAAAAAAATCCGCGATGTCGGGTGAGATTGATTCCGAGCCATTTGTTCAGTATGGCAGTCAAATGCGCGTTGTTGAGAATTTGAACGAGGCAAATGGCTGGAAGACCGGGGCGGGCGAAATAACCTCGGTTCGAATGGAGCATTTGACAGCCAAGCCCAGTGAAATATTTCAAGGTGGCGAAATGGTTCGCATGGTGATTTCTGCGAAAATAAATCAGGAAATGGCCAGGCCCATTCTGGGATTTCTGGTCAAGGATAGGTTGGGGCAGGATTTGTTTGGAGAAAACACCTTGCCTTTTACTGACTTGAATCCTCGGCCTGTGGTCGCAGGGGGAAACTTGGTCAGTGAGTATGTATTTCGTTTGCCGATGTTGCCAAATGGGCAATATGCCGTGATGGCTTCATTGGCCGATGGGGATTTGCATAGCAATGTTCAGCATCATTGGATGCACAATGCTTTGATAATCAATGTGTCATCGAGTAAGGTCCGTTGGGGTCTGGTTGGGGTGATTTTTGAAAAAGTCGAATTGAAGGTGAATGCATGAAATCATTGTTCCAACTGTATCGTGAGCATCAGGGAAAAGTCTCCGACAAATGGTCGATTTATCTAGCGGAATATGACAGGGTTTTTTCCGAATATCGGAACAAACCTGTGCGTATGCTTGAAATTGGCATTCAAAATGGCGGGTCCTTGGAGATATGGGGCAAATATTTTGAAGCAGCCGAATTGTTTGTTGGTTGCGACATCAATCCGGACTGCGCCCAGTTGTCGTATGAAGACCCGCGTGTCCAGGTGGTGGTTGGTGACGCAAACGCTGTCAATACAAAGATCGAAATCCTGAGCCATTCAGCACAGTACGACCTCATCATCGATGACGGTTCGCACTACTCCAGCGACATTGTGAAATCTTTTTCACATTATTTTCGGCACTTGAAGCAGGGCGGAATATTTGTCGCAGAAGATCTGCATTGCAGTTATTGGAAGGCATATGAGGGTGGCTTGTATTATCCTTATTCTTCCCTTGCTTTTTTCAAGCGGCTTGTAGACATAGTCAATCATGAGCATTGGGGTATTGCCAAAGAGCGCAAGCAGTTGATCCGTGGCTTCTCGGAAGAATACCAGACTGATTTTGATGAATGGGATCTTGCTCAGATTCATTCCATAGAGTTCTTCAATTCAGTATGTATTGTGCGAAAACGCTCGGCGCAGTCCAATGTGCTTGGTGAAAGGTTCATCGCCGGAACCGCCGACTTGGTGATGTCAGGCCTACAGGTCACTCCGAAAAATACCCTGGACGAGTCTGAAATTGGCAATCCATGGACCACAATGGCTGTGCCGCCAGATGAGGAGTGGCCGGTACTCACGCAGCAGATAGCGCAGCAGTCTGGCGATATGGCTGGTCTACGTGATGGCGTGCTCCGCCTTCGTGACGAGGTCGAGAGCCTGAATCAGATCATTGCCGAGCAAGAGCGCAAAGCCGCAGCGCTCCACAGCTCCATGGCCAGCGAAATTGCCCAGCGAGAGGCGCATATTGCGTCTCTGTACCAATCGAGCAGCTGGCGTGTGACCCAACCCATGCGCTGGGTCTCAACGCAAGTCAAGCGCTCACGACGCTTGGCAAAACTTGCTCCTGTACTCATCGAGCATGGCGGTGGGGTTGCAAGCACCGTCAAAAAAGCAGTCCGAATTTATCGTCGTGAAGGTGTGCCCGGAATCAAACGCGTAATCCGTGGAGTGACTCCTGCAGGCCTGGACGAAAGCATCGTGCACGGCCGCAATGACTACGATGAATGGATTGCTTGCTACGATACTCTCAAGGAATCCGATCGTACAGCGATGCGAGCGATTCAAGCCGACTTCAAGCAAAGTCCGCTGATATCAGTCGTCATGCCTACTTACAACCCCAAGCCCGAGTGGCTGGTTGAGGCCATTGAATCGGTCCGCAAACAAATCTACGGAAACTGGGAACTGTGCATTGCGGATGATGCATCCACAAATTCAGCCATTCGTCCAATTCTTGAGAAGTATGCCCGTGAAGATGAGCGGATAAAGATTGTCATCAGGCAGCAAAATGGCCATATCTCGGCTTCGTCCAATAGTGCACTTGAATTGATCAGCGGACAATGGGTCGCGCTTCTGGACCATGATGATCTGTTGAGTGAGCATGCCTTGTTCTGGGTGGCCGAATGCATCAATCGCTCACCTGATGTTCAGCTGATCTACTCGGATGAAGACAAGATTACTGAAACTGGCAAACGTTTCGCGCCACATTTCAAGTCCGATTGGAATCTGGATCTTTTTTATTCGCATAACATGCTTTCCCATTTGGGGGTTTATAAAACCGAGTTGGTCCGAGAAATTGGTGGTTTCCGAGTAGGCTTGGAAGGCGCGCAAGATTATGATTTGGCATTGCGCTGTATTGAAAAGCTGCAGAATTCACAAATTTATCATATACCTCGGGTGCTTTACCACTGGCGCGTCCATGCTGAAAGCACAGCAATGGGCGCTGATAAGAAGCCTTATGCAGCGATTGCCGGTGAGCGTGCTCTCAATGAGCACTTCGAACGCACAGGTGTTCGAGGTAAGGTTGAATTTTTGTCCGGGGGCTATATGCCCACCTACGACCTTCCTGCTGACTTACCGTTGGTTAGCATTATTATCCCCACACGCAATGGTTTGACATTGCTCAAGCAATGCATTGATAGCGTTCTTGAAAAGACCAGCTATAAAAACTACGAGATTATCGTGGTGGATAATGGTTCGGATGATGTCGATACTTTGAGATATCTTGAGAAGATATCGAAAGAACCTGGATTTATAGTCATTCGAGATGATAGTCCGTTTAATTATTCACGTCTGAATAATAAAGCGGTGGAAATTGCCAATGGGGAAATTATTGCGCTTCTGAATAATGATATTGAAGTCATTTCACCAGACTGGCTGAGCGTCATGGTGGGACATGCATTGCGTCCTGATGTAGGCGCAGTAGGGGCAAAGCTTCTCTATTCCGACGGCAGGTTGCAGCATGGAGGCGTGATCATTGGGATTGGAGGCGTCGCGGGCCATGCGCACAAATATCTCCATGAAGGGGCCTATGGCTATTTCAGCCGCGCGGCCCTCACACAGAATTTCTCTGCCGTAACTGCTGCCTGCCTGGTCGTTCGCAAGAGCATCTATGAGCAGGTTGAAGGGCTGAATGAGGAGAGCTTGAGTGTGGCTTTCAATGATGTGGATTTTTGCCTTCGTGTGCTTGAAGCCGGGTACCGCAACGTATGGAGTCCCTTGGCGGTGCTATACCATCATGAGTCTGCCACCCGTGGTGCCGAAAACACTCCTGAAAAGCAGGCACGTTTTTCCAAGGAAGTCGATTACATGTTGAATCGCTGGGAAGATATCATTAAATACGATCCCGCATACAGTCCAAATTTGACCCTGTCGTTTGAGGACTTCAGCTATGCTTGGCCGCCCCGCGTGCCGGCATTGTCCGAGCATGAAAACTTGCGAAAAAATACTGGGACGTAGGTTTTACAAGGTATAGGTTGAGTTTATTGAAAGGGGTTTTGCTGTTTGCAAAACTCCTTTTTTTAATCGTTAAAGATAGATGTCCTGAAGGACATCAAAAATTTTCTCGCGCTTGGAATTAGATGGTTACGGGCGTTGCGGGATTTACCGTTCTTTGTTCGGGGGAAGCTTGAAAAAAATAGCTGTTGATTTATATAGGTTCATCGCAACGTTGAGTGCGGTTATTATTCTTGCAGTCTCGCCTGAATTTTCATTTGCACAAGAGCCCTCTGCTAAGACTTTGGTGAAAGGGCATGTTGATCAGATTCGCTTGGAAAAGTTGAAGCTGACGGCCAATGGCTGGGCGTGCACGCTAGGTGATGAATCGAAAATTACAGGATTGTCGGTCAGGCTCGACGATTTGGTGATTTATGAAGGAGGTTTTGAAACCTCTGATCGCCCGGATGTTGCTACATCCTTAGGAGAGCAGCGTTGCCTTGCTTCAGGCTGGAGTTTGAATGCAATCTTGCCGAGTAGCGTGGCGACAGGTGTGCACTCCATTAGCGTCTTGGCTTTGAGTAGCTCAGGACAAGTCGAAAAATTATCCATAGCGCCGGGGTTGGAGAAAATCACCAAACGCGGACTTTGGTCTGAAGTCAATATGGAAAATATTGGCGTCAAGATTTCACTGTTGTTGTTGATTCTGGGCGGTATTTATGTTTATATTCGGGCTGAGAAATTAGCAAGAATACTTTCCTTTGGAAATAATTTTTCCGCAAAACCATCGATGGTTTTTGGGTTGTATTTGCTGGCATTCTTTGCAATTTTGTTAAGTATGGGCATAACGGGCTCATCATTTCGGCTGGGTCTACAGCAAACGCCTTTTGTGACGTCGGACGCCAAGAATATCTTATGGAAAGATCAAGGGATTCGTAGTGACGAATGGTTGGTACTTACTCCTCTGGCTATAGCCCAGTACAACCATAAGCCTCGGTTTCCCGTGATCAACAAGAATCTTGGGGATGACGGCCAAAATATGCTTGTAAACGGCATGACCGGGACGCCCGTGGCTCATGTGTCGGCATTGGCAAAGCCGGCCACTTGGGGATTTTTTCTATTTGACTTGAAAAGAGCGTTGTCTTGGTACTGGATATTTCCAGTATTCTCTTGCTTGTTTGCCGTATGGGGCGTGGTTGCACTGCTGGTTCCTGGCCGTTGGAGAGCCACTTTTCTTATCGCCTTGCTGTTTAGCGTTTCTCCCTATGTGGCGGCTTGGTCCAATTGGCCTGCTTATACGGTATTTTTCCCCAGCTTGGCTTTGCTTTCGTTGATTGCAATTTTTAAGGAAAAAAGAAGATTTGTTCTGTTTTCCTTGAGCTTTATTTTCGGACTTTCGCTTGCAGGATTTTTTCTAATTCTGTATCCGCCTTGGCAGGTTTCGCTAGCTTATGTCTTCATGGCCCTGACTATCGGGGTTTTTGTCCGCGATGGATTGCATAGAAACATTAACCAATGGGTTCTGCTGGCCTTGTTGATGTCCTTCCTCTTGGCGGGCGGCATCTTGTGGTTCTGGTGGGTTGATGCGCGTGTCGCCATCCGTGCAATGATGGATACGGTTTATCCCGGACAAAGAACGCTTCTCACTGGTGGAGAATATAGCCTGTCAGGGTTGTTGCGTGGATTCACAAACGTCGTGACCTTGAAGAGTTTGAATAGCCCAGTCAGCAACCAAAGTGAAGTTGCCTCATTCTTCTACATGCTGCTGCCATTGTTGTTCTTGTCCTTGATGCGTGGATATCAGCGCCTGTTGGGTTCGGTGGAGATCGCGCTCATCGTGATAATCTGCGCGATTCTTTGCTTCATGATGGTAGGGCTGCCGGTTGAGGTCGCAAAGTACTCTCTTTGGGGAAGAGTTCCTGCCGAAAGAGCAGATTTGGCATTGGGTTTTTCGGCAATTGTACTGTCGGGTATGTTGTTGCTATCTAGGCGTGAAATTGTTGCTGATCGATGGCCATTAAAGCTTGGTGCAGCTACCGTGGCAATTGTTTGGGTGGGTGTAGTGGCTGTAGCGGCTTCGGGTATGCATCCCAGTTTGGTGACCAATTTGTCCACTCCAGTCATTTCGGTATTGACGGTGATTGTTGCCCTTACAGGATATTTCCTGGCTTTGGGGTATTTCCGTGGCTTTGTCTTCGCTAGCTTGCTGCTTTCCGTGGCAACAATAGTGAAATTCAATCCAATAAATGTTGCGCCAACTGCGGTGCAGATGAAGCCGGTGATTGGCACTAAAGAGCAGGGTGCTTCTGCTGCTGGAACCCGTACCTTGGTGCTTGAGACGCAAGTCCCTGCCATGCTCATTTTAGCCAGTGGGAATGAGGTACTGAATGGTGTTTTTTATTATCCGCAAAAATCTATCTGGCAGCGTTTGGATGAGAAAAATGCTTTGTTGAATTTACATAATAGGTATCAGCACCTCATTTTCACGGGCGGGTCGGTGGAAAATCCTGAGGGCTATAGAATTGAGTCGCCTGCTAATGACGTTGTCAAAGTGGTGCTGGATTTTGCAAGATTTGATTTCCGCACAGCTGGTGCCAGCTTTGTTGCGTCTCCCGCTGCTAACGAAGCTGCTTTGCGCAGCAATCCATCGTTGACTTATATAAAGTCCGAAGATGGCTGGTGTTGGTTCAGTCTGAATTCAGGGGCGAAAGGTTAGCATTTGTGGTCCTCATCATATAGGAACTATGCTTTGTAATTTCCTTTGACGGGTAGGCGCTGCCCGTCAAGGGATATTTTTGTGCGCTGCTTGGGCGTTTGTTTGAAATGAGTGCTGCGTCTTTATTTCACTCGGAGAAAAATGAAGAGCAGCTCCCAGTGGCTTAAGCCTCTTTGTTTCTGTATATCCAGTGCTTGCTTAAAATGAAGCCGATGATGGCAATTACCGGCAAGGAAAGCACTTTTCCCAATATTGCCATGTCGAGCCATTGATGGAATGTGGAAACGAAAACCAGAGTCAGTCCGTAATTTGCCAGAACTACTATCAAATATCGAAATAATGCGCCGTGAGCATATTCTGTTTTGAATGTCAGATGTGTGTGCAGAAGGAAGTTGATGGCCAGTCCCGCTGCAAATCCGGCGGTGGTGGCTATCATATAATGCGTGTTTAATAAAATCAAAAATTGCATCAATCCGATATCGATTAATGCACAGGTGACCCCGACTGCGATGTAGGTGAGAAATTGGCGCATGGCTCTCAGCTGATATTGCGCCGAAAATTCAAATGTGGATGAATAGGCCTGCGTGGAACCGAAGTGATGTCATAGGACATAAAGGCCAGAATAAGCTGCAGCCCCATCAACGCTGGTAGCGCCGCCAGCATCACGGTGCCCGCTGGAGTGGGTACGGCCATTTGTGTCGAGCTGATCCAGTGATAGCCACCATAAATTATTCCAAAACTCAGAGATGCTATGCCCAGCGGAAGTTCAATGGATGCCAGCGACATGTCGCGCAGATAATAATTATAAAATATTCGTTTCAAGAAGTTTCGCATGTGCTTCACGAGAAATTCCCCGATTATTTTGGAGATTTTCAGGTTGCTTACTTCGTCTCCATATTTCGCATCCATGGGGACATCGACTACGACGGCCCGAAGGGTATTTAGCCTGAAAAGAATGTCGGTTTCGAAAAAATAGCGGCGGCTTATCTTTTGAAAAGGCAGGTGGCGTGCGGCATTGGCATGGATGGCGGTATAGCCATTCGTGGGGTCGAAGAGATTCCAATAGCCTGAAGATAGCTTGCACATCAGCGATAGGACCGCATTGCCGAAAAGGCGCATTGCCGGCATGGATCGAATATTTTCAAGATTGAAAAATCTATTGCCTTTGGTGTAATCAGCCTCACCTGCCGCTATGGGGGCGACAAAGTCTATGATGAGACGTGGATCCATCTGGTCGTCACCATCTATTTTTACCAAAATGTCCATACCGTCTTTGATGGCAGCCATGTAGCCAGTCATGACGGCACCGCCGACACCCTGATTTTCCGCATGCCTGATGACAATGACACGCTGGTCCTGGCAGTGTGATTCGACGTAATCGCCGGACTTTTCAGGGCAGCAGTCATCCACTACATATATTTGTGAAACTTCTGGTCCTATCGCCTTGATCACATCCAAGATGTGCTTGCGTACCTTGTAGCTTGGGATGATGGCGGCTACTTTAGTTTGAATATTCATGAATTTTCTCTTTATGATGCTGATATTCTTCCGTTAGGGACTCACAGCACGGTGAATACGTTTGATGCGTTAGCGAACTATTTTTATAAGAGTGGTGTCGCTGTTCATGCATCCAAATTATCGAATTTTATTGTTCGGATGGCGTTAAGCCAGCTACCGACGAAAAAACTCCGAAGATGAGAATGGGATATCGGTGTCTGCCATCACTTGCTTCCTGGCAGTCGGCCCAGGCAACCGATGTACGTTGAGCCTTCCTGGTTATTGCGTTGCCGATAGTAGAAGCACTGCTATCAACCCCACAAACAGCACCGCCAACATGATCTTCACCCAACTATACGGCTGCTCGCCCGCGATCTGGCCGGTGTAGCCGTTGGCGATGATCTGGTAGCTTTTGCGGCCATAGGTGTAGCCGACGAGCCAGACCGGCATCAGCGTGTGCTTGAAGGTGCGGCCCTGATACTGGCTTTGCACGCGCAGGTTGCGCTGGGTGTCGCCTGGTACTTCTCGCGAGCACAGCTGCCGCACGGCATCATCCATCTCCTGGCGATTGATGTCGGCGGCCTGGCCCAGATCGACCTGGTAGCGCTCCACGGTCCAGCCCCGCACGAACTCGGGCGTGTAGGGCTTGAGGTCGGTGGTGGTGGGGAAGGGCTCGACCTTGCGCAGCAGGGCGGCGTGCACGCCCACCGTGCCCGGCACCAGCGCGTCATCGAAGAAGTGGGCCAGGCGTCCTGACGCGGGCTCCCAGCGCACATGCTGGACCTGGCGCGTCTGCGTGTTGCCGTTGGCGTCGCGGTAGCTCTCGGTGGTGTAGTAGTAGAAGCCGGCGTCGGCCTGCCATGCGGCCTGCACATGCGCGTCAAACGTCCAATAGGGCAGATACATGCCTTTGAGGGTGTCGGTCAGCGCGGCGTTCTTGAGCTTGTTGGGTGCGAACCAGCGCGAGCCATACCACTTGCGGATGGCGTCGCGGATCTGGCCGTCGCTGACCTTGAACGGCAGGATGCTTTGCGGCGTGATCGCATCGTTGCGCTCCTCGTGCGCGACGATGGCCGGCGAGCCGCAGAACTCGCAGCGCTGGGCCGTGCGCCCGTCGACGAACACCGAGATCGCACGGCAGTTCTGGCACTGCACTTCCTGGCGCGCTGCGCCCCAGCCGCGGCCGGATGGCGGGCTTTGGAGCGCGGTGGCCAGGTCCTGCTCCACCACGGCGCTGCCGAGTTCCGCGCGCTGCGCCTCGCTCCAGGGCACCTGGGTGCCGCAGTAGGGGCATTGCAGCGACTGCGCCTTGGGGCTCCATTCGAGGTTGGCGCCGCATTCCGGGCAGGGGTGCTTGCCGACCACGGCGGGGCGGGGCGCTTGGTCCACGGCCGAATAGCCGGCGTCGGGAGTGCGGGAAGTTTCTGGGGTCACAGCCAAGCCACCTTGGCGCCGCACGGGGCGCCGGTCGTCGATATGCAAGAGGAGGGCGGAGCTTAACCGCGGAGGTATTCGTCCAGGGCGCCTTGCGCAATGCGCCAGCTGCTGCCGATCTTGCGCGCCTTGAGATGGCCGGCTTCGACTTCCGCCAGCACATCGTCCACGCTGACACCCAGCAACTGCGCAGCCTGCTCGGGCGTCAGCACCTGGAGTGGGGCTCCGGCCGGGGCCGCAGCGGGCGTCTGGGCGGCCTGGGCCGCCGCGGGCGAAAACGCGTCAGGCGCCGCAGCCGCACCCCCGCCTGGCGTACCAACGCCTGCCGTTCCGGCGGGCGCCGCCTGCATGCTGCGCATCATTTCCTGCGCCATGCCAAAGCCCATGGCCATGGTCGCGGGCATGGCCGCCGCGGCGCTGCTTTCGCCGCCGGCCGCCATGGCCTGGCCCATCTGGTATTTCACATAGTCGTTGAGGTTGCCGACCGCGGCCATGCTCGAGCGCTTGTCTATGGCCTGCTCGACTTCGGGCGGCACCGAGACGTTTTCCAGAACGAAGCTGCTGATCTCCAGGCCGTACTTCTCGCGCATGGCGGGGTTGATCAGCTGCAGCAGCGCCTCGCCCAGGTCGCTGTAGCGCGTCGCCACGTCGAGCACCGGCACATGGGCCTTGGCCAGGGCTTCGCTGAACACGCTCACGATGCGCGAGCGCATGGTGTCGGCGAATTCATCGAGGCGGAAGTTCTGGTCGGTGCCCGCGACTTCCTTGAGGAACTTGGGCGCTTCGACGATGCGGAAGTCGTAGGAGCCGAAAGCGCGGATGCGCACCACGCCGAAGTCCTTGTCGCGCAGCATCACCGGGTTGGCCGTGCCCCACTTGTTGCCGGTGAACAGCCGCGTGTTGAGATAGTAGACATCGCACTTGAACGGCGACTGGAAGCCGTACTTCCAGCCCTGCAGCGTCGACAGGATGGGCACGTTCTGCGTGCTCAGCGTGTGCCGGCCCGGCTGGAACAGATCGGCGAACTGGCCTTCGGAGACAAACTGCACCTGCTGCGATTCGCGCACGATCAGCTGGGCGCCGTTCTTGATTTCCTTGTCTTCGTCGGGCCAGCGGTAGGACAGCGTATCGCGCGAATCATCGGTCCATTCGATGATCTCGATCAGTTGCTTGGTGATGATGTTCAACAGACTCATGGCAGGCCCTGGCGAAGTGGAAAACGTGCGATCGATTGTAGGGCGACCCATGGCCGCGCATGCCCTTGCCGGGTGCTCTGGGTGGCAAACCCGGGCGCCGACATAAAATCACGGTTTACGCGCGCCGCGCGCGCCACTTACCGAAGCGCAGGACCTGCCTGCCGCAAGCTCAATAAGTCATGCTGACATTCCAACAAATCATTCTGAAATTGCAGTCGTACTGGGACGCCCAGGGCTGCGCCCTGTTGCAGCCCTATGACATGGAAGTCGGCGCGGGCACCTCGCACACCGCCACTTTCCTGCGCGCGCTGGGCCCGGAGCCGTGGAAAGCCGCCTATGTGCAGCCCAGCCGCCGCCCCAAGGATGGCCGCTATGGCGAGAACCCCAACCGCCTGCAGCACTACTACCAGTTCCAGGTCGTGCTCAAGCCAGCGCCCGACAACATTCTCGAGCTCTACCTGGGCTCGCTCGAAGCGCTGGGCTTCGATCTGAAGCAAAACGACATCCGCTTTGTCGAGGACGATTGGGAAAACCCGACGCTGGGCGCCTGGGGCCTGGGCTGGGAAGTCTGGCTCAACGGCATGGAAGTGACGCAGTTCACCTATTTCCAGCAGGTCGGCGGCATCGACTGCAAGCCCGCGACCGGCGAGATCACCTATGGCCTCGAGCGCCTGGCGATGTACCTGCAAGGTGTGGACAACGTCTACAACCTGCAGTGGACCGACACGCTGACCTATGGCGATGTCTACCACCAGAACGAAGTCGAACAGTCGACCTACAACTTCGAGCACGCCGATGCCGACTTCCTGTTCACGGCCTTTGCCGCGCATGAAAAGCAGGCGCAGAACCTGATCGAGCAGTCGCTGTCGCTGCCCGCCTACGAGCAGGTGCTCAAGGCCGCGCACAGCTTCAACCTGCTGGACGCACGCGGCGCCATTTCGGTGACCGAGCGCGCCGCCTATATCGGCCGCATCCGCAATCTGGCGCGCACCGTCGCCAAGGCCTACCTCGACAGCCGCGCGCGCCTGGGCTTCCCGATGGCGCCCAAGGCCTGGGCAGAGGAAGTGCTGGCCGACCTGGCCAAGGCCGAACAAGCCGCCGCCGCCAAGAAGTCCGCCTGAGCCGCTGCGACAGAGATAACACCATGAACCACTCGAATCTTCTCGTTGAACTGTTCGTTGAAGAACTGCCCCCCAAGGTCCTGCAAAAACTCGGCGATGCATTTGCCGGCCAGCTGTTCGACCAGCTCGCGGCCCAGGGCCTGACCAGCACCGGCTCGCGCCTCACGGCCTATGCCTCGCCGCGCCGCCTGGCCGCGCACATCACCGAAGTCGCGCCCCAGGCCGCCGACAAGGCCGTGTCGCAAAAGCTCATGCCCGCCACCGTGGGCCTCACGGCCGACGGCCAGGCCACGCCGGCGCTGCTCAAGAAGCTCGCCGCGCTCGGCGCCGATGCCTCGGCCGTCGCCGGTCTGCAGCGCGTGCATGACGGCAAGGCCGACGTGCTGTATTTCGAAAGCACGGCGCGCGGCGCGCAGCTGAGCGACGGCCTGCAAAAGGCGCTGGACGAAGCGATTGCCAAGCTGCCCATCCCCAAGGTCATGCGCTACCAGCTGCAGGACGGCTGGACCAGCGTGAACTTCGTGCGCCCGGCCCATGGCCTGGTGGCGCTGCACGGCACGCAGGTGCTGATCAGCGTCAAGGCGCTGGGCCTCACCGCCGGCTCCGCCACCCATGGCCACCGCTTCGAGGCGGCCGTGGACCCGGTGGTCATTGAAAGCGCCGACAGCTACGCTCAGCAACTGGCCGAGCAGGGCGCGGTGATTGCCAGCTTTGCCGAGCGCCGCGCCGAGATCGCGCGCCAGCTGCAGGCCGCGGCCGAACGCGTCGGCGGTGGCGTGCGCGCCATCGAAGACGAAGCGCTGCTGGACGAAGTCACGGCGCTGGTCGAACGCCCGCATGTGCTGATCTGCGAGTTCGAGAAGGAATTCCTGGGCGTGCCGCAGGAATGCCTGATCCTGACCATGAAGGCCAATCAGAAGTACTTCCCGCTGCTGGATGCCGACGGCAAGCTCACGCACCAGTTCCTGGTGGTGAGCAACATCAGTCCGTCCGATGCCAGCGCGGTGATCGGCGGCAACGAGCGCGTCGTGCGCCCGCGCCTGGCCGATGCCAAGTTCTTCTTCGACCAGGACCGCAAGAAGACGCTGGCCTCGCGCGTCGAGGGCCTGGGCAAGGTGGTCTATCACAACAAGCTCGGCACCCAGGGCGAGCGCGTGGACCGCGTGCGCGCGATTGCCAAGTCGATTGGCCAGCAGCTGGGCGACAGCGCGCTGGCGCGCCAGGCCGATCTGGCCGCGCAACTGGCCAAGACCGATCTGGTGACCGACATGGTCGGCGAGTTCCCCGAACTGCAAGGCACGATGGGCCGCTACTACGCGCTCAACGACGGCCTCGATGTCGCGGTCGCCGACGCGATCGAAGACCATTACAAGCCGCGCTTCGCGGGCGACGAACTGCCGCGCAATGACGTGGGCGTGATTGTCGCGCTGGCCGACAAGCTCGAAACCCTGGTCGGCATGTTCGGCATCGGCAACCTGCCCACGGGCGACCGCGATCCGTTCGCGCTGCGCCGTCATGCGCTGGGCGTGATCCGCATGCTGGTTGAAAAGGACTTGCAGCTGGACCTCGAAACCCTGCTGGTGAGCACACTGCCCGCATTCGGCGACAAGATCACCGACGCCACGCCAGCGCTGCTCGATTTCATCTATGACCGCCTCGCCGGCAACCTGCGCGAGCAGGGCTTCAGCGCCCAGCAGGTCGATGCCGTGCTGGCGCTGCGTCCGCAGCGCCTGGCCGATGTGCAAAAACGCCTCGAAGCCGTGCGCGCGTTTGCTGCGCTGCCCGAAGCCCCGGCGCTGGCCGCGGCCAACAAGCGCGTGGGCAACATCCTGAAGAAGGCCGAAACCGCCGTGCAGGCGCGCGTCGATGCCAGCCTGCTGCAGGAAACCGCCGAGCAGGAACTGAACCAGGCGCTGCAGACCGCGGTGCCGCGCGCCGACGCGCAGTTTGCCGAAGGCGACTACACGGCCAGCCTGCAGACCCTCGCGGTGCTGCGCGCGCCCGTGGACGCGTTCTTCGACAAGGTGATGGTCAATGCCGAAGACCCGGCGCTCAAGGCCAACCGCCTGGGCCTGCTGGCGACACTGCACGAAGCCATGAACCGCGTCGCCGACCTGTCGCGCCTCGCGGCCTGACGCCCCCGCCGGCTGCCGCGCCATGAAGCTCGCCATTCTCGACCGTGACGGCACGCTCAACGCGGCCGGCCAGCTGCCCGCAAGCTGGACCGCGCTGCCCGGCGCGCTGGAGTCCATTGCCCGGCTGAACCGCGCGGGCTGGCATGTGGTGCTGGCCACCAACCAGCCCGGGCTGGGCCTGGGCGAGATGGCCATGACCGAGCTGCATGCGCTGCATGCCAGCATGCACCGGGCACTGGCCGCGGCCGGTGCGCGCATCGAGGCGGTGTTCTACTGCCCGCATGCGCCCGGGGAGGGCTGCGGTTGCCACATGCCCGCACCGGGCTTGCTGCAGCAGATCGGCGAACGCTATGGCGCCGAGGCGCATGAAACCTGGGTGATAGGCAGCTGCGCCGAGCATCTGCAGGCCGGCTCGCATCTCGGAGCCCACCTGCATCTGGTCTGCGCGCAGACGGCGGCCGCGCTGCTGGCCGGCGAGCCGCTGCCGGCGGATTTTCCGCCCCAGGTGCATGCCCATGCCAATCTGGCCGAGCTGGTGGCGAAATTGCTGCCTGCCGAACCATTGCCTCCGCCCGCGCCACCCACAGCCACGGCCTGAACGCCGCGCGCTGGCACTTTCAATGATGGAACCGATTTCGCCATGCCACTGATCCGCTCCGTGATTCACATGCTCTGGATGGCTGTGACCTGCATCCCCTATACGCTGGCCATCCTGGTGGTGCGGCTGTTTGGTGCTTCGGCGCGCACCCGCTACCGGATTGCACGCGCCTGGCTCAAGCTCAGCGTCGACAGCGCGGGCTGGTTTGCAGGCGTGCACTATCGCACCCAGGGCATGGAGAATCTGCCCACCGACCCGCAACAGGGCGTGGTGCTGCTGGTCAAGCACCAGTCCACGTACGAGACGTTTCTGATGCCGGCCATCATGCCGCGCCCGCTGGCCTATGTGTTCAAGAAGGAGCTGCTCAAGGTGCCGTTCTTCGGCTGGTCCATCGGCAGCCTGGACATGATCCACATCAACCGCGCCGACGGCTCGCGCTCCTTCCACAAGGTGGTCGAGCAGGGCAAGCGGCTGCTGGCCCAGGGCACCTGGGTCATCATGTTTCCCGAAGGCACGCGCGTGCCGCGCGGCCAGAAGGGCGACTACAAGTCGGGCGCGACGCGGCTGGCGATCATGACCGGTGTGCCCGTGGTGCCCATTGCCGTGACTTCGGCCAAGTGCTGGCCGCGTAAGGCCTTCATCAAGCGCCCCGGCGTGGTGGATGTGAGCGTGGGCCCGCAGATCCCGACCACGGGCCGCAAGCACGACGAGCTGATGCTCGAAGTCGAAGCCTGGATCGAAGCCGAGATGCGCCGCCTCGACCCCGAGGCCTACGCGCGCTGAGCCGCCCATGACCGGCCTGCTGCAGCGCGCCTGGGACTGGCTTGCGCCACCCGAAGTGCCGCTGGTCGATGGGCAACTGGTCAAGCGCCCGCGGCGCGGTTCGCCGCCCACAGCGGGCACCGTGCCCGTGGCTGCTCCCGCGCAGCAGCCCCTACTGCTGGAGCCACCGCCTGCACCTTCGCCTGCGGCACCGCCGGCATTTGTGCATCCCCAGGCCAACCAACGCTTGCTGCTGTCTGGCATCCCGGTCGGCTACCGGCTCGAACGCAGCCGCCGGCGCAGCATAGGCATGACCGTGCGTCCCGAGGGCCTGCAGGTGCGCGCGCCGCTGGCCACCGGCCTGGCCGCCGTGGAGCGCGTGCTGCAAGACCGTGCCGACTGGATCGTGCGCAAGCTCGCCGAGCAGCGCCAGCGCGGGCTGGAGCAGCACAGCGCGCGCCTGCAGTGGGGCGCGCAGACCGAATTGCCGTATCTGGGCCAGCCACTGCGGCTGGCACTGGCCGTACCCCTGCCGGCCCGCGCGGTGGCGCAGCTGCAGGACGCCGGCGTGCTGCAGCTGGCGCTGGCCACCGACGCACCGGCTGAACAGATCCGCAGCCGGGTTCATGCCTGGTGGCTGCACGCGGCACGCCAGCATTTCACCGCGCGACTGGAGCATTTCGCGCCCCAGCTGGGTGTGCAATGGCGCAGCCTGCGTCTGTCGAGCGCGCGCACGCGCTGGGGCAGTGCGCGCAGCGATGGCGCGATCCGCCTCAACTGGCGATTGATGCACTACGCGCCCGAAGTCATCGACTATGTCGTGGTGCACGAGCTGTCCCATCTGCGCCATATGGACCACAGCCCGCGTTTCTGGGCCACGGTGGGCAGCGTGCTGCCCGACTACCGCGCGCTGCGCCAGCGGCTGCGCGATGAGGCAGCGCCCGCATGGGGCGACGAGGACGCCTGAGCCAGCACCACATGGCTGGCGGGCCGAAGGCAGTTCTGCGAGACTGTGTGCCATGACTGATTCACAGACTCCCGATTCTCTGAAGACTTCCGGCGTGCGTCCGGCCCAGGGCTATGCCGGCGATCTGCCAGCCACGCTGGCCTGGCAATGGGTGCAGCAAGGCCAGGCGGTGCTGGTCGATGTGCGCACCGATGCCGAGCGCGAGTGGGTAGGGCGCGTGCCGGGCGCCGTGGCCGTGGCCTGGAAGCAATGGCCGGGCATGGCGGCCAATGCCGATTTCGATGCCCAACTGCGCGCCGCCGTGCCCGCAGGCCTGAAGGTGGTGCTGCTGTGCCGCAGCGGCGTGCGCTCGGTGGCCGCGGCGCAGCGCGCCGCAGCCCTGGGGCTTGAGGCCTACAACATCCTCGAAGGCTTTGAAGGCGATGCCGATGAGAGCGGCCAGCGCGGGCGCGTCGGCGGCTGGCGTCTGGCAGGACTGCCCTGGCGCCAGTAGCCAGGGCGAATGCGAAAACGGGCCGCGAAGGCCCGTTTTCTAGGTGCAGTTGCCGGTTATTGCGCCGGAATGCGCAGCTTCTGGCCGGGGTAAATTTTGTCGGGGTGGGTCAACATCGGCTTGTTGGCCTCGAAGATCGCCGGGTACTTGTTGGCATCGCCGTAGTACTTCTTGGCAATTGCCGACAGCGTGTCACCGCGCACCACATCGTGGAACTGGGCTTCGGGCTCGGGGTTGGTGACAGTCAATTGATTGTCGACCGATGTCACGCTGGCGACATTGCCGGCGCACAGCGTAACCTTTTCCTTGGCGGCCTGGGTCGGGGCTTCGCCCGTGACGGTGACCTTGCCTTGCGCGCCATCAAACGTCACCTTGACGTTGCTGACACCGAGCTTCTGGGTGGCGATATAGGCTTCGATGGCACTGGCGGCCTTGATGTTCAGATCTTCGGGCGATGCGCCCGGCGTGGGGGCCGCAGTGGGTGCAGCCTGGGCATCCTTGCCGCCAAACAGCTTCTCGCCAGCTTCCTTGATGAAATTGAAAAGACCCATGGGATGACTCCTGTGAAAAGCAAAGAGGCTTCACTCTAGCCCGCGATCCAGCGCTCAGGCGTCGGATAACAGCCTGTCCGTGGCCATGTATCCGGCCGCGATATGCAGCGCTGTTTGGCACGAACCCCCCAGCCAGCGCAAAACTCCGGATAATCCGCGGATGACATTTCTGGCCATCGACGTAGGCAACACCCGTCTCAAGTGGGCGCTGTACGACGCGGCGCATCCTGGCGCCACCCTGCTGGCGCATGGCGCCGAATTTCTCGAGCATATCGACCAACTGTCTGAAACCGGTTGGGCGGGCCTGCCCGCGCCTGACCGCATGCTGGGCTGCGTGGTGGCGGGCGACGCCGTGATGCGCCGCGTGCAGCAGCAGATCGAGCAGATGGCGCATTGGGATGTTGTGCCCCAGTGGGTTGTGCCCTCGGTGGCGGAAGCCGGGGTCAGCAACGGCTACGACCATCCGACGCGCCTGGGTGCCGACCGCTGGGTGGCCATGATAGGTGCGCGCCACCAGGTGTTGCGCCAGGGCGCGCCACGCCCGCTGGTGGTGGTCATGGTGGGTACCGCGGTGACCGTCGATGCACTGGACGCAGACGGCCATTTTCTCGGTGGTCTGATTTTGCCCGGCCACGGCATCATGCTGCGCGCGCTGGAGACCGGCACGGCCGGTCTGCATGTGCCCACAGGCGAGGTCACGTTGTTTCCTACCAACACCAGCGACGCGTTGACCAGTGGCGGCACCTATGCCATTGCCGGGGCGGTGGAACGTATCTATCAGCATCTGTGCGCGCGCTCGGGCGAGGCGCCGGCCTGCATCATGGCCGGTGGCGCAGGCTGGAAAATGGCGCCCAGCATGTCGCGTCCGTTCGAGCTGATCGACAACCTGATCTTTGACGGACTGCTGGTGATTGCGGCGCAGCGCTGGAGAACTTGAAAACCCGTGTCTATCCTGGTTCAGATATGCGACTCGGGGGTTTCTGTGATTTCGCGTATGCGGCGGTCGCGCGAAAATGTAATTTAATGTACTTGCGCACCCTCTTTTGCATACATTATTTGTATGTGGAGTCAATGATCGGTGCCCAATCATGCGCAGCACGTGGGATTCATTGCGCTGCACACATTACCGTCCGTGACCACTACTGTTTTCTGGAACAGAAGGGGATGCGATAATTTCGGGCTTCGCCGAAAGGCATCTAACTAAATTTCTCCATGATTCTTGTCACAGGCGGCGCAGGCTTTATTGGTGCCAATTTTGTACTCGACTGGCTGGCCACCCATGACGAGCCGGTTATCAATCTCGACAAGCTGACCTACGCCGGAAATTTGCATAATCTGTCCAGCCTGGAAGGCGACGCGCGCCACATTTTTGTGCAAGGCGATATCGGCGACAGCGCTCTGTTGTCCCGCTTGCTGCAGCAGCACCGGCCGCGTGCCGTGCTGAATTTCGCGGCGGAAAGCCACGTCGATCGCTCCATCCACGGCCCCGAAGACTTCATTCAGACGAATATCGTCGGCAGCTTCCGCCTGCTCGAAGCAGTACGTGCCTACTGGAATGAGCTGCAGGCCGACGAGAAGCAGGACTTCCGCTTCCTGCATGTCTCCACCGACGAGGTCTACGGTTCGCTCGATGCCAAGGCTCCGGCCTTTACCGAAGAGCATCTGTACGAACCCAACAGCCCGTATTCCGCGAGCAAGGCCGCCAGCGATCATCTGGTGCGCGCCTGGCATCACACCTACGGGCTGCCGGTGCTGACCACCAACTGCAGCAACAACTACGGTCCGCTGCACTTCCCGGAAAAGCTCATTCCGCTGATGATCGTCAACGCGCTGGCCGGCAAGCCGCTGCCCATCTATGGCGACGGCATGCAGGTGCGCGACTGGCTTTTCGTCAAGGACCACTGCAGCGCCATTCGCCGCGTGCTGGAGGCCGGCCGCCTGGGCGAGACCTATAACGTCGGCGGCTGGAACGAAAAGCCCAACGTGGAGATCGTCAACACCGTCTGTGCGTTGCTGGACGAACTGCGCCCGCGCGCCGACGGCCAGAGCTATTGCGGTCAGATCACCTATGTGAAGGACCGTCCCGGCCACGACCGCCGCTATGCCATCGATGCCCGCAAGCTCGAGCGTGAACTGGGCTGGAAGCCCGCGGAAACCTTCGAGTCGGGCATTCGCAAGACCGTGCAGTGGTATCTGGAGAACCCCGAGTGGGTGGCCCAGGTGCAAAGCGGTGCCTACCGGGATTGGGTGCAGACCCAATACGCCAGCGCATGAAGATCGTTCTTCTGGGTCCCACGGGCCAGGTTGGCTGGGAGCTGCAGCGCAGCCTGGCGGTGCTGGGTGAAGTCCTGCCGCTGGGCCGTCAAGGTGTGCATGCCGCCGATTTCAGCGACCCCGAGAGCGTGGCGCGCAGCGTGCGCGCCCTGCGCCCAGATGTGATCGTCAATGCGGCCGCGCACACCGCTGTGGACAAGGCCGAGGCCGAACCGGACCTGGCGCGCCGGCTCAACGCTGCCACGCCGGCGCTGCTGGCGCGTGAAGCCCGCGAGCTGGGTGCGCTGCTGGTGCACTACAGCACCGACTATGTGTTTGACGGCAGTGGCAGCGCGGCCCGCGCCGAGGATGCCGAGACGGCGCCGCTGTCGGTCTATGGCCGCACCAAGCTCGAAGGCGAGCGCGCCATCATCGAATCCGGTTGCCGCCATCTGATTTTTCGCACCAGCTGGGTCTACGCGGCGCGTGGCGGCAATTTCGCCAAGACCATGCTGCGCCTGGCACAGGAGCGCGAACGCCTCACGGTCATCAACGACCAATGGGGTGCGCCCACCGGCGCCGACCTGATTGCAGATGTGACTGCGCATGCCATCCGGCATGTGGCCCATTCGCCGCAGGATCTGGGCCTGTACCACCTCGTGGCTTCGGGCGAAACCTGCTGGCATGCCTATGCCCAGTTCGTGATCGAGACGGCGCGCGCACTGCGCCCGGAACTGGCGCTGCGCGTCAGCGAGATCGCCCCCGTGCCGACCAGCGCCTTTCCGACCCCGGCCGAGCGGCCACGGAACTCGCGTCTGGACACTTCAAGGCTGCAGGCCCGCTTCGGCCTGCACCTGCCGGACTGGCGCCAGGGCGTGGTCCGCATGCTCCACGAAACTTTATAAGAACACCATGACACAACGCAAAGGCATCATCCTGGCCGGCGGCTCGGGCACGCGCCTGCACCCGGCAACCTTGGCCATCAGCAAGCAGTTGCTGCCGGTCTACGACAAGCCGATGATCTATTACCCGCTGAGTACGCTGATGCTTGCCGGCATCCGCGAAATCCTGATCATCAGCACGCCCCAGGACACGCCGCGATTCGAGCAATTGCTGGGCGATGGCAGCCAATGGGGACTGCGTCTGGAATACGCGGTGCAGCCCAGCCCGGACGGATTGGCTCAGGCGTTCATCATTGGCGAGCAGTTCCTTAACGGCGCGCCCAGCGCGCTGGTGCTTGGCGACAACATTTTCTATGGGCACGACTTCCAGCATCTGCTGGCTCGGGCCCAGGGACGCGAAGCGGGCGCTAGCGTCTTTGCCTACCATGTGCACGATCCCGAGCGTTATGGCGTGGCCGACTTCGATGCGTCCGGCAAGGTGCTGTCGCTCGAGGAAAAACCCGCCGTGCCCAAGAGCAACTATGCGGTCACGGGCCTGTACTTCTACGACGGCCAGGTGGTGGAGATGGCCAAGCGCCTCCAGCCCTCGCCGCGCGGTGAACTCGAAATCACCGATCTGAACCGCATGTATCTCGAGCAGGGCCAGTTGCAGGTGGAAATCATGGGCCGCGGCTATGCCTGGCTCGACACCGGCACCCATGAAAGCCTGCTCGAGGCCGGCCAGTTCATCGCCACGCTGGAAAACCGCCAGGGCTTGAAGGTCGCCTGCCCCGAAGAGCTGGCATACCGCCAGGGCTGGATCGATGCCGGCCAGCTGCAAAGCCTGGGCCAGGCCATGGCCAAGAACGGCTATGGACAGTACCTGTTGCGGTTGCTGAAAGAGAAGGTGAACGCATGAAGGCAACTGCGCTGGCCATCCCCGAGGTCATCCTGTTCGAGCCCAAGGTGTTTGGCGACGAGCGCGGCTTTTTCTTCGAGAGCTTCAGCCAGAAGCACTTCGACGCCGCCGTTGGCCAGCATTATGACTTCGTGCAGGACAACCACAGCCGCAGCTCCAAGGGCGTGCTGCGCGGCTTGCACTACCAGTTGCCGCCACATGCACAAGGCAAGCTGGTGCGGGTGGTCGAGGGTGCGGTATTTGATGTGGCCGTCGATATCCGCAGGAGTTCGCCGACCTTCGGTCAGTGGGTCGGTGCCCATCTGAGTGCCGAAAACCACCACCAGCTATGGGTGCCGCCAGGCTTTGCACATGGCTTCGTGGTGCTGAGCGAAAGCGCGCAGTTCCTGTACAAGACCACCAGCTATTACGCGCCGGCTTCGGAGCGTTGCATTGCGTGGAATGATCCGCAATTGAAGGTGGAGTGGCCGGTCGATGCAGCGCCCAGCCTGTCCGCCAAGGACGCCATAGCGCCTTTGTTCGCTGACGCCGAAGTGTTCGCATGAACGCCGGCTCTGGCGCGCCGGGGTGTGAGCGGCAGATCCTGCGCATACCCGGTCTGGGCGCATTTGCCATCCAGCGGTAAATCGTGAACGGGCCGAAGAACTATTTCCGTGGTGTGGATGGACTGGTCGTCTCCATCGTCAGCCACGGACATGCGGAGCAGGTTTCAGCCTTGCTGCGGCAAATGGCCGACGGTTGCGCCGCAAGTGTGTCCCGGGTCGTGCTGACCTTGAACGTGCCCGAGCCGCAAACGCCTTTTGCTCCGCCCTCGGGCGGCTGGCCGTTTGCGGTGCAGATCGTGCGCAATGCCGCCCCCCTGGGCTTTGGCGCCAACCACAATCGCGCGCTTGCGGGTGCGCAGGAACGCTTTGTGTGCGTGCTCAATCCCGATGTGGTCCTGCTGCCCCAGGAGGGCGATGCCATGGGCGCGCTGTGCCAGGCCGCGTCCAGCGCGGGGGCGGGCATGGCCTATCCGATACAGGTCGATGCCACGGGCGTGGAGCAAGACAGCCGGCGTGAGCTGACCACCCCTTGG
>Ga0308157_10002510_pt1 | contig 29885 bp, 24 predicted proteins | sample PhyBR1_FD_201035 | JGI IMG/M metagenome (GOLD analysis project Ga0308157, IMG submission 201035) | Phyllosphere microbial communities from UC Gill Tract Community Farm, Albany, California, United States - DLSLB.R1 | ecosystem: Host-associated > Plants > Phyllosphere > Unclassified | place: USA...
AACCTATTGGCGTAGCCCAGTGGCAGCTCACCCGCGCCTTACCGCCGGAACTGCGACGGGATTTACCCACCAGCGAAGAGGTCGACGCAGCGCTCAATACGGAGGACAATGCGGCCGACTAAGCTTGATACTTCGCACAACAACTGGGGCCAACTGAGTAGCAGAAAAACAAAATCCCTTTGTGTCCTATAATGTAAGTGGCTGTTGCAAAAGGCAATCAGTTGCTGGTTAGTAAGTTGGTAGCCTATGATAGGCTACCATCCTGTCGGTACGTCGCTGGTTCAGCTTGTGCCCGCGCACCACGTCTATTTACGCCTGCTTCAGCGCGTCGATTTTGGCTTTGTTCGACCCCTGGTGGCCCCCTTTTACAGCGCCATCGGCCGGCCCTCGCTCGACCCTGTTGTGTTCGTCAAGTTGCTGCTTGTGCAGCACTTAGAGAATATCACCTCCGATCGCAAGCTCGTAGAACTCGCCAGTCTGCATCTGGGCATTCGCGCGTTTTTAGGCTATGAACTCGCCCAGTTATTGCCCAGCCACAGTACGATTTCGCGAACGCGGCAACGGCTGCCGCTGGCCTTCTTTGAAACTTGCTTCACTTACGTAGTCGGCCTGTGTGTGCAACAAGGCCTAGTCAGCGGCCACGCTCAAGTGGTTGATTCCGCCTACCTTAAGGCCAACGCTTCCATGAGCAGCCTGCAGCCCAAGCGCGCCCTGTGGTTGGCCCATGAGGCTGACCCAGCGGCAGCGGCTAGTTCCACGCGACTGCTCGCCTCCGCCGCCCGCCTGCAGCAACTGCGACGCCTGCAGACTACCCTTCTGCAGGCCGCGCCAACTAAGGCGGGGCAGTTGTTTAGCAATTTCACGCACTATAGCCCCGCCGACCCAGAAGCTCGCATTGCCTATAAGATCGGCAAACCGCGCCAGTTGGCATATCGGGCCAGTGTCAGCGTCGATGCTGCTCAGCACATCATTACCCACATCCAGGCCGACTTGGCCGACGGACGCGACAGTCGCTATCTGCTGTCGCTGGTAGAGACCACGCAGCAGCGCTTGCTGGGCTGGGGCCTGCGCCTGCAAAACGTCGTGGCTGATGCGGGCTATAGCTCCGGGAAGAACTACGCCCAGTTGGAAAGCCGGGGCCTCGTGGGCTTCATTCCGCCGCACGGCAAGTATCAAGTATAAAGAGCAGCGACCACGCTTTACCTATGATGCCCCCACAGACAACTACTTATGCAGCCAAGGCAAGCGCCTGGCGTTTGACCGGCTCGTGGTAGATCGGCAAGGCAATGCGCGCCATCGCTACCTAGCCAAGCGAACGGACTGTCGGAGCTGTCTCGTGCGCGTGGCGTGTAAGGGCAACACCCCGCAGGAAAAGCGGCTGCATGATACGGCCTACAAAGCGTGCTATGAGCGCATGCTCAGTCGTTTAGCTACCCGGTTAGGCAAGCGGATGATGCGCCTGCGGGCCTCGACGGTCGAACCGGTGCTCGGGAGCCTCATCACCTATTATGGCTTGCGCCAAATCAGCAAGAAACGGCAAGTGGGAGCGGCTAAAGTGCTCTATCTGGCCGCTATGGCCTACAACCTGAAAAAATACCTGCGCACGCCTCAGCAGCCAACTCGTGTGGCGCTCGCCCTCGCGCTACCTGGCCACCCTTTTTGGATTCCGCTGCCCTTTTGCAACAGCCACTTACAATATGTTAGATAAGGGCCAAATTCGTGAAAATAGCTCACGGATAAGTAGGCCGGCCCTAGTAGCTACTAGGGGGCTACTTCTCGCTAGTAAGCAGAAAGATAGCCGCTACTTTAGGGGGCCTACTCGCCCCCTACCCCGTGCCTACCCTAGCAGGAGTCGCGAATCACCCCGCAGCTACTTGCCTACCAAGGATAAGTAGCCGCACAGTAGCGTCCTTGTTGGCCGTTGACTCAGGCAGCGGGTAGGGCGCAGAGAAGCAAGCGGGGAAACCGGTTTAAACCGCTCACCAAGCGCGCTAAAGCGGTCGCAAACCGCTGCGAACCGGTCAGGCAGCGTGAGCCAGCGGCGCGGGGGCGCGGCAAAGGGTAGGCGTTCGCAAACCAGTTACGAGCGGCGTCGCTGCGCGACTCCGGGGCGGGCCTAACTGCCAAGGATCAGCAGGGGTATCAGCCAGGCGTGATGGCTGTTGCCCAACGCTCGTCAGGCTGTTGCGGGAAGCGGCCCCCGGCTACCGCGAGCTACTAAACCGGCCGTGAGGGGGCTCTTTGCGCGTCTTGTTGAGCGGGGTACCCTATTCTGCCGGGCGCGGAAGAGGCCGGCAACAGCCCCGGCGCCGCCGGCCAAAGCGGTCTAAAGCGGTCGCAAAGCGGGGAGAATCGCTGCGAACCGGTCGGGTAGCGCCAGGTATTTGCCGCCCAGTGGCCCAGCTACGCTCCTCTCGTCTACTGCGCGCAAACCGGTGCGGACCGCTCACAAATTGCGCCGAATCGGTCGGGTAGCTACGCAAATGCGCGGCAAAGCGCTAAGGATAACCCAACGCTTCTTACCGGTTTGTGAGCGGTTCTTACCGGTTTGCACTGGTTTGTGAGCGGTTTAGACCGGTTTGTGAGCGGTTTAGACCGGTTTGTGAGCGGTTTAGACCGGTTTGTGAGCGGTTTAGACCGGTTTGTGAGCGGTTTGCACCGGTTTGCACCGGTTTGTGAGCGGTTTGCACCGGTTTGCACCGGTTTGTGAGCGGAGTCGCTGCGCGACTCCGGCTCTAAGCACCTACAGGCTCCCCCCAACTGCTCAGCGAGGACGTCATAGGGGGCTCAACAAGGCGTGCATTTCTGAGCCACCAGCTACCCCTACTTTTTACGTTCTAGGAAGGACCGTTTACAACATGTAAAATGAGGAATACCTATTATTTTTCCTCTTGAGCCGGAGTAGGCGAATAAGGAAAAGGCAGCTTCAAGCGAATTTCATGGTCCTGCCCGGCGAAGTTCTGGTAGCGAGCCGCTCGCATCACCCGCAAGGCTTCTTCGTCACAGCCGTAACCCAACCCTTTAACCACCGCTACGTCCTGCGGAATACCGGCCTTATCTATTGTTAGCTGCAAGGTCACCTCCCCCTGCACCTGCTGGGCTTGCGCTGCTGCCGGATAGCGCAATTGGGCTTTAAGCGCCTCATAGCCGCCGATTAATTCCACGGGTGATTCGTCCGCCGTCGCATGGGCAGCTGGTTGAGCGTACAGCGCAGGGGGATTGGGGTTGTGGGTGGGGGTGGGCACTTGGTACGCAATGCCCCAGTACTGCAAATACTCCGCTAACGGCACCATGCCGATTTTGGCCCGCCGCACATTCACGTTGGGCTCGTCTTCAATCGGTTGCAGCGTGTAGTGCCCATTGGCTTGACCCCCAAACTGCGAGCCGTAGACCTGGGGCTCGCCTCGCCCGGTCTTGAGGCGGTCGATAAACAGGGCCAGGGCCGACCACGACATGTCCCCTTTGTCTGCCGCCGCCGTCAGCAAGGGTAAGTATTTGTCATCGGGGTTGTGCTGGATAACAAAGAAGACGACATCCTTCTGGTACTCGCCCACCAACGACTTGCCAGGGTACCCGCGTTGCGCGATTAAGCTATCCACCTGCCGAATAAGCACCCTGTCCACCCGCTCCTGTTGCTTCATCGCCGCGCTTATCTGGGGGGCATTAATTCCGAATTTCTGTTCGGCTACCTCCGCGATTACTCGATACTGCTGGTCCCGAAAGTATATTTTTTTTAGCAACGCGACCAGTGCTTGGTTAAAAGGTGCTTCGTGTTGCCGTTGCTTGCTACGGGCGCGGGTGAGCAGACGTGGCCAAGCTGGCTGGGAGGCTAGCGAAGTAAAGTCCGCTTCTGCGCGTAATTGCGCTTCAGAATAGTACCCTTTCGTAACCGCTTGCGCCAGCCAATCAAGCGCTCGCTCCGGCTCCTGATTGCGAGCGGCGGCCTGCGCGGCTTTGTAATAATCGCGCGCGGTGCCTAGATGCTGCCGCAATACTTGTTGGTAGCTGGCACTAGCTGCTGCGTACTCCCTATGCAGCAAGTGTTGCCGAGCAGGCGCGAACAAGTCAGGAGCGACTTGTGCAGCAGCAGATAAGTTCGTGTAACCGAGGAACAGCGCTAACAAAGCAGTGTAAAGAGGGTATCGCATTGAGGACGCAGGGACGGTGAGCTGTTCTAAAGCTGAAAAGTACCACTTCTCAACGACGAGTATCAAATTCCAAAACCCGCACTGATTCCAAGAGTGGGGATATAACTATCATTATGTAAAGTGGCTTTTCCAAGGAATCAGAAGGGAAATAAGCCGCCCACTACCTTGCCCAAAATCCTATTATAATGCTGGTAGAGCAGTGCCCTCAGTAGCTGGATAGTGTCCGGTTTCTAGAAAGTAACAATACCGTCGCAAGTCTATTTCAGCTGCGCCCTGGAGATAGTCGAAATAGAGCTGCGCCTGCTCTTCATTCCGCTTGACGATTTTTTCCTCTTGCAAGGCTCGCAGTAAAGGCCCTCGGTTGTGCCACCAGTTGCGGCAAATTTCTGTGGTCCAGTGGTCGTTGCCGTTAGAAGAGTAACTATCTAGTACCTCTACAGCGGCTGCGTTCACGACACAAAGCAGCTCATAATAGGTAGCTGGTTGCTGGAAGACAAATTCACAGCCGTTCGCATCCAACATGACATTTGCCGGAGCCTGGTCGAGCCCAGTGCCACACGTATCCGACTCGCCCGAGTAAAAGGGGCCAGGGAAGTTAAATGGGTTTTTAGCGCCCCAATGGTCATTGTCTAAAAAGGCCAGATAGTCAGTGGTCGGCTGTTGGAATGGCAGGACCTCTTGGCGTAAAAAGAGGTCAAAGTCAGGCCGATAGAAGAAGGCGGCAAAGTCTCCGTAATGAGTAGAGAGCCTGAGGCTATCTGCTTCGGCCTGTGCCAAATCATCCTTTACCAGCGCCAAATACTGCTTCATAATGTCCTCCGAAGAGGGCCGGCTGGCATCTAAGATAGAGGCCGGTTCTTTAGCATCTTGGGGAGGGGGAACTATAGAGGCTTTTCTATTGAGAAAGTCCTTGACAGCTTGTACGATGCTCATAGATTCTAGTAAGCAGTCATTGTTAAGCTTGTCACATTACTTAAACCAATGTTTAACTTGTGTGACAAGCTCGGGTATAGTCATTTATTGAAGGAACGTTCAAGTACTGTCTCAGGCTGCTTTAGCTATTCGTTGAACAAGCCTTTACAACAGGTCCGCCGCTGGCTACTGATAAGACCTGCGGCAGCGCGCCGTTGAGGCCGGGCAATGGCGCGTGCTGCACCACCCAGCTATATTAGCACAACAGTTTGGCTATCTATCCTATCTCCGCTAGTTCTTCGCTTGTTCTACCTGCCTAAACTCAACAAGCTGCTAGCGCTGCTCACCGTAGGTATCCTCGTGACCCTGTACGGAGCCCTGGAACTAGCCGGCTGGTACATCAAGCACAATTTCCACAATACCGGCAAAGGGTCGCGCACTCTACTGCCGGAACTTATTTTCTACACGCCAACCATAATTCTGGCGCTGATGCTGCTGCTGACGCTGCTTTTCCGTCACTGGCTCTGGCACACGCTGTTTTTTCTGACGCTGGCCGCTCAGCTTATCTTCCTCTACTGGCTGTACCAGCTGTTGCAGGCTGTTGGGGGAGAGTCTGTACCGCCCAACTCGCTCATAGACTACCTGGGCTATTTGCCACTGCCTTGTGCTGTAGCCTTGGTGCTAATCTATGCGGTATACAGAAGATACGACTACGAAGACGCTGGGTAGTGGTGCCTTTCTTCGCTGGCTTTTATTACATGTTTCCCCGCCTACCAAGTAGACAGCTAGCAGGGAGTAGCGGTAGCGAATAGCCAGAACTGAGCGGTTCAAGAAGGCGCACCTTGCTGCGCAGCCCTTGGTAGGCGAATATAATGGTCTTTAGCCGCCACTTTACTGGCTTAAGAATTAGGTTCCGAAAAGCTAACCCTATCAACTTATAGAGCCAGCCTTTCGGCGCTTGGCCGCGAAGAGGTGGGCGAGTGGCCAAATGTTCAGCTGGCAGGTGCAGTCAGCAGTATCAGTTTCTCCTTGCTGGTCCGAGCGTAGCTACCTAGACTATAGCTCTTTCCTACTTCACTTGCACCACTCCATCGAGGACATCATCGGTGGCTTGTCCTTCATAGAAAGCCGGCTCAAACACCGGGAGTTGCTGGATGGCCTGCAGGACAGCTGCTTGTAGCTCGGGCGCGGCCGCCGTTAAAATGCGGGGCTCCCGCACGTGACCAGTCGGGTCGATGCGAAAGGCATAGTAGACGAGTTGCCCCGCCGGCGCGTGGTAGCCGGCCGGCAAAAACTGGGCGTACTGCTGCTGCACGAGCTTGAGAAACTTGCCGGAATAGGTGTTCTTCCCGCCCAGTGTGGCAAAGGTGTGATAGGGCGGACACTTGCGTAACGGGGTGCCCAGCGAGTCGTAGCAGACCGTTGAAGCGCCACGGCCGAAGACCTGCACCCGGCGCGGCTTGCCCGAGGCATAGTAAGTGCGCAACGTGCCAACTACTCCGTTCTTGTGATACTGCACTTGCTCGCGCAACTGCCCATTGGCATACCACTCGCGGCTGGGGCCTTCTAGGACCTGCTGTGGGAGGATACCGGTAAAGAACTGCTCTAGGACTAACCCTTTGGCCGGCAAGCTGTAGCGGCGCAAGTGCCAGTTGAAACCCGCACTATCTACGCGTTGCAGCAGGTCATAGTAGCCGGCCCCTTCGGCACCGGGTAAAACTGCCTGATGGGCATCGAGGTAGCGAATGCCCCCGGGTTGATTCAGCAACGCATCCACGGTCGTCACGGTGGGCAGCCCAGTCGTGCCTTGGGCGTGGCTCGTCAGCCCCAAACTCAGCGATGTCCCCAACAGGAGCACAGATACCGTCAACTTACCACTCATTGGAAAAGGACCTAATGTAGACTGCGCTTAAGTAGCAGCCCAAATGGCTCTACCAGCCGCCGACAATTGGGCGAGAACGCTCGCTTAGTAGCCGACCCGGCAAGTCTGGACCAAAGATATTCTGCGCGGCAGGGTTTCGTCCGAAAGGTGCACCATATTGACCCACCCGTCTAACAGAGGGGTAACCTCGTTTCGAGTTCACCAGAGCACTTTAAGAAGACTTTCTGAGCCATCTGCTCCGCGCCCTACTTACTGAGCCCCCTGTCATTCCAGTCAGCCCCTTCAGCGAAACAACCGTGGCTGGTGCAGGACTCGGCGCGACGCCTGCAAACGAGGGTTCTACGAGGCGAACCGAGCGCGGAAGGTTATCAAACTGGCCTTTCACCCGTGCTTAGCCACTCGCTTACGCTGGTGCTGCGCAAGCTCACGGCTTCGGCAACAGCCACCACCGTTTCGCTGAACTTAAGCGGCCAGCGCAATCGGTCTGTAATCCGGTGTTTATTTACTCCATGGAGCCCACAGTTTCAACCGCCCTGGTCGATTTCATCCGAGAGGAAAGCGCCGTTGGCCACGCTGAAATCATCACCGCGCAGACGCGCCTGCAGGAGGACCTCGGCGTGTATGGCGACGATGCGACCGACTTGCTACTCGCGTATGCCAAGACCTTTCACGTGGACGTGTCCTGCTTTATGGCCGCGGATTATTTCGACGGCGAGGGCCTCGATGTGCTGGCGTGGTTCCGCCCTGTCAAACCTCGGCGAAAGGGCCTAACGGTCGGTCATTTACAACGGGGTATCGATGCCCAGCGACTAGACGAAGTGATTATTCAAGGAGCCTGATGGGGGTACCCTTTCCTTCGTTTCTCTGATCAATCACTTGCCAAAGCACCCTGTTCTACCCCTCCAAAAAAAGCTCGTTTTTTGGATAGCAAGCTTAAAAAGCACCTGTTAATAGGTGTTTTTTAAGTTGTTATTTTGCACCTAGATTTGCACCCTAAATCACAACCTAAAATCATGATTTTCACTGTAGGCGGGATTAAAGGAGGCACTGGCAAAACAACTATTTCAACTAACTTAGCTATCTGGCTTTCAAAGCAAGGAACAGATGTCCTCATGGTTGATGCTGATGAGCAGGAGTCGGCGTCTGACTTTACTGCCTGGCGTGACGAGACGTACAAAGGCGCCTTGGGCTACACTTTAGTGCAGCTGACCGGGGGGGCAGTACGCCGCCAAATTGAGCAGCTTCGCCCCAAGTACGACCACATTGTAATTGATACCGGCGGGCGGGATACGGCTAGCCAGCGAGCTGCCCTGTTTGTATCTGATGTGTACTTGTTGCCCTTCGCTCCCAGGAGCTACGAAATCTGGACTTTGTCCAAGGTCTTGGCGCTACTAAATGAAGTGCAACCAGGGCGTCTTGCGCCTTTGAAAATCTATTCTTTTCTAAATAAAGCCGACACCCGTGGTCAAGACAATGGGGAAGCCACGGAAGTATTACGCGAGAATGCAGAATTGAATTACGTGGATTTTCCTGTAGTCAATCGCAAGGCATTTGCGACTGCTGCCAGTAAAGGGTTATCAGTTTTTGAAGCGCTGCCCCCTGATGAAAAAGCCATAACAGAACTGGATGCATTGTTCCAACATATCACTCACGTTAGTAAGTAAACAACATGGCTGTCTCGCCCCCTCCTCGTAAACCTGCGGCTAGCCTACCAGAGTCTTCCAACCGCAGTAAGCTGGACGAAAAGAAAATAGATGCTATCATCAACCGAGGAAGCTCATCAGTAGCATCAAGTCCTCCGGAGGTGATTCAAGTCAAAAATTTTAACATCAAAATCACGGCAAGCACGCTGGCAAGTATTGACGAGGTGCGAGCCAAGCGGCCTCGAAAACCAACTAGCCCGAAGCTCGGCATATCAACGCAGGATTGGCTACTGGAAGCCATTGCGGAGAAACTGGAACGAGAGCAAAAGAAGTACAAAATAGGTGCAGTTTAGCACCTGTAATCAGGTGCAGTTTACAACCTAATTCTACAAACGATTTACACCTTGTTTTTAACCTATTAAAGGGTGTAAAACAAGGTGTAATTTTTTATGAATAAATACACCTTATACCTTCAATATCAGTGATATATTTTCACTACAAAGCGGCTATTTGTTTCTCAAGCTGATTAATTTTTGCTTGCACTTCCGCCACTGCTACTGCCCTGGTGTCATCGTTATAAATGACAGCCGTCTGGATAAAGCGCAAGCTATTATGGGCGTCTTCAAGTTCACTAAGTAGCTTTTTGCGTTGAGGGCTTGCAGAAGGACTGGGTTTCTTCTTGCTAACGGTAGTAGTCAGCTTTTGCTGGTAGTCTGGGAGCAGGTAGCCATCAGTCAGTGCTTTGAATACAGCGCCGCCTTCTTTCTTAATCTTTCCCGTCCGAACCTGACTTTTTATGGTATCAAGGACGTAGCGCACATAGCCGAGGTCGTAGTCGCCGGCCGTTAAGCGAGCTTGAATAAGCGGCAGACTGGCAGCGGATACCCCAGCCGCTACTACGGCGGCTTCCCATTCGCTGTAGCTGCTACTTGGAGCCGCGACGGCCTGATTTGCTGTGACTGGTTTAAATGAAAACTTTATCTCTATCACTTCCCGCCCTTGCTTAATCGCTTCGTAGGTAAAAGGCAGGTCGGTAGCCGCTAGCTCGGCCTGGGCCCTGTCGAGTATCCGTGCACGAAAATTGTTGAACCGGTCATACTCCTGGTCCAGCCCCAGAATAGCCTTTAACTCATCCAAGCGGATGGTGCGCTTTCCGAACGCCGCGTATTCGCGCAATAACCAGTAGATGCGGTAGGAGTTGGCGCTCTTTAGCTTCAGCAACTCGGTTAGCTGGGCCTTGGTAAAATTGTCACGTAGCTCTAGCAGGTAGGGGAGAAGCAGGTCATTAAATTGAGCCTCAATCATGCCCTCACCCTCTAGGTAAGTGGCATAAGCAAGCAGGGGAATGACCGTGAAGCTGGGCTTCTTTAGTGGCCGGCCATCGGAGCTAAGCTTTTCGATAGTGAGCGTACGGCTAGCGAAGTCTTTTAACATTCGCCGCACCTGGTCATACACGTTGTTGCTGCCCGTGCTAGGCACAATCTCGCGCACCAGCAGCTGACACTTGCTAAAGGCAGTGTCGGTGCGTTGTAGCCGAGCCAGCAGCGCCAGAAACAGGCGCGCCTCATGCGTATTTAAGTCAAACTTGGCGTTGACTAGCGCATTGTGCTGCACAACTAGCGGATTGACAGCGGTTATTGGGGTAGTATCCACGGTAAAGCTTGACTGCTGGTGGGAATAGCCAAAGATATTTACAAAAAGCTTATACGACTACGATTTTTCTATTATGTAGTCGTGTTGCCCCCTTTTTGTAGTCGCATTTACCCTACTTCACCCCCTTTTTGTAGTCGTATAGCCCCCTTTTTGTAGTCGTATAGCCCCCTTTTTGTAGTCGTATAGCCCCCTTTTTGTAGTCGTATAGCCTTGCAACCATTTATGAATCACATTGTTATGACACCCGTAAACTAGTAAGTTTATAAAGAAAATAAACAGCTAGTTTATTTTGGTAGTTTTTGAATTTAAGAATTTGGGAAAGAGCCACAGTAGGTTGAGTAGTTTATCACTAAGGGCGGGCTGCCCCCTTTTTGTAGTCGTATTAATATAAAAAATGGCTTTTCAATGCAATAGAGCCAGTTTTTAGTGATTGATAGACGTCAGATGCGACTACAAAAAGGGGGCGACACGACTACAAAAAGGGGGTGAGCGGTTGCTGCATAGCAATAGGCTGTTAGTCTACTGAGGGGCACTAGCCATGTGAAATAGCGGAGTATATTTTAGTATTAAGCTGGTTTTTTCTAATACGCCTTGTACTAAAATATACTAAATTATAATGCTGTTTAGCAATTAGTTGTAATAGATTAAAGTTGTGTTAATTTTTACCATTTAGTAGCTTTATTCGTGTCACTTTTCGATGAGTGAAGTTCCTACGCTGCCTTGGATTACAGTTGCACCTGCAGCTCCTTACTTTTTGACCGAAAATTGTCAGCAATGGACGCCTATTGGTCAGAACGATGCTATTACCTGGCCTGACCTAGCGGGATTGTTCCAGCGCCGTGACATAGTGGCGGTTGAAGGTCACCTGGCTTGGCTTGCCGCCCACGGCGTTACTTGCCTACGGTTGATGCTAGAGTACTGCCAGACGGAACATCGTTACTTAGAGCGGCCGGTAGGCCGGTTTCAGCCACATATGGTGCGCCTGTGGGACGACCTATTCGCACTCTGCGCAAAATATGGGTTGCGAGTGCTGCTTACGCCGTTCGACACTTACTGGATGGGGCGGCGTTGGCGCCACCATCCGTACCAGCAGGCACAGGGTGGGCCGGGAACCACCCGTGCCCAGTGGCTGCGCTGCCCTCAGATGCGCGCGGCGATTAAAAACCGCCTCTCTTTCGCCGCCGAGCGCTGGGGTGGCTCTGGCGTCCTCTTTGCCTGGGATTTGTGGAATGAGCTGCCGCCGGCCAAAGCGAACCATCACGCCGCTGGGTTATCAGAGTTCATTCACGACGTGAGTCAACATCTACGCACGGTGGAAACTCGCTGTTTTGGGCGTGCGCACCTACAAACCGTATCCGTGTTTGGGCCCATTCTGAGAGCACATCCAAGCTTAGGCGACCTCGTGTTCAGCCACCCTGATTTAGACTTTGCTACCTCGCATTTCTACGACGCTGCTACTATTAGCCGGCCTCAGAATGCGTTGGACCCTGCCTTACATACCGCTGAACTCGTGCGCCAGGTGCTTACGCAGTTACCTGCCAACCGACCGTTCTTTGATAGCGAGCATGGGCCTCTTGATACATTCAAAGGCGGTCGGCAGTTACCTGAGGCGTTTGACGACGAATACTTCCGCTGTATGCAGTGGGCGCACTTGGCAGCTGGTGGGGTAGGAGGGGGCTTGCGCTGGCCTTATCGCTATCCACATGTGCTCACGCACGGCATGCGGGCAGCTCAGCGAAGCCTAGCGAGCTTTATAGAATTGCTGAATTGGGCACAGTTTAAGCGGCACAACCTGACGGAGCGGGTGCACTTGTCCACTGCCGCCGTCCGATGCGTTGCTTGTGGGGACGGCTACCAAGCAGTGGTTTGGCTCGTACGTCCTGAAGCGTTGACTACTCGTGCAGGTTGCCGCCAGCCGCTGGCACCGCTCGCTGTGCAGCTTTTGCTGCCAGGCTTGCGGCCAGGGCCTTACCACGTATATATCTGGGACACAAAGGCTGGGCAAATGAACGACCAACTACTGGTGCAATTAGAAAATGACCAGCTAGCATTACTTTTTCCAACGCTTAAAGTAGATGTAGCTTTAGCCATTAAACCAGCCTCTTAGCCTTTCTCATACTCTAAGTATGATTAACATAATCCACGTTACCGGACAACCCTCGAAACAAGTATGGGTTTCGGCTGCGTTAGCCCCGGCGGCCGGCGGGATACTTTGACGGAGTAATGCGGCCGGTAGGGGCGCCAACCGCCGGGCCGCTTCGCTTCCGCGACGGGGGCTTTTTCCGGCTGTGGTTCCTCGTCCTTACGGGCGGCAGAAAGCTCCTTATCTTGCTGCGCCACTAGGGGGTTGCGCCATACTCATCCTCGACGACCAGGCTACCCGCTACAGGCTGGGCGGCTCCTGCTGCGCTGGGTGGGCTGGAACCCGGCGCGCAACCCGCAATCTTTCCCTCCCATGAAAACAACTACCCCTCTTAGCGAGCACTACGCGCAGGTAAACGGTGTCCGCCTCCATTACGCGCAGGCCGGCCACGGCAAGAAACTGCTGATGTTCCTGCACGGCTTTCCCGAGTTCTGGTACGAATACCAGGCGCAGCTCCTCGAATTCAGCCAAAGCGGTGACTACACCGTTGTGGCGCCTGATTTGCGGGGCTACAACTTGTCCGCCAAACCCGCCGAGCTAGCGGACTACCAAGCCACCCACCTGGTCGAAGATGTGCGCCAACTCGCCGTCTACCTGGGGCACGCGCAGTTCACGCTGGTGGCCCACGATTGGGGCGGCATCCTGGCGTGGTGGTTGGCCATTGTCCACCCCGAGTGCCTCACCAAACTTGTCATCCTCAACGGGCCCCACCCGGCGCTGTTCCACCGCGAGCTTACGCATAATCCGCACCAACAAGCTGCCAGCGCCTACATGGGCCTGCTCACCAGCCCGCAAGCCGAGCAGGTCCTCTCAGCCGACAATTACCAGTGGCTCGCCCGCCTGCTCTTTGAACCCGACCGGCTGACCAGCCTCTTCTCCGAAGCCGACCAACACGCGTACCGAACGGCGTGGGCCCAACCGGGCGCCTTAACCGGGGCGCTGAATTATTACCGGGCAGCACTCACCTTGGGCTATGGCTTTGCCCCTTCCACCTACCAGGTGCGCGTGCCCACGCTGGTCATTTGGGGGGAACAAGACCAGTACTTGCTCAACTCCCTGCTGACGGGTTTAGAAGAATATGTCCCGGAGTTGACCATCAAACGCCTTGCAAATGGCACCCATTCGGTGCTGCGCGAACAACCCGCACTCGTGACTCAATACATCCGCGACTTTATTGACTAAATCCACCCGTTGGCCCACCCGACTAGGTGAGCCAACGGATGGGCCAACTCAGGTAGGACGTTACATCCTGACCCCACCGAGGCGGCGGTGCTATTGGGTGGCCTGCCGTAGGCACTAGTAGGCCACCGGCCACTGCGCCGCCTACTCCAGATGCGGGTTGAGTTCCTTCCGCAACCCGTTTTCCCTTCTTGTCACATTTTCTAAACGAGCCGCTAGAAAGGGGGACAAGCACGGAAAGACCATCGGCTCTTGTCTTGTCCAGCAAGCAAATTACCCCCTCGCTTATGGCTTTGGAATCACGCCACTTGTCGCTCTCTTTGGCTGCGCGCCGTTTAACGACAGATGAAAGAAAAAGAAGAAGCGAAGGAGGAGCAGCAAGTCGAAGAACGTAGCACGCCCACGGGCCGCGTTATTTATAAAACCATCCTAGAGGAAGGTGAAACCGAGCTGGAGCGCCCCAACGCGTCGCTGTTTTGGTCGGCCCTAGCGGCGGGCCTCTCCATGGGCTTCTCCATGGTCGGGCAGGGCCTGCTGACGACGTATCTGCCCGAGGCGCCTTGGCGGCCCTTGGTCGCCAGCTTGGGTTACAGCCTAGGTTTCCTGATTGTAATTCTGGGGCGCCAGCAGCTGTTCACCGAAAATACGCTGACCCCCATCCTGCCCCTGTTGCAGCGCCCTACCTTCCCGATGCTCGGCCAGGTGCTGCGGCTCTGGGGTATTGTCTTAGTGGCCAACCTGAGCGGGGCGCTGCTCTTCGCCCTGGTCGTCGCACATTCTGCGGCATTTGACCCTGCGGTAAAGCAGTCGTTTGCTGAACTCGGGCACCAGGCGCTGGCCCACGATTTCGGCACGACGCTGCTGCGCGGCCTTTTCGCCGGCTGGCTCATTGCCCTGATGGTGTGGCTACTGCCGCTGGCCGAAACCGCGCGGGTGTGGGTCATTATCCTGCTCACCTACTTCGTGGGCCTAGCCCATCTGAGCCACGTCATTGCCGGCTCGGTCGAAACGTTCACCGTAGCGGCTATGGAGCAGGAGTCTTGGGGCCACGTACTAGGCAGCTTTGTGGTGCCGGCGCTGCTGGGCAACATCCTCGGGGGCGTGCTGCTGGTAGCCGTCCTCAATCATGCCCAGATCGTGGCTGGTGGCGCCGGCGATGACCTCTAGTAGGGAAAAGACATTTTAAGAACGACCGTTTAAGAGGGTGTTAGGGAATGAGGATAATCCAAAAGAAAACGAGCCAGTAAGCAACGAGCGGAGTTCCTAGGCTCCACTTCGTCTTATGGTTGAGTGCTATCAACCCCTTCCTGACTCGCAGTGGCAAGTTATGACCCTGCTGCTGCCTACTGGCCGCAAACGCCGTCATTGTCTGCGTCAGATTATTGATGCCGTGCGCTATATCTGCCGCACGGGTTGCCAATGGCGGTGTCTGCCTGCCTGTTTTCCCCCGTGGTCGGCTGTGTACGACTACTTCCGGCGCTGGCAGCTCACGGGGCTGTGGGAGCAACTCAACCAGGCCATCGTGCAGACTGACCGCCGCGCGGCCAAGCGCCCAGCCACGCCCTCGCTCGTCTGCCTCGACAGTCAAAGTGTGCGGCTGGCCCCACGCATCTTTGAGCACCGGGGCCTGGACGGGGGCAAGCACGTCAATGGACGTAAATGCCAGATTGTGACCGATGTTCAAGGCCGCATCCTGGCCTGCCGAGTCCACGCCGCCAATGGCCACGACGGGGTAGAGGCCCTGGCCTTGCTGCCCGTGCGGCCCCCAGGTTGGGGCCAACGCCTGGTGACGGTGGTCACCGATAAAGGCTATCGGGGGCGCTTCGCCCGGCACCTGGCCCGGCTCGGCCTGACGCATCAGCTCGGCAGCCGCCCCCCGAGCGCCGTGCGTGGCTTCGTGCCGATTGCGAAACGCTGGGTCGTGGAGCGCACCTTCGCCTGGCTCACCAGCTTCCGTCGGCTGGCCATCGACTACGAGTTCACCCCCCGCTCGCACGAAACCTGGTTGCTGGTCGCTAACATGACCATGTGCCTCAACCACTTAGCGCATGCCTAATTCCCTAACACCCTCTAAGAAAAAGTCGCGCCACCCGGCACTATCTAAAGTGCGCTCAGATGCCTAAGAAAGCAATTTCTGAGAATTTGGAGGCAAAAACGGGGGAAAACCTATTCACTAGATAGGTACTTAGCCACGGTACTGGCCGACATCTTCAGCGCCTTGGCGATAGCATAGTTAGAAAGCCCCTCGGCTTTGAGCCGACGAATCTGTTCGATTTGCGCCGGGCTCTTCCCCGGGGTGCCGAGCTTGACGCCCGCGGCTTTCTTCTTGGCCAGGGCGGCCTTCGTGTTTTCCGATATCTTAAGCAGGTCCTGCGCCGCGATGGTGGCCAGCATCGAGACAATGACATCGCCAAAAGGCCCAAGGCTATTGAGATAAGGCTCCGTGAACGACTTGTAGTCCACGCCGTGGTCTTTGAGCTCCTTCAGGTAGCGCAGCGTGGCCAGGGCGCCCTCGCGGCTGAAGCGGTCCAGACGCCAGAAGACGACCAAGTCGAATTTCTTCTGGTAGGCCTCGAGCAGCAGGGTCTTGAATTCGGCGCGGTCGGCCTTACCCCCCGACTCCTGGTCGGTGAACACCTGATAAATAGTGCCGTGCTGCTCAGCAAAAGCGCGCAGCTGGTGCAGTTGGTTGTCAGTGTCCTGCCCTTTATCTTTCGTCGACACTCGGGCGTAAATCGCGACTCGCATACTAAGGCTACTTGTATGATAAAGTTTAAGCGGACTACTGTGCTAGCCAAAACTAAACTTGAATGGCTGTTCCTCTTTTCAGGGGCTCTGCTGGGCGGCTGTCAGACCAAGCAGTCACCCAAAACAGCTACTTACTCCCTGGTCGCGGATATAGAGGGATGCGCCGAGTGCGAGGTGAAGCTGTACCTGAGTGATTATTCTAACAAAAAGATGACTATTGATACAACAATTAGAACGGGTCGCTTTTCCTTGCGGGGGAGCATTGCCCAGCCTGGCTTCTATGGTTTTTCTTATGGCAGTAAAGTGGACCGTACGGTAGCTGGCTTCGTTGAGCTCTATCTACCCACCGATTCGGTGCATGTAACTGCTACGAAAAAGCAGATTCGCACCAAATTCTATCAGCAGTCTGCTTCGGGGCTGTCTTACTTAAGAAATACGGTCGTCTTCTCCACCTCCCCGCTGCAACGAGCGTGGGAGCAGTATCTGCTGGCCCGCGACAGTGTCGAGCATAAGTACTACCTGGACAAAGCGCTGGTCGTGGCCAAGTTCAACCAGACTATCGGCGCTGGCAACCGAGCGCTCATGGAGCGCTGGGGAGACTCCGCTCGCAGCTTCAGCTACCGCTTTTCTGGCTATAGAGCAGCGGCAGCGGCTGGCTTCGTCCAGCAACATTCAGCCTCCGTCGCGTCACTCTACGCCATGCTGGACAACAGCGATGACCGCCCTGCAGTGGCAGGGTTCCGTCAACAATACCAAGCTATGCCGGCACCCTTACGAGCGAGTTACTACGGTCACCTCTTGGACCAGAAGCTAGCCAGAACCGAAAGCCGCAACCAAAATAACCAGCGCTTTGTGGGCAGCTACATCCAGCACCTGGCTGGTAAGACGCCGACAGGCCAAGCGCTGGCGGCCAACCAGCTCTTTAAGCAACATAAACTCACGTTAATCGAATTCTGGGCCAGTTGGTGCGGTCCCTGCCGCATGGAGATGCCGAAATACTATAAGCTCTACAAACAGTATAAGGGCCAAGGATTCGGTATGCTGGGCGTCTCCCTCGATAACGACTACAATAAGTGGGTGCACGCGATTGCGGAGGGCAGTCTGCGCATCCCGCACCTCTCGGAACTGCAAGGGGGCAATGGAGAGGATGTCCAGCGCTTTGACATCACGGGCATTCCGGCCAATATACTCGTGGATAGCCGGGGTAAAATCGTGGCCGTCGATATTCCGTGGCCCAAATTGCAGAAGCACTTAGAACAAGCGCTGTAAGGGGGCACTTGTACGGGAAAAGCGACGGGTGGGAAAGGCTGCGCCTTTCGCCTTGGGTTTACTCCACAACCACGCCACTTGGCCCTCCAAAAAACGTCCTTATTTTGGAGGGCAAGAGACCTCCAAAAAAGGGGGTTAAAAAACGGCCCGAAAAATCTGCGTTTTCGGGGCTGTTAGGGCACTCTTCAAACTAGTCCAACAAACGAGCGTTTTTTGGATGCCTGCAGATTAAGACACGGTCGTCCATTCAACAAACGACTTACCCCCGTTCGCTTGTCGGCAGAAATGAGGATTAGTTGCTAATGTACCGATTCGCAAGTAGTTGATTCAGCTCTAGTGCATCAACGTTTGTAGTTGACTAATTACCTGCTGATAGGGACCCGATAAACCCGCCACCAGCCGGTAGGAGAGCTGCCCTTGGATATCCTCCCCAAGGACACAGGCCGCTACTTCGCCCGTAGGTTGAATCTGGAGTAAACCATCGGCAGAGTCGCTCGGGTCACTGACCAGCACCGTGCAGTCAAAACGTCGGGCTAGGGCGTAGCCCAGTTCCACTTCAGCGCTAAGGGGTAAGGCCAGGGGCCGGTTGAAGTTCAATGAGAGCAGCAGCGGATAAGTCGGCTCGTCATCCACCGCGTAGCTGACATTCACAAGTACTTGCTCGGGAGCTTCCGCTAGCCAGTTCCAATCCCAAAACAGCGCTCGGTCTATTTGTAGCAACCGACTCACTTCATCCAGCAGGAGGCCTTCTGGAATGGCCCGTGCTAGATTAATTTCTAAGAAGTCAAGCTCTTTTGTCATGGTTGCCGTGAGGTAAATAAGTCTACTAATTTAGCTTCCGTATTCGCATCTACGCCGGGATTTCCCGCCCGTAAGAGGCCTTGTAATTCCCGGAGTACTGGCCCGTTTAAGCCTTGATTGTCGGGCATCTTCCGTAGAATATCAAATTCCGCTTGGGTTACATTCACAAAATCGCCTGGGTTACCTCGTATAGGATAAATAGGGCTGCTTCCCTTACTGGTAATGTGGTCGGCATGGAAGCCATACACGTGGCCCCCAGCCGTAGTGAAAGTTTGCGATTGCTTATCATAGGCCGCGTTCCCGGCCTGTATCTCCGCAAAGTCCGCTTGCAGATTTACATGCCCTCTGGCAATAGTCTTAGGGGTATTACGGTTGCCACCACCAAATCTGGATTTACTAATAATGGTATTAATAGAGTGGTACTTAGCTGGCGGTTCCAGCTTGGCTGCCAACGCCAGTTCCGTTGGCCGCTGGGCATAATAGACAGGCAGGTCAGTCAAGCTGCTAAGATGCACCCCACGTACTTCCCCCAGTAGCGTAAGCAGTTCTGACTCTTCCCCGCCCATCAAGCTGCCGGCAGCGTAGCCAGCTTCCAGTTCTTTTAAGCGGAGTAGTTTTGGATTGAGCGGCAACAAAGGGTGTTGTGGAATGCCCGGTGCGTGTGCCGGTGTGGCTGTTCCTAAAATCAAGCCTATTGTTAGGGCGATAGGCGTCACCACAGCCGCACCAGCGGCGGCTAGCCCCTCTAGGGCTGCCACGCCTAGCTCTTCCACGGTAGGCAGCACCAGCGGCGTGGGGGGTACTAGCAGCGGGGTAGGGTTGAGCAGGGCCTGCGCTGGGACGACGTGCTCACCGGCGGCCGGGGCCGCGTAAGCCGCGAGATTTCCTGGCTGCATGATAAGTGTAGGCGCAGCGATGGTCAGGTGGCACACATAGGCCCCCTGCGTGGCATTGCCATGTTCAAAATTCTCCTGATAGCCTACGCACTGTCCTTCTTCCCACGCTAGTGTTTCGAGCACCGGACCTTCCTTCGCATTGTAGAATACGACCTGTCCACTCAGGGGCTTGAAGGGGGAGTTAGCCCAATCCAGCAGGAAGTCATCGTCGGGCACGTTGAGCGTAAGCTGCACTAGGCCGTGGCGCACCTTTGTTACCACTTGACCCCGCTCGTTGGTGGTTTGAGCGAACTCGTAAGTGCAGCTGCGCACGGGATAGATAGCGCCGGCAACCCGTAACTCGGCGTAGAAGGAAGCCATACCGGACGTTAGGGTAGCTGTAAGAAAAAGTTCAGCCAGCAAGCTACGAAAGATTATAATGCTTATTACCCCGGGCATTGTTTCGCTAAAGACTACCGCCCGTCCACATCCAGGTCGACCTGGATGTGGACGGGCGACCAGCTACCGGCTTTTAGAAGGGGTTAAGCGCTCTTCACCCCTGGAGAAGCCACTTAATCGCCTGAATGAGGAAGCACGCCAGGCCAGTGTCATTAAGATGCTAGGGTACGCCTTGGGAGGCTCAGAAAGTACCTCGCGAGGTGAGTGGCTCCGAAAGTCTATCCTAAGTGCGTTTCCAACTCGTGGTGAGGGTTCAGTAACTTATAAACTACTGCGTCCGCAAGGTGCACTTTGTTTTACCCGCTGTCTCATTTAGCGAAGCAGAAAGCTGGTAGTTCGATACTAGGCAAACAACTAACTGACCACGCACTTCTTTTTGCCGTAGCTTGGTCGCGCCAACCTACTGCTGGGTCGAGTTGAGTGTCTGGTATGGCTTCCTTTTCTGCCGAGTTGCAAGTTGCGGGCGCTACTTACCCGGTGCAGCATTGCGCCTATGAGTTTACGCAAGCTACGAGCGAGCGGGGCGGGTAGTAGCCAAGGTACGCCACGGTCTAATGCGCCTGACGCTTGACGTGCCAGACAATGACCAGCTGCTGGATTGGGCGGCCACGCCCTACAAACTGCTGGCTGGGCAGATTATCTTCTATGATGCCAAGGGGGGAGCAGCGCTAGAAACGCTGAGCTGGGAGGAAGGCCAGTGCGTAGGCTACCAAGAGGAGTTTTCCAGTGGGGACCAGCAGCAGGGGGCTTACATGTGCCACCTGACCATCGCCGCCCGCATGCTCGCCCTGCAGCCCGGTGGGCCGGCGGCTTACGCAGACCCGGCGCCTGGCGAGCATGGCCGCCCCCCACAGGCCCTACTGAACCCGCTGCCGTTGGTCGTATCTCCCATTACGCCGCCGATGGAGGAGCTCGTACTACCTACCGTAGAGGAAGTGGCAGCGGCGGTGGGAGAAAAGGCGCTGGAAGGGCTAGCGGCCGCGGCTTCAGTTGCCGCCCTACCCATTGCCCTGACACTTGCGCTCATACTAGGCAGCACCACGCCGGCCCAGGCGCCCGGTATCCTGCAGCCACATTTGCCGCCGGTGGACCCGAATCTACTGCGCTTGAACGTGCTGGCCGCTAAGCACGCGGCGGGCACGCTTACGGGGGAGGAGGAAGCGGAACTGATTGGCCTGCTAGCCAAGGTCAAAGGCATTCATGTGCAGCGGCTAGCGGATTCAAGCGCGGCCGGCTCATTACGAGGCAATGAGCAGTCGCTGCCGGGCTTCTACCTAACCGACCTAGCCTATACCAAACGCCCGCAGGCGGATGTGGCTAAGCTGCGTAGTCAATTTGCTTCCGTGCGCAAGCAATTCGTTAAAGACCTCGTCGCCGACCCAGCGAAGGCTGCGCACCTCAAAAAGATTGGAATGACTGATACTGACCTTGCCCTTATGGCCAAAGGCGGTGTACCCAAGTTGTACCGTGTGCATCACAAATTGCCGCTCGACGACGGGGGTGATAATTCCGTTAGCAACTTAATGCTCATTGAAGACGACCCTTGGCACTTGGCTATCACAAACCTTCAAAACGTGAACACGGTAGGCCTGCAACCAGGCCAGACTGTTAACTTGAAGTGGCCGATGTATAACGGCGACATTTATCCTTAATTCTTATGGAAGCGCCTTTAGAAGCTCAACTCGATAGTATCCGGGCGGCTGAGCAGGAGTTTGACCAGCAAATGGAGTCGCCGGCTTCAGTAGATGAGTTAGTCCGCCTGATGACTGCTGCCCGTCAGCAACTTCAAGGCTACGACGTGCCCCAAACCTACTTGGACGTATTAGCCGTCACCAACGGAATCGACTGGAATGGTTGCCAACTTTACGCTAGTCGGGACCGAACATTTTTGACTGAAGCGGGCCGTGCTAAATACGCCGTACGCGGATTGGTCGAGGCTAATGAAGCGTGGCGCGTCTTCGACCATAACCGGGGGTGCGTGTACTACGGCGAGTCCGGACTCGACTTATACCGCCATAATTTGGCAAGCGGCGGATTTGAAATTTGCACACGAATAGGTCTTACTGTCGTGGAAAGTTTTCACACAGCCGATGAACTACTGACACGTGTGTGTGAATTAATGCTGGAATAATTGCCGTTAAGCAATCCTGCTAGTGCTCTGTAGGTAAAGTAGTTGATTAAACCGATGACATTATCTAAAGCCGCTGAAACAAGAGAAAATTGAGGGCTAATTTCCTACTTTTAGAGGAAGCCCTGCCTCTGGCCAGCGAAGTCCGCTCGGTAACATTAACAGGTGGTAACTCCGTGGCTGAAACGACCGTGGTAGGCTGGTAATCTGCTCGTGTCAGTAGGGGGCTCCGAAAGTATAGCTTAGCGTCAGCGCCTCCTGACCCTACTTCTTGCCCCATTAAAAAGCGCATGGTAGCCCTTTGGGCTGCGATAGGGAAGGGGGCATCAAAATTGTGCGCCTTTCGGGGCTTTGCCTTTAAGCAGAATGGGCTGCTTGAACCGTCTAGCAAACGAGCTCCACTTTAGCGTGGCTTAAATAGCTAGGAAGCGTTTATCTAAAATCCGTAACAAGGGTAAATGTCACTTTCCCGGTGGGAGGGACATAGGCGCGCCTTTCTCTAGTTTCCTGGGCAGTGTGATAGCTTACGGTATAGCGATCGAGTGCGCGGCCGGCCGTATAAGTGCGTCGGCGTGTGCAGATTGGCTTGCGATACGTGCTCAGAAAGCCATACCGTCCGCTTTGCGTCAGCACTTCTACAAAGTTCTTGCCTGCGCCGTATTGTCGCCGCCATTCGTACCCGCCAGCTGCTTCTGACAAGAGCGTCCGGGTGCGAGGACTATAGTCCCACGTCTGGGTAACGTGGTTATTGCTTACCCAGCACGGTTGCGCTCGCTTTACGCGCTGGCGAACTTCTAGGTGATACGTACCCTCGGGTAAGTGATGCAAGTGGTAGCTCAGGAGCGTGTCTCCTAAGTGGTCCGGGCGATAATCTAGGACGTAGAAAAAGCAAGTGGAATCCGGTTGGCTAGGGGACCACCCTCCTAAAGAGTGAGGACAGTGGCAAGGTTACTTTTGCGGATGCGCCGTCACGAACTAAGCGACCAGGAATGGCAGCTCATCGAGCCCCACACGTTGGGTCAACCCGGCACAAGTGGCGGCACAGGCCGCGATAATTGGTTGTTTGGCAACGCGGTTTTTTACCGCATGCGCACCGGTATTGCCTGGCGCGACCTGCCCGCTCGCTTCGGCAACTGGAACACGATTGCGCGCCGGTTTCGGCGCTGGGCCTTGGCCGGGGTCTGGGAAGCGCTGTTTCTGGCCGTGCAAGAACCGGATTATGCCTGGGTGCTCGTGGATTCGACCACTGTCAAGGCCCACAAAGCCGCGGCCGCTCAAAAAAAAGCACGGTCCGTGCCGAATGCCTCGGCCGCAGTCGCGGCGGTTTTAGCACCAAAGTCCACGCGGTAGTCGACGCCTTGGGTAACTGCCTGCGCCTGCTGCTGACGCCGGCCCAGGGGGCCGACAGCCCGCAGTTGCCGGCCCTGCTCGCGGCCTTAGCCCACCCACCGGGCGCGGTGGGGTGCGACAAAGCCTATAATACGAATAACGTATTGATAGCCATTGCTACCCAGCGCGCCGTAGCCGTCATTCCGCCCAAAGCTAGCCGCCTGGACCAGCGCGCCTACGACCGTAACCTCTACGCCGACCGCAACAAAATGGAGCGCTTTTTCGGCCGTCTTAAAGAAGCCCGGGGCTTCGCCACCCGCTACGAGAAAATGGCTGTTTCTTTTTTAGCCACCGCCCACCTCTTGGCTGCCCTTGATTGGATGCGATAACTGTCCACACACTTTAGAAGGCAGAAACGAAGACCTCCTTAAAGAGGCGCTGCTTGAAAAACCGGCTGAAGGCAAACTGGTCGGTAAGATGCAACCGGTCGGCTACCGCTGCCATCGGCAGGGTAATGGTTTGCAACAGGGCCTGGGCCTCCAGCACCACGGCTTCGGCAATGAAGTCGCTGGCGGGCTTGCCCGTCACGGCCCGCACCATGTGCGTCAAGTGCTTGGGCATTACGCAGAACTGGTCGGCATAAAAGGCGACGCGGCGGGCGTGGGTGCAATACGTCTGTACCAGGTGCTTGAACGCCGCCGCGAGGGCCTGGCCACTGGGATGTGTGCCAAGGGGCTAGCGGCCGACTGGTCGAAGAACCCCGCGATTTCAAAGAGCAACCCGTTGATGATATTTTTGACAATATCGGTGCGATGCGGGTGTGAGGCGTGATACTTCTGCTGCAAAAACCGGAAGGACGCCGCCACGGCTTTGGCCTCCGGGCTAGTCACAGGTTGGACGTACGTGGTGGGGCTACGCAGAAAGCGTAGTTTGCTGACTTGCGCATTGTGGGTGGTTAGAAAGTCGTTGGTAAAAAAGACGCACTGGATTTCGTAGTCGGCGGAGAAATGGGTCCACTGTTTGACGATGTGTGGCGTGACCAGCACTAAACAGCCGGGGGTGATGGCATAGGGACGCAGATTGACCTGCAGCTCGGCCATTCCCAGCAGGCACAAGCTGAGTTTATAGTAGTCACTGCGGTAGGGGAAGGCGATGTTAGCGGGCGGCTTTTCGCCCACTAGGCGCGCTGGTAGGCAATACACCTCGGCAGCGAGCCCCTTGTAGCGCGCAAATGTGCGCAGGTAATAAGTTGGAATTAGGTCAGGCATAGTAGCGCGAGCGATACGGAAGCAACCGGCAACTTACTGCCGAGAGGAGGTCCCAAGTAGCGGAAGCCGTTGCGAGGGGAAGCTGTCTGTTGGGGTAGGATAGTGCAGCATGAGCTAGTCAACTCCTATTGGCAAAGGAATGAAGGCTTGGGGGACTAGCGAGTGGCCCGTAGTAGGCATGCTGAGGATTCTATCGTAAAATACTGAATATCAATGTTATTTTTTAATATTTTCCAAGAGCCCGTAGTCTTCCCGTAGGTGGTTTTTTGGTCAGGACGGGGCGAAGCAGTAAGTTCGGTGACTTTTCTCCCACTCATTCCTTTTCCCCTATGCACACCTCGACTATGCAGTTAGACCTAGTCTGGTCTGACACTAGTAACCGGCTTGGCCGCCGGTTGCTACACTCCGCAGCATTGCTGCTTTTACTGCTGCTGGCTCTGGCGCCCCGCGCCTGGGCCCAGTGCGAGCAGCTCGTTTGGAAAGACGAGTTTGACGGCAACAGCCTTGACCTGACCAAGTGGGAGCGCGAAGTGAATGGCAACGGGCAGGGCACCGGCCAACTCGACTACGCTACCGACCGGCCCGAGAATTCCTTCGTGGAAAATGGCTACCTCAACCTGAAGCTCATCAAGGAAGAGTACAAGGGCATGCACTATACCAGTGGCCGCCTGCGTACCTACAAAAAGCTCGACACCCAATACGGCCGCATCGAGGCCCGGGTGAAGGGCGTGTACAGCCAGGGCAACGGCTTCGCCTTCTGGATGCTGGGCTCGGACTACGAAACCGTGACCTGGCCCAAGTGCGGTGAGATTGACATTTTTGAGAATACCGGCAAGTACCCCGGCCACAACATCGGCACGGCCCACTTCGCCGGGCCTAACGGGCAAGATGCTATGTCGCAGGGCTCGTATGACCTGCCGGCTGGCCAGCGCTGGGCCGACGACTTCCACGTGACGGGCATCGAATGGAGCCCCACCTACATCAAGTGGTACATCGACGGCGTGGTGTACCACACGCTGGATCTGACCCAGCCACTGAGCGGCTACCGCCCCTTCAACCGGCCGTTTTTTGTGCTGCTGAGCATTGGGGAAGGCGGCGGATACTCTGGCAACCCGGATGCGACCACCGTGACGCCCATGACGGCTTACGTGGACTACGTGCGGGTGTACAAGAGCACCTACAGCACCTTTGTGAGCGGCGACGACAAGGTGTACAAGGGCGAGCAGAACAAGCAGTATACCGTTACGACCACCCCCGACGCCAGCAACACCTACGCCTGGACCGTACCCACTGGTGCCCGCATTCTGTCGGGCCAGGGCACGCCAAGCATCAACGTGGACTGGGGCCAAGTGGCCGGCTCGGTGAGCGTGCAGATTAAGTCGAGCTGCAACAGCACCGCCAACACCTACTCGCAGAGCGTGGCCGTGGAGGAGCCCTTCGTGGCCGACAAGGTTTTCGAGAACTTCGAGAGTCCGCCGGCCTTCACCTACACTACCTTGTCGGGCTCGCTCACGAAGGGCGTGCCCAACCCGCAGGTGGGCGTGCTGAACCCGTCAGCTAAGGTGGGGAAGTACATCCGTAACAGCCAGGCGCAATACGACGTGATTGGCATGCAAGGCGTGAACGCCAGCCCGGCCGGCGACTTCGTGACCGGCCAGCGGCGCATCCTGCTCGACGTGTACTCCGATGCCCCGGCAGGCACCCGCGTTACCATCAACTTCGAGAACAGCAAAGCCGCCAATTCGGGTAACTATCCCACCGGCCGCTACGCCACTTTTGGGGCTGTGACGACTAAGCAAAACCAGTGGGAAACCCTGGAATTTGCCTACACCGGCACGCCCGACCAGTACGCCGGCGCCTCCGACGTAGACCAGTGGATACTGATGTTTGCGCCGGTCACGTACACGGGCAACGTCTTTTACTTCGACAACCTGCGCACCGGGCAGCCCGGCGGCACGCCCCGCGCGCTCGATACCAAGGTGCTTCAAAACTTCGATGGCACCAACCTGCTGACGCTCGACACCACGCCCACTGGCACCTCGGGCACCTACACGGTGGGCGCTAACCCCACCCAAACGGCCCCCAACACTTCGGCCACCGCTGCCAAGTACGTGCGCAACGCCGGCGCGCAGTACGACGCCCTGGTGTACCGCACCACGGCCATTACCGATGGGCGACCCTTCCGCCTGGGCACCAGCCGCTTGCAGCTCGACATGTACACCGACGCGCCGGTAGGCACCAAGCTCTCGCTCAACTTTGAAATCAGCACCATCGCCACCGGCAGCAACTACCCGCAGGGCCGCTACGCCACCTTCGAGGCCGTGACGACCAAGCAGAACCAGTGGGAAACCCTGACCTTCGCGCTCTCGCTCAAGCCCGACGCGGGTGCCTCCGACGCAGCCATCGACAAGCTGGTATTCCTGTTCAACCCCGTCACCAACACCTCGAACACCTACTACATCGACAACCTCCAGGTAGTCTCTACCGCGCCCAAGGAAAACCTGGTGCTAGCCGATACCTGGCTCGACTACGACGGCAACAACAAGCTGACGTTGAAGTCCGCCAACGGCACCTACTCGCCGGCCGTGGCCAACCCCGCCCCGGCGGCGCCCAACACCTCGGCCAACGTGGCCAAGTACGTGCGCAACGCCACCGCGCAGTACGACGCTATTCTATTCAATAAGAACACCGCGGCCATTGACCCGGGCGCCCTGAAAAACCGCACCCAGCGCATCGCCATCGACGTGTACACCAGCGCGCCGGCCGGCACGCCCATCACCGTGGGTCTCGACGCAACCAGCCTCGAAACCCCTACCAACTACCCCACCGGCCGCCACAGCAACTACCTGGGCACCACTACCGTGCAGAATGCCTGGCACACGGTGTACTTCACGCTGGGCGGCCAGCCCGACACCAGCACCCCCGACAACCTAGTGGACGCCTTCGCCGTCCTATTCGAGTCGGGTGCCTCAACGGGTACCACCTACTACTTCGACAATGTCCGGGTGGTGAACGTGGTGCCGCAGCCCACCCTTACTAGCCTGGTAGTGACGCCCGCCCTGTCGCAAAACGTCGCTACGGGCGCGAAAATCACCTACGCAGTGCAGGGCAAAGACCAGTTTGGCAACAACATCCCGGCCAGCACGGTAGCTTGGTCGGTGAGCGGTGGCGGCTCGATTGATGCTAGCGGCGTGTTCACGGCCTCGGCCAACGGGGCCTTCAAGGTGTATGCTAAGAGCAGCGGCCTCACCGGCACGGCCGACGTGCTGGTGGGCCAGGGCATCGGCCTCACCACCCTTACCGTGGACCCTAGCGCCAGCTTTATCTACCAGGGCGGCAGCCTGCCCCTGGCGGTGCGCGGCAACGACCAGACCGGCGCCCCAGTAGCCGTGACGCCCACCTGGACCGTAACCGGCGCCACTGGCGTAGCGGTGAGCAACACCGGCGTGGTAACGGCCAGCAGCACCGCCACCGGCACGGCCAGCATCAAGGCTACCAGCGGCTCGCTCTCGGCTACGGCCACCCTTACCGTGCGCACGCCCCCGGCGGCCGACTCGCTCAGCCTTAGCCCTACCAAAGTAAAAGTGTACCAGGGCGACGCGCTGCAATTCGCGGTAGCGGCCTTCGACCAGTACCGCAACCCCTACGTGGCTACCCCGACGTGGTCGGTAAGTGGTGGCGGCTCGATTGATGCCACCGGCAAGTTTACCTCGACCACCATCGGCACCTTCGTGGTGAAGGCCACGGCTGGCGCGGCCGTTGCCGCCACCTACGTGAGCGTGGTGCCTAAACCCAGCAACCTGGCCCTCAACAAGCCCACCCGCGCTTCGTCGGTGCAGGGCACCCTAGCGGCCCGCTACGCCACCGACGGCACCACTACCGCCACCAACCCCGATACCCGCTGGAGCAGCCTAGCCACCGATACGGAGTGGATTCGGGTGGACCTGGGCCAGAAGTACGACCTGAGCCGCGTCGTGCTGTACTGGGAGGGCGCCTACGGCAAAGCATTTGACATTCAGGTAGCTGACGATACCGTGCAAACCCGCCGCCTGGCTTACCACGAGTCGGCCGGCGATGGCAGCACCGACGACCTAACCTTGCCCGCCGGCACCGCCGGCCGCTACGTCTGGCTGACGGGCATTACCCGCGGCACCACCTACGGCTACTCGCTCTACGAGCTGGAAGTGTACGGCCTCACCCACCAGGACCCGGCGCTGAAATCCATCGTCGTGACGCCTAATTTCTCGGCGGTAACCACCGGCAAAACCGTGGCCTTCGCAGCGGCTAGCCTCGACCAGTTTGGCAATGCCTTTGCGGCCACGCCTACCTGGACGGCCAGCGGCGGCAGCATCAGCAGCGCGGGCGTATTCAGCGCCTCGGCGGCCGGCACCTACACCATTACGGCCACGGCGGGCGGTATCAACGGCTCGGCTAGCCTCACCGTAACGGGCAGCGGCAGCACGCCCACCGTCAACCTGGCGCTCAATAAAACGACGTTCGTTTCCTCCACTGAAAACGGCGGCACGCCCGGCGCCAATGCCGTAGACGGCAACGGCGGTACCCGCTGGGCCTCGGCCGCCAGCGACCCGCAGTGGATTTACGTGGACTTGCAGGCGCGCTACACCATCAGCCAGGTGGTGCTGAACTGGGAAGCCGCCTCGGGCAAAGCCTACCAGCTGCAAGTATCCGATGACGCCCAGACCTGGGCCAACATCTACTCGACCACCACCGGCCCCGGCGGCGTAGAGAAAATCACGCCCACCAGCACCCTAGCCGGCCGCTACCTGCGCCTCTACGGCACCGCCCGCAACACGGGCTACGGCTACTCGCTCTGGGAACTGGAAGTGTACGGCACGGCCGCCGCGGGCGGCACGGCGCCGGCGCTGGCTAGCCTCGCCGTGGCGCCGGGCACTGCCTCGGTGGCGGTGGGCGGCACCCAGCAGTTCACGGCCCAGGGCAAAGACCAGAATGGCAGCGCCTTCACCACCACGCCCACCTGGACGGTGAGCGGCGGGGGCAGCATCAGCAGCACCGGCCTATTTACGGCCAGCGCGGCTGGCAGCTACACCGTTACGGCCACCTCGGGCAGTGTGAAGGGCACGGCTACCATCACGGTGACGGGCGGCAGCACCGCCGCCAACCTGGCCCTGAAGAAGCCGGTGCGCGCCTCGTCTATCGAGAATGGCGGTACTCCGGCCGTGAATGCGGTGGATGGCGACGGCGGCACCCGCTGGTCTTCGGCCGCCACCGATGCGCAGTGGCTGCGCGTGGACCTGGGCGCTACCTACGCCGTGAACCGCGTGAAGCTGACCTGGGAAAACGCCTACGGCAAAGACTACGCCGTGGAAATATCGGCCGACACCGTGAACTGGACAACCCTGAAAACGGTAACCGGCAACTCGACCCTGACCAACGACCTGACGGGCCTCTCGGGCACCGGCCGCTACG
>Ga0308157_10002512_pt1 | contig 29878 bp, 27 predicted proteins | sample PhyBR1_FD_201035 | JGI IMG/M metagenome (GOLD analysis project Ga0308157, IMG submission 201035) | Phyllosphere microbial communities from UC Gill Tract Community Farm, Albany, California, United States - DLSLB.R1 | ecosystem: Host-associated > Plants > Phyllosphere > Unclassified | place: USA...
TCAAGGCCTACGCGGTCACCACCGCCAAGCCGCTGGCGTCCAACAAGCTGCTCAAGGACCTGCCGACGCTGCAGCAGATGGGCCTGAAGAACTTTGACCTGACGATCTGGCACGGCCTGTACGCCCCCAAGGGCACCCCGGCGGCGGTGCTCACGCAGATCAACACGGCGCTGAAGGTGGCCCTGAAGGACCCGGACTTCATCAAGAAGCAAGAAGGCCTGGGCGCCGTCGTGGTGACCGACAAGCGCGTCGAGCCGGCGGCGCACAAGGCCTTCGTCACGGCCGAGATCAACAAGCTCAAGCCGGTGATCGAGGCGGCCGGCAAGTTCGCCGACTGAGGCGCGGCCCTTGGCCGATGCTGCCCAAGCCGCCCGGCCCGCGCCCGGCGGCTTTTTTCATGCCCGGATTAACCCTGTTGAAAGCGCCGCCCGCCCGGGCTATGGTGAACGGCAACCCTTTTCCGGAGACTTCGTTGACCCCTTCTTTCAAGCCAAAACGCCGCCTGGCCCTTGCCCTGCTTGCACTTTCTGCTATTTTTTTGATAGCTGACCCGGCCGCCGCCCAAACCCCCTGGCCCGTCCGTCCCGTCAAGATCGTGGTGCCGTTCGCCCCGGGCGGCACCACCGACATCCTCGCGCGCGCCATGGCGCCCGAGCTGCAAAAGGCCTTCGGCCAGCCCTTCGTCGTCGAGAACCGCGCCGGCGCGGGCGGCAACATCGGCGCCGACCTGGTGGCCAAGGCCGCGCCCGACGGCCACACGCTGCTCATGGGCACCGTTGGCACGCACGGCATCAACAAGGCGCTCTACAGCCGCCTGGCGTTCGACCCGCAAAAGGACTTCGCGCCGATCACGCTGGTGGCCGGCGTGCCCAACGTGATGGTGGTCAACGCCGACAAGGCCAAGGCGGCGGGCATCGCCAGCGTGGCCGACTTCGTCCGCGCGGCCAAGGCCAGCCCGGGCAAGTTCAACATGGCCTCCAGCGGCAACGGCACCTCGATCCACATGGCCGGCGAGCTGTTCAAGACCCTGAGCGGCACCTACATGATCCACTTTCCGTTCAGCGGCTCCGGCCCGGCGCTGATGTCGCTGGCCGCCGGCGACATGGACGTGATGTTTGACAACCTGCCCTCGTCGATGCAGCTGATCAAGGCCGGCAAGCTCAAGGCGCTGGCCGTGACCAGCGCGCAGCGCTCGCCTGCGCTGCCCGACGTGCCGACGGTCGAGGAGGCCGGCGGCCCGGCGCTCAAGGGCTTCGAGGCCAGCTCCTGGTTCGGCCTGCTCGCCCCTGCCGGCACGCCGCCCGACATCGTCCAGCGCATCCAGCAGGAAGCGGCCAAGGCGCTCAAGACGCCGGCCATCCAGGACAAGCTGCTGGCCCAGGGCGCCATGCCGGGGGGCAACACGCCCGAGCAGTTCGCCGCCTTCATCCAGGCCGAGCACGTCAAGTGGGCCCGGGTGGTCAAGGCCTCGGGCGCCAAGGTGGACTGAGGGCCTGGCGCGCCGCGACCGCGGCGGGCGCAGACGCAAAAAAGCCCCGGCGCCGGGGCTTTTTCGCCAGGCCGGGGCCTGCGGCGGCGGGAAAGCCTGGGCTCACACGCCCCAGACGATTTCCTGGCCGGCCTCTTGGTTCCAGCGCAGCATGTCCAGAAACGGCTTGGCGCGCTGGTGCAGGCCCACGCCCTCGGGCAGGTCCTCGCCGTCCTTGTCGTCCTTGGACTCTTCCAGCGCAATGGCCGCTTCGAGCGCCTGGATGGCCGCGGGCATCTGCTCGGGCAGGATGATGCCGGTCTTGCCCGGCGCCTTGCCGATGATCTCCAGCATCTGGCGACCGTTGGGCTCGAGCATGATCACGTCGCCCATGTTTTTTGATTTGAATCGGTACAGCATGCAATGCTCCTCTGGTTGTGACTGCAGGGCCATTATGGGCAGCTTTTCGGGCGACTGCATGTAGGCCGGCTCCATCTTTTGGCGCGCCGCGCGGGGCGCCCCGGGCGGCTGGACGGCAAGGCGCGGGCATCGCGCAAAATACGGGCCATGTTCAATATCGTCACCGTTCAAAAACCCGCCGACCAGGCCCTGCGCCAGGACGGCCTGAGCCTGCTCCTGCCCGCCGATTTCGCCGCCAGCCTCGGGCTGGACGCGGCCGCGTGGACGCCGCGCTGGCAGGCACTGGCGCCGTCCTGGGACCAACTGCCGCCCGACACCCACCTCAAGGACGGCGGCCACTACCGGCGCCGGCGCCATGCCTGCTACGTGCACGACACGGCCAGCGGCGCCTTGGTGCAGACGCCGCACCGGGCGCACTGGCAGCCGGTCGACTACAACGCGCTGCACGGCGGCTTTGAGCGCTGGTTCGAGCCGGTCGAGCCGGCGGTGGCGCAGGCGCCCGCCTGGCTCGACCTCTTGGCCAGCCTGGGCCGGCTCTTTGCACAGGTCAAGGCGGCGCCGCGCTGGTACATCGAGGCGCACCAGTTCCGCATCGACACCACCGAAGGCGTGGGCCGGCCCACGCCCGAGGGCGCGCACCGCGACGGGGTCGATTTCGTGGTAGTGCTGCTGGTGGCGCGGCGCGGCGTCAAGGGCGGCGAAACCCGGGTCTTCGATGCCCACGGGCCGGACGGCGTGCGGTTTCTGATGCAGGCGCCGCTGACGGCGCTGCTGATGGACGACGAGCGCGTCATCCACGAGACCACGCCGATCTTTCCCGCCGAAGGCCAGGACCGCCAGGGCGGCGTGCGCGACACGCTGGTGCTCACCTTCCGCGCCGCCGGCTTCCAGGCGCCCTGAGGCGGCGGCAGCGCCCGGGCCGCCAACCCGAGGCTGGGAGCCAGCAGCGGACGGTAGAGGACCAGATGTAACGGTTGTGCAAAAAACCTTGCGATCGGGACGGACGGTGCCAATTGGATTGGGCAACGGCTCCGCCTGGGAGCCTTCAGCCAAGGAGACGACTGCCATGTTCAAACGCCTGACCCTGCTCTGGACCGTGGTGCGCGGCGACGCGCGGGAGCTGTGGTTCGCGCTGCGCCACCCGGATGCGCCCGCCTGGCTGAAACTGGGCACGGCGCTGATTGCGCTCTACGTGCTCTCGCCCATCGACCTGATTCCCGACGTGCTGCCCATCATCGGCATGGTGGACGACGTGGTCCTGGTGCCGCTGGCGATCCGCTGGCTGCTCAAGCGGCTGCCGGCGCACATCGCCCAGGCCGCGGCCATGCACCGCGCGCGCTGAGGACGGCGCAGCGGCCGCGCCGCAAGGTACAAAGATGAAAGATGGTGCCCATTCCGGGAATCGGACCCGGGACCTCTCCCTTACCAAGGGAGTGCTCTGCCACTGAGCCAAATGGGCCATATGGAGCGGGAAAAGAGTCTCGAACTCTCGACCTCAACCTTGGCAAGGTTGCGCTCTACCAACTGAGCTATTCCCGCATGACTTGTCGTGGCTCCTCGACCTGGGCTCGAACCAGGGACCTACGGATTAACAGTCCGGCGCTCTACCAACTGAGCTATCGAGGAAAACGCGTTTCAGTAAAAAGCCCGTCGCGGGGACGGGCTTTTCAATTTTGGTGGCCTGGGGCGGAATCGAACCACCGACACAAGGATTTTCAAGTCGAACGTCGAGTCCACCGCCTTCGCTTGGCAAAAGTATATCAGGGTTTTACCAGGGCCCGCCAGTTGGTCATAGGTCGTTCCTGATAGAACCTTGATCGGCGTTGCGAGAGGATTCTTCCCGCCGATGTTCAGGCCTGAAGCCGGATATGGTGCCCAGCAAATGAAGCCATTGATGAGGCTAAACCGGCGTGCAGGACCGGCGAAAGACCGGCCCGTTTCCAGTGCTCAAAAGTGTCCGTGGCGCTACATTGCCGGCGGAAACTTTTCATCAACAGCCTGCCCCATCCAACCGGGCATCGAAAAGACCAGCAAAAGCCCAGCAGGCGGTGCGTGCACCAGCCAGGCGCAGCGCAAAAGCCCGGTTTCTCGCCTGCCGAGGAGGCGGATCAACCTTACTGGCGCTGGACGAGATGATGGCTTGTACACACTGGGGTGAAAAGCTTTTATCTGCGGCCTGCAATCCAGCCAGCCAATGATGAGCTTGCTGCTATTCTTTCTCAATGCCGCAGTATGAAGACCGCCCATTTAGAGCAGCCGAACCCGAACCGAATCAGATCCTGAAGATTGCCCTGGGCGTTGCCCTCGGCATCGCCATGGCTGGACTTCTGGGCTTTGCCGTGCGAATGTATTTCGTCAATCAGGCGATGGCACAGTTCAACAGCAGCATTTTGCAGATCACCTCGCAATCGCAGCGCTCCATGGAGATGTACCAGGCCAAGGCGGCAGCCAGCCAACAGGCAGCGCTGGAGCAAGCCAGCAGGCAGCGCGCAGAAGCTGCAGCCAAGCAAAGGGAGCTTGAAATGCTCCAGCACCAGGCGGCGGTCGAAGCCGCCCGCAAGGAAGCAGCTTGGCGCAGGTTTTATCAAAAGCCCGCCTTGTGCGACAGCGCAGAAGGTCAGGCGTTCGTCGAATGCGCCAATGGCTTCATACGGGCCACACGGGAGTTCGAGGTCAAATATGCCAAAGGGCAGCTCTAACCGTTTGAATGATCGACTCCACCATGCGCTTTGAAGGCACTTTGATTTCCTGGAACGAGGACCGAGGGTTTGGGTTCATCCAGCCCACGCAGGGCGGGCAGGAAATCTTCGCCCATATCACCACCTTCAGCCCCCGGGGCCTGCGCCCGCAGGTAGGCCAGAATCTTTCATTCGAGATGGAAATAGGCCAGCAGGGCAAGAAACGCGCGAAAAACGTGCAAGTCGCTCGTAGAGCTGCAGCACCAAAAAGGGCGCAGCAAGACTCTACCGTTCAGTGGGGCACCGCAACGCTTTTTGCCATTCCGGCATTTGCGGTGCTGTATATCGGCGTGCAGCTTACCTTGCGTCCTCCCCTGGCGGTGGCGCTTGTGTACCTCGTGGGAAGCTTCATCACGTTTTTTGCTTATGCGCTGGACAAGTCGGCTGCGCAAAACGGACGCTGGCGCACCGCCGAAAGCACGCTTCATTTGCTGGCCCTGGCGGGCGGCTGGCCGGGCGCACTACTGGCTCAGCAGTTCCTGCGCCACAAATCCAGAAAAGCAGAGTTCCGAACGGTGTTCTGGGGCACTGTGCTGCTCAATGTGGCGGGCTTTCTTGCCATTTGCTCTCCGCTAGGCAAACCTTTGCTAGCCGTCTTTCGGTGATTGCGGCAGAGCACGGCCTTGTACTCAGTACTCACATCGACAGTTTCGCGCAGCTTTTTGGGCATGCGAACACAAAAACTCAACAACTAAAAAGGTGGGGCGAACGGAAAATTCATGCACTTTTGAGTCGAAGTACAAACGCGAGCTGGCCCTTACGCCCTGACGCCTGCTCTGCAGTTCGTATCTCATTCGGGTCATTGGACAAGCTCTCAAACTTGTAGTTGCCGAAAAACCTGTACGTTTTCTCACTCTGGCGCAGTTTGACGAATACGGGAAAGACTGTTTCGGGCTGCTGAGATAGCAAGACGGCCTTGGCGACAACCTTCGGCACATTGCCAACTTGAACTACATCAGGCGCTCTGGGATTCATAGCGTCTTTGGTGAAGCAACCTGCAAGGATGACCTTGTTCTTTTGCGGCAAGTATGTCTGCAACTCACCGCCAACCATTGCTTGAATGTCGGTGCGCGTGTAGGGCACATTCGGCATCGGGGTCTTGTGAGAAGTAGGCATAGCAACTAGTAAAAAAAGGCTTCTGTCGAAACTGATCAGTCAGACTCGGCTCTGTTAACGTTGTGAATTTCAAACTATAACGGCCACCGTTACGGACGGCTGGATGATGATCGTATGAGCTTGAGAAGGCGCGCAAAATTCGTTGCGCTGTCATCGCTCTTCCACCGATTAACAAAACGCGCCACTACCTGCAAATTGCCCGGCTCGTAATGACGGTTCGAATCGATGCGGTCAAGGGAAGGCATAAGCTCAGGGTCTTGCATGCTTTCATCCAATATCAGCCCAGTGATGGCACATCGTCCGCTGGCCATCAGTTCGGCAACGTGGGCACGAAACTCGTTCTCCGAGGCAAACCGCACCTCTTTTGTCTTGGCTACAGTGACAGTTTCGCGACCAGACTGATTTTGGGCAGCATAGGCCGTCCTAACCATGCTGCTCACCACATCCTCTTTTTTAGAGGCATGCGGTAACGCCTGCTTCTCTGCCAACGGGGTTGATGGTTGCGTTGCTTGCGCAACGGCATCGGATTTAATCGACCATCTTTCGCTGGGTGAAGCTTGATTTAGCTGTATTTCGAGACGCTTCAAGAATGAATGGGCATTGGCGGTTTTAAATCCCATTTCAAACGCCTCAATGCATTTGTTAACAATATGAGGCCGAGATTCTTCATGCTGAAGCTGCGCCTTCACGCTGCTTAGCCATATCAAAGCGCGTCGGTATTCATCCATGTCTTGGTGCACGAGCGCTTTGACGTCGATGGCAATTTCAAGGTCGTTGGCCTTGTTCTGTACATTTCGATAAATGGATAAGATCCATTTTCTATTTTTTGCTTTAGAAATGACGTAGATACCGTCCTTCAGTTGTTTGCGGCCCGGGTCAGGCATCACTTGGAGCCAGCCTCCCAAGGGCGTGATGAGATCACCGCATTGCCTAAAGTCTTGGTCGCTCACTGCCATTTTGTGTCCTCCGAGACGGGTGCCATCCGATCAATTTTCAGTTAACACCAAAAATTCATGATTTATCCACACCCGGCCACCGACGTGATCCGGTGGGTTTTAACCTGCTTTGGTTATGTCGTTTTGCTGACAATATGCTTGAAATATCTTGATGCCTGATGAAATTGATAGGTTGAAGCCGTTGGCAGAAGTCGTCGATCGCGACGAGCGCTGGCGCATTTTCGGCAATCGTTCCCTGGAGCAGCACCATGGCTTAATTGTTGGGTATTCCTTGCATTGTGGCGTACCAAGCACGGTGGTTCAGCATTTCGAAAATGCAAAGAACACATGGCTCTATGCGTTCTTCAGCTACCGGTTGCTTCATGTTGCGCTTGTCCAGCTGCATGTGGCGGGAGAAGCTGCCGTGAAGGAACGCGCTAAGTGCGCAGGCGTCAACATCAAAGGAAAAACCCTCAACGACCTTTTGAATCTCGCCCTTGAGCGACGTTGGCTGCTGGATGTGAATTTCGAAGTAACCGCTGATAGGGCCAACGATGAAGCAGAGCATTTAGAAACGCTGCGCTTTATGGGAATTGAGCGTGAGCCCTTCGTTGGCCCACTGCATGAGCAGGATTACGCCAAAGAACTTGTAGCGGCATTTAGGAGCATCCGGAACGCCCTGGCTCATGGCGAAGTAATTTTAAAATCGAATATAAGCTGGGAATTTACGGCAGTACGTGATGTGATCAACCAACTGTTTCCAGTTGCTACTACTTGATGAATTTTACTAACTTGCCGATGAGCCGGCTAAGAGTTTCAGCTTATTTTTAGCGCTGTGAGCCTTTTGGGGAAATATCCCCCACTTCTCCCCCTGGAAGCATTGAAATCCAGCGGAAGCAGTAATGGATAGCCCAACGCTCATACATTGGCAGGTCTGGCTACTTAAGACCACCACAGCCAGTCAAGCGGCATTCTGCTGAGATCAATACCGTACGGCACATATCAATTATGCCTCGAATAAGCGTCGCATAGCATTGCCAATACGCAGCTGACTACGAAGATGCCCAGCCGCCTGATAACCCTGATGGATAAGCCCTTTAACAAGCAAAATCTTGCTCAGATTCATGAGCTGTAACGGCAGGCCCGGCAGATAGCGGTTCAGAAGTACGGTTGTTGAAACCTGCATTCAACGGCAAGCAATCAAGCTATTCCGAAACTTCAAACAAACCCGTGCTTCAGAGCCTATCAATTACGCTGAAGCGGTCAGCTCAAATAGCGGCGCAACATCCCTTTTGCAGCTTCCATTCGGACCATGTAATCGTCGGGCTATCCGGGAACTTTCGCAGAAAGCGCATCTCTCCAGTCTGCCTAAGTTTGGCATTGTTGGTCCAGGCACTTTCGCCGCCGACTCTGACAGCAGTATAGATTGCCGAAGCGACGGCACTCGATACCTTCAAGTCATCCATGCCATAGCGCAAGACGCTGTCTGCTATAGCGCGCGGGTGCTTCTGTGTCCAATACAGATAGTCGTGGATGATGGCTGGAAATGTGTAAGCCCCATCAGGGGGTAGCAATGACCAGAATACGCGAGGAATACTAGCCAAATCGGTAACGAAACCGGACGGCACAACGACGGCAGGACCGTCTTGGCCCGGGCCTGGCGACCACTTGATTTCCTTGTCAAGATAATAGATGCGGTCTCGGAAACGTCCCATGTGTAAAGCGCCATCGACGGCGCCCGGGGCGTGCAGTAGCGGCAGCAGCCATTGGTCCGCCGCAGCCGGGTCGGAATACGGCTCTGCGGCTAGCAGCGTCAGTGGCAGTGCGCTGGCACTCAGCGCGAGTAGAAAGCTTCCGCCGTTTTGGAGCACCTGTCGGCGCGAACTTATGGGTCGCATATCGTTCCTTTCAGGCTAATAGCAATAAAGTCGTAAGTACCGCTGAACCGGATGCGCACCACTCAGCGTGCTTGAAGTTCATCGAGAACGACCTGCTTGGACTCCTCGGCGAGATTACGGATATATTCCCTGCTGGAGTTAACCGAAGAAGCACAGGAGCCGAACCCCAGCACCATTGCCGAGACGGCACCGAAATCTACTTGTACGTCTTTTTCGCCCTCGGAGGTTAAGAGATATGCACCTATTGCACCCCGTCCGCCTCGTGTGCAGGGGATGCCAGAGGTCTTCATTAGAAGTCGAATCTGTGGCATCTGGCCATTCATCAGATTGCGCGCGCCAAACGATACGCTTTTGAAGACGTTTTCACTCATCTCCTCCCGGGTCTTCCCGGTGTACCGCTTTAGGTCTTCGTCGCTCATTTCCTCAAAGCCCTCGTCCTCGAACATTAAGGCAACGACATCTGAAAGTTCCTCGGGCAGTGACGGCTTCTTGGACAGCGCAGGGGCACGCGGTGACCGCAGTATGTCGATGTCAACTAAGGCAAGGTATGTATCCAAACCCTGCCGCTTGAGGGCGTTGACGAACTGCGCTGCGAAGTCGGGCGAGGTGTCTACTCGCAGGCGCCAGTTTCCATGGGTAGTGCGAGCCAACAGTTCTGCAGTCATGCCGTCGGCAAACTCAACGTATTCGATAGCATCAGATCCCCGCTTAGAGACCTCTGGCGATGTCCTGGCAAAACCATGACTGACCATTGAGGAGCCTGGCTTCGTATCGCCGTACTGGACATTGAAGCCGAAATCATGCTCGGCTACTGATCTAAGTATCGGCGGAAAGGTGGTCTCGATGGTCCGCGATGCGTCACCGTTCGAGCCCGGACATTTCTTCGCTTCTTCAATGTAGGACGATGCTTGGGCAGAGTATTTCTTCACATAGTTCGCTCTGTAGTCGGCAAGCAGTTCGGCTGGGGCCGAGCGATAGCACGCGATAGCTCGGCCGCGGCGGAAGGACGACTGAATACAGCTGAAGCCTGAAAGGGATGCAACTGGCGGACGCTCCATAAAGCATAGCTTCGCCTCGCTACCGACGGCGAAGTCACGGATGGCTCTTTCAATGACACCCGTCGGTATCCCGCATCTGGTGCTTGGCCGTTTTAAACTAGAAAAAGCTTCGGAAATATCTTTGCACGCGTTAATCTTGGTGAGCTCAATTTCTGCAGCAAGCGATGTGCCAGCGCCTGCCAGAAAGAAGAAGCCTATGAAGACGTGAATCGCCTTAGCGACGAATGCGCGCGTAGTCATTGGCGTTCCAATAAGTCATCGCCTCAAGAATCGTCAGCTCCTGATAGGGCTCTTTACGATTCGAGCCGAATCGGAACGCCTGGGTGCGATGCTCTGGCGTTCCGTGGTCGTCACTTTCAACCTTATATGAGCCCGCCAGTTGTAAGTTTGTCTCAAAGTCTCTACTGTTCAGATGACTCAACGACATGTTGAATGCGAGGCCCGCGAGGAAATCAGCTCCAAGCTCAATGCGGCGCGAGTTCTCCTTCGGATCAAGCGCTGCAAGACCACCTGCGTTCCTCATTTGAACCACATGCGCTAGCTCGTGGACAATTGGAGCCAAGTAGTTGGACTTCGCAGTGCTGGGATACCGAACCAGAAATCGCTTGGCATCGTTGCCATCTGGCATTGCCGAAAAGCGTCCGCCCGGGCAGGCCTGGAAGACAACGACATTCGGCGCAATGTTGAAGATTCGCATGACTGCTAGCACTCTGAGGTCCGTCCCGATGCCTTTGTCGTCCGCCCCGCATGGCTCGATAGGCGTCTTTTCGTCGCCTTGCGTGAAAGTGCCGTAGAGGCAATTTGGAATTGAGTCGTCGGCCGCTGCCAAGTGAAACGAGTGAGTCGCGAGCAAGGCAATAAGCATCGCCATTGCCGTGAACTTGAAGTTGTTTTGCATGGCGTACAGCGTCGTGGCAGAGCGGTTTCTTAACCGCAAACACCCTGCCAAGCGTAGCCGCCGGCTGGGCACATTTGCGGGCACATGCTGGCCATCGCATAACCGCTTCTGCATGCCTGGTTTGGCTGTCGGTAGCCCGGAGCTACCGCTCCCCAACAGTTGCAGGGCGCGAGTGGCGTTCCAGGGGCAAGCCCATTACTCTGGCGAGGTTCGGTTGACTGCTCAGGGGACCTTCGGCTGGTAGGTGCCGGCTCGGCTTCGTCGTCGTCGTCGTCGTCCTCTTCAAGGATGTCACGCACTTCGTCGACATCCATGTCGCAAGTTTGGCTGATGGCAGCGACGGTCTTCCCCTGACTAGAAAGGCGCTTGACCTTGCTGTCTGAGCAGGCAGCTGATACCTCAATGGGCAGGTAAGCCATCGTTAGGGTCAATGAGAACACGATAAGGGGTTTGCCTAGCCACGGAATGCTTCGACACATTTCCATTTTTGCCTACCTTCTCAGACATAAAACTACCTTGCATTTACGGTTTTGTCAACTCTGCACCGTCGTTCGTTCTGCTGAAACGCCAAGTTCGACGTCATCAATCTGGATGAAATTAGGGATAGCGCTCGACCTGGACCCATCGTCCGAAAAAATATGAACCGCCCCGAGGCGATTCAAAAGCGCGATCAAGCTCATGCGTCGTGGACGTGCATCCATGAAATGGGACAACAATCCCCATGCGACAAGCGTCGCATGGGGGATTGAGCTTTAGCAGCGCGGCAAATTAGCCTTGCTGAGTTGAGTCATACAGGGGCTTTGGAAGGCGCGTACGCCACTGCTTGTACACATGCTTGCGGTGGTAGGCCATGTACTTTTGCTGCTCTTTGTTGAGCTTAGGGTATTCAATGAAACTAAGAGTCCAGGCGTCGAAGATCTGTCGGTCAAGTGCAGGATCAAGGATTGGTCGCCCATTGTTGAAAAAACTTGTGAGACCTAACGAAAAGTTTTCGGCAAGCGCTCCTTCCATCAGCATATAGTTGTTGGGGTCGGTTCGCATAGCGTCAGTGCATGCGTCCCAAGGGACGATGCGAGTCACCTTCAACCACATGTCATCCGTATCTGACTCAATGCGGGGCTCGTCGCGTTGGAAGACAAATTCAGCCAAAGCGCCACGGCACTCCAGGGCCTGCAGGAGATTGACTTTTTCCTGCTCGTTGAGGTCCTGCCGCTCTTGGATGCCAAGTGTTGCCATGTGATGCCATTTCCCACCTCTGTCGCTGTCCCACTCGGACCAGCGGTCCAACCCGTTGATCAGAGTATCAAAATACAGGACACAGTCCTTCGGGATCGGCAGCACGGATTTGAGCTTCGGAAATGAGAGCCTGCTGGACTGCGCCAGTTGCGCCAGGACCTCGCGCTGCTTGAGCGTGAGTAGTACAGGCTCAGCCAGCGTTTGAAGATTTATCCTGATGCTGCGCTCGATGGTCAAGCGGTCGCGATTCGTAATATTTACGGTAAAGAAATCTGTAATCTGCCCGAGGGCAACAGCCTTCAGGCCTTGCATGGCGATAACCAGGTCACCGATGGCCAGGTGATCGGCAGGACTTACAACGCTGGCGGTCAACTGCTTATCCCAGGCTATAACGTCCTTCACGGTGTCGAGGTTGATGAAAGCAATATTGTTTTGAATGGTTGGGGTTTTCATTTTGAAAAAAGATTTGATTGATTGAGAAAAAAAGCCGCACAAGGCGGCTTTTCACTGGTTAAGGCTTCGGGCGAATCAGTCGTCGTTCATGACTTGCGTGATCGACTTCCGGGTAGCGCGCTGGGTTTGCGCCTCATTCATGGTCAGGAGCCAGAACTTTTCACCATTTGACAGGCGGCTTTCGATGCCCAGGGCAGTCAACTTCTTGCCGAACTTGATCAAGTTGAGCTGGGGCAGCCGGCAGGCAGTGGCGTACTGCACGTACTGCTCGTACAGCACCGAGGGCTTGGTGCCCCGCTTGTCGGCAGAGCACGTTTCTCTCACGAAGTAACGCACACTGTCCGACTCATCGCGGTAAGCATTGGCCATCTGGACCGCCGACTCGGGGATGACGAAGGCGCCGCGTTCGAGCATGCGGCGCAGGCCTTGCACGGCCCACACCAGGATGCCATCGAGCTCCTTCATGATCTTGTCCGGCAGGCGCTTGTCCATCTCGGCTTCTTCGAACTGGCGCGTCAGCGGCAAGATGACGGCCCGCCGAAAGAAGCCGTCCGTGGTGTCCTTGAGGTGTGGCAACGAGTTGGTGGCGGCCACGATGCGCGCGAAGGGCTCGAAGGAGAACGAAGGCTGGAACTTGCGCTCGGCCTCTATCCTGTCGCCAGCGACGATTGCCTTGAGGTAGCCATCGGCGATCGTGGCGTCAGCGCCCATCTCATGGCTGATGTTGACCAGCTTGCCGTGCAGTTCGGCGCGCACCGCAGGTTTGCCCATGCGTTCGAGCATGGCAGAGGAAACGTTTTCCTGACCAACCAGCGCAGTCAGCGTGCTGAGCAGGATGGATTTGCCGTTACCGCCCGCGCCGACCAGCCATAGGAATTTATGCTGACTGACATCAGGAATGAGGCAGTACCCGAAGAACTCCTGAATGAACTGCTTTCGAATGGGTGCGTCAGCATCAAGTGCGAATATCTCACCCAGCGCCTTGAGGAATATGGGCGCATCCGCATCAGGGTTCCAATCCACATCCATCTTGTTGACCAGGTCATGGTAGGGGCTGTGCCTGAGCAGCTTGCCCGCTACCAGATCGAGCGTTCCGTTGTTCAGGCACAGCAACCGCCCGCCATCGGGACGTGCCGGACAGATGTTGGTCACGACAGCCATGACCTGCATGGTCTCGATCACCTGTTTGATGAAGCCATAGGGCAGTGTCTTGTAGTGCCGCAAGATGCGTTGCTCGATATCGACGGCGCGGTTCTGTCTTTTCCAGTACCCGCTGTCATATGCGTAGAACTCATGGCTGTAGTACCTGAGCAACCCGCCGAACAGGTCGCGAATGACCTCAGTAGCAATCTGGCGGGGACAGGGTTTTCCGCCAGGGCTGGTTTGCCCACGGGCAGGCTGATCATCGTCATCGGGATGGTCATCGGCTTGCCCCAACCCAGCCATGATGGCTTTGGGATCGAACACGTCGCCGGGTATGGACCAGATGAAGGCATGGTCCTTGTTTTCCTCAGTGCATGAAGGCAGGCTCAGCACTTGCGGAACCGCTTGGGTCTTTGCGGCGATACCGCCGCCAAGCACGTCGTTGAACTCGGCAACCAGTCGGGGCCAGTCAGCCGCACGCAGGGGGGCTGTGAAAGGAATCACAGCACTGAAGGACGGGGTTTCAGGGGTGTGGCTGCGGTTCGTGACCAGCACCGACTTGACGCGGTATTCGGTGAGCATTTGCCGCACTTTTTCGGGATCTGCATTTTCCAGATGCAGAATGGCCATCGAGACTGCGATGACGGGCGGCTTCGACTTTTGCGCCTTGTTGCCGTAGAGGCAGCCCGAAAGCATCGGGCCGTCCTCGCCATCGCGCAGCGCATGCTGGGCCAGGTACTGTTTGACCAGTTCCTCCCAGTGGAGCTCTTGCATTGTGGGCCGGGTGTCTTTCGAACCACGGCAGTGACTGAATTTGATTTTCAACATACCAATAGACCTTCCAAAAAAAAGCCCTCTGACACGTTGGCGCGTGTAGAGGGCACAGGATCGAATGCGCCCGCGTGGGTGCATTCGGTTTTCTGCGAACTTCATGCGGCAGTTACCCCTAGGGGCTGCTGCGCGCTGAAGCGAGCACGGGGTGGCGATTTCTTGGCTCTGAGTCAATGCGCTTGACCGGAACCGCGAAATTCCTCCCTATATAGTTGTTCAAATTTTTCCAAGAATGGTCTTGGCGCTTTTGCTATGTTTCGGCGCTGCAAGGACCGTCCTCAATCGCGCACGTAAAGTAGCCGGATGCACCGGCCTTGTTTTCGGCACAAGCGTTCCAGCTGCCTCACAAGAAAAATTGCCCCATCAGCTGCCATGGCTGATGGGGCAAGTGTTCACTTCGGGACGAGGCGCACGTCCCGGTTCACCTTCAGTTTTGCGTTTCCGAAGCGGCCGCACCCTTGGCTTTGGCGTAGATGCCAGAGACCGACGCCGATGCCTGTCGCAGCACATCGCTGGATAAGTGTGCGTAACGCTGGGTCGTCGCAGGAGACGCATGCCCAAGCAGATGCTGGACCTGATAGAGCGACGCGCCCGAGGACACGGCCATGCTTGCGAATTGGTGGCGCAAATCGTGCAGGCGCATATGGGGAAGGCCCGCCGCCTCCAAAATGCGTGTGAACGCTTTTCTCGGGTTGTTCAGCGGTTTGGCTGGATCGCGGCCCGGAAACACCCACGGAGAGCCGTTGACGCGGGTATGCGCCCGAAGCAGGCTGACCGCCTCGTCATTGAGCACGACATGGCGCGTTTTGCCGTTCTTGGTCTTGGGAAGAAACCACAGGGCATTGTCCAGATCGATGTCCGTCCACTGCGCCTGCAGCGCTTCCTCCCGACGCGTGCCCGTGAGCAGCAGCAGCTTGAGCGCTGCCACGGCATGAACGTTTTCTTCTCCCTCCATGGCCTTGAGCAGCTTCTGAACATCCTGCGGGGGCAGGAAACTGGTGTGCTTCTGGATTTCTCGGAACTTGGCAATGCCCATGGCGGGATTGCGCTCGACACGCTGCCAAGTCAGTGCAGTCCGAAAGATCTTGGAGAGCAGCGCAAGATGGCGATTGGCTGTTGCCTCGCTATGACTGGCCTTGATTTGCGCGTGGTACATCTGAACGTCACGGGTGGTGATGTCACACAGACGCCGATGGCCGAATTTTGGAATCAAGTGCAGCCGCAGCTTGGACTCATCCATGTCCCAGCTGGCCTTGTGCTCCTTGGCCCAGGGCAGGTACTCGTCCATGGCAAACCGGGCAAAGCTCGGCATTGCAAGAACAAGGTCGCGCTGCTCCAGGGGATCAACCCCCCTGTCAATCGCAGCGCGCATTTCCAGGGCCTGCTGCCTTGCCTCCTGAATGCCGATGGCCGGGTATTCGCCCAGCTTTGCCTTTCGCCGCTGGCTATGTATGGTGTAGTGGAAATAGAAGAATTTCCGTCCTGATGTGCCGCAGACAACGCGCACTCCAGTGACGTCGGAGTCGCTGATTTCCCTGGCTTTGGCCGAAGAACCGGCTTCGGGGCCTTTGAGCGCTTCAATGGTTCGATTTGTCAATTTCATGATTTTTTCCTTAAGGCAGACGCAAAAAAGCCGCGCAAGGCAACAGCCAGGCGCGGCGGTGGTTCGGGTTGATTTGATGGGCCGCCTTGTGAAGCGCGGCAACGCGAGGCTCTGCAGCCGCTATCAGTGAGGGATGGGAGTGATCCCCATCAAAAAGCTCCCTATATAGTTGTTCAAAATTTTCAAATCAATGTGTTCGCAGTTTCCTTACAGAACGGCGCTGCAATGACTTGGCTCGGTCCCGCCGTGTTCAAGCAGGCACGAGCCGGGCATTGAATCTGCACAAACTGAGGTGAAAAGCAGCGCTTGACACACGTCTAGTTAGTCCCAGCGCCTCGGCGTGTGGCACAACCCAAACAGCCGATTGCCTGTTGCCCTGGCTGGTGGATTGTTTTACGGTCGCAATGCGCTTGACCGTTGGCGCGTTCGTCCGGCCGATTGCCGGCAGGCGCGGAGCAAACCGCCAGGCTCGGCCGGCTGCGCCATCAACATCACCCCCCACTTCTCCACCTGTTTCCTATCAGAACGGACTGAAATTCAGGGGGAGAAGTGGGGGATGTTTTGCGCCCTGGGAACGCCGAAGTGATCCAGCGTTTCGGCATCAGGGTCTGGGCCAAATGATAGGCCACGTTCTTCAGCCAAGTTGTCTTCGATGGCGCTAATTCCTTTTGGCACCACCCGAATTTATAAAGTAGCCATAGCCTGTGTCAGCGTTTCGCACTTTGAACTCAGTCTTATGGAATCCGCTGGCTGGTAGTGGAATGACAACCTTCTTTGCAGCAACTTTCTTGACAACAGCTTTCTTTTTCTTCGGTGCAGGCCTGACCAAAGCCGCAATGTCTGCACATACCTTGTGGTACTGGTTTCGATCATCTGGACCGGCGACGTATGCCTTAACCAGCACGACAATGGTTGGATCTATCTCCAGCTTTTCGACAACGGCGTCAATAAGCAGATCAATGTTGGGCTGCTTGGTCTCGCGCAATACACAGGCACAATCCAGAAAGAGCATTGCCTTTTTTGGCTTGCCTCTCAGCCATGCACCACCGGTCGGTAGTTCCTTAAAGCCCGTTCCAGCTCTTTTAAAGAATAAATCCCATTTAAATTTTTCCAGTGCCTTCTGTGCTGCAGTTTCTGTGATCTCCACTTCCCATTCGTGGGTCTTGCCTTCAATTTCCCCTGTCTGGGTTTTAAATACTTTTTCCCCAAATTTCTGTTGTTCGGCTAAATCTCGGTCTTTGGTTAATTGACGAAGTTTCCAATACGTGGAAGACAACGAAGTATGAAGCTTCAAAGAAGTAGGCCGGTAAGCTTCGCGCAAAATTTTATTTTCCAGCTCGGTGGGCAGTGTGTTGACAATCACTGCAAGATAAGCTTTGCGGTTGCGTTCATCCATGTTATGCGCAGGATGAATATCTTTTAAAGGTGGCAGCCATACTGACTTGCGCCTGGGACCCGTTCTCATCTGAGGTATGGCACGGGGCACTGGCGGTTTGGTAATTTCATTGGTGCTTGAAGCCTCTGCGGGAAGACAAGGCTCCAACTTTTCAAGTAATCCTTTTGTCGAATTAATTTTCATACAGGGTGACCTTTTAAGAATAGCGGCCTTCGACTGCACGAGATTAAGCGGCAAGATTTGAGGCTTATAGACAGCGTCAAAGACAAGCACCAGCCCGAACCCTCCTCATCAAAACTCAATGAGCAGGACGTGCAGCCGAAAGACAGAAACGTGCAAAGCAAGCGCGCAAAAGCGCAAATGCAAGGCACACGTAAATACCTTCGGACTGGATTTTTTCTTCGACGCCTGGCGATCAGCGACAGGCCCCCTAGCGATTTTTTCATTCGGGTAATCGCGACCCGCAACATTGACGGCGTTGCGACCGGAACTGGAAAGCTCAAATGTGGGCGTTGCCCACTGACTTCTTTTCAAGGCCTTATTGCTTGAGGCCCCTAACGATTCTCATTGCGTAATCGCGAGTCATTGGCTTGAATCTTACTCAGCCGCAAAACCCTCTGCAACGCTTTTCGAATGAGTTTTAGCAACTGGCCGGCGGCCTGATGCCAGTCCGGCTCGCGCCGGGTCTTCCAAGTCCTTGGCACCGCTCCACTGATACGCACCGCCAAAACCGGGGGAGCCTAGGAAGTCCTTGACGCATCGGGAAACGGGGTTTTTTTGCCCGCCTGCCCGATGGCCTTTTCTCGGTCTATTCCCGGTCTTTGGCGTTTTTTTCGCTTGTTGTTTTCGTGCAACTTCCAGCGTCACCCTGTGGCTGTTGGGCTGGCGATCAATACCGGCGAGCGCAATGTCGAACGTTTCTCCTGGCACAACCGACACACCGGCACGACAAACGCGTTTGTTTTCGTGTCGGTGTGCCGGTTGTGCCAGCAAGAAGCATCGGGCGGCTGCGCCTTAGCGGTCAGCCCGCAAGACGGGGAGTCAACCGCATTTTGCGGACTGTGCGCCGCAGCAGTCTTATTGGCCACACCCAGCCCGAAAGTGCAGCTGCATTTCCGGCCATCCCAGGCTCAATACTCGTCGGGCAGGAGCAGGGTCGTCACCGACCTGTCGGCCTCGGTGATGATCCACAGCCGCTTATCGCTGCCCAGGGGGTAGCTCGACAAGATGCGATGGCCCCTTTTGATGGCCGCCTCGTTGGCCGACACGTCCTCGGCGTCGATGGCGCCGTAGTCGCCGCCGGCGTGGCGCAGGATCAAGTCGAAGGGCTCGACCTTGTGCTGCGTCAGCAGGCGCAGCGCCCCTTGCGTGGCGACCAGCTTGCCCAGGGGAAATCGTGGAAGGGTGGCGGTTTGGCCGGTAGCTGTGTTCATGGTGTTTTCTTTCAGTGTTGGATGGATGAATGGACGCGCCGATGCCTGCCGGACGAAAGTCGGCAAGCATTGGCGTGTGGGGGGTGAGAGAAGGAAATGGCAGCGCAGGGCTGCCGGGAGTCAAGCGGTCAGCGGACCGCTGGCCTGCACGGGCGAGATGCTTGCCTCGCACTGCCCTGTCGAAAGCTGCTCGCACAGCGCCAGGAGCGCCGGGCTGGTGTCGATGCTCTTGGGAATCACAACGATGAAGAAGCCGCCATCGTCCGAGACGACCATCGCCACTTCGTAGAAGCTGCCGTGGTCATCGACCCATTCCCAGGCGGGCGCAAACCCGGGATCGCCGAGCCGCGCCGCGCCGAAAGGGCTGCCGGTCAAGCGCAGGCAGCCGGCCGTCTCGACGATGGCTGGATCGTCGCCCTCCTCCAGGATCAGCAGCTGGCCGAAATCAAACCACTGGTCAGGCGCCCAGTCTTTGGCCATGTGCTCGATGCGCTTGACGAGAAACGCACGCATCATCGGATCAAGGACATGGGCCACATCACTGGCTTGGCGTATCACCTGCATGGGCAGCCTCCTTGGGTTGCTTTGCGCCCTTGCGCGCTTTGGCCGGGATCACCTCCTTGGGCTCTGCTGCTGGCGTGTGATCCGGCACTGCATCGTCGGCTTGCGGCAAGGCCGGGGCGGCATCGGCCTCAAGCAGCGATCCAGGCAAGGCCAGTATGGCCGCTTCCCAGGCCGACCAGTCGCCGATGGCTTTGTTCTGGCCTTCGACCGCATCACCGGAGATCAGACTTTCGGCGCTCAGGGCGGCAGCCAGAAAGCCGGGGTTATTGCTGCTGCGGCCGAAGAACGCATCCCTCAATGCTTTCGAGGGAAAGGGCTTGCCAGAAAAGATCTTCAAGCATTCCCGGACCTTCTGGAACGGAACACGCTCACGGCTGAAGTAGCCGCCATTTTCGTTGCCGGTGATGGCGATGAACAAGCTCTGGCGGCCAGCGTCGGCCAAAAGCCGGTAGCTGATGGTGCCTTCGGAGCGCTTGCCCAGCTTCTTGGCGGTGGCGTCTTTGAGAATCCAGAAGGATGGTGGAGCAGCCGCGTCTTGGCTGACGCCCGATGGCGTGTCTTCGGGTTCTTCCGGCTCAGGGCTGGCCAGAGCTTTGTTGACAGGATAGTGTTTGGGCATGGTGTGCTCCTCTAAGGTGAATTGGTTTTGGCAAAAGAAAGCCCTATGACGAATTGGCGTCATAGGGCGGATGCAGTTAAAGCGATGCTGATCGGCGGTTTTTGCCGATTGGCTTTGCGGTCTATCGCCGGTAATACAGGGAGAAGGTCACGTCCAGGCGGCGCGGCATCAGGGCGTAGCGCAGCAGGGAGGAAGGTTGCGCAGTGCTAGAAGGCAGTCGGGCAGGCGAAGGCGTTTTTTGGCCGGACGATGCCCAGGCAGGCTTGGCGGTAGTTTTCATCGTGGGTGGGGTTTCCTTGAGGTGGGTCAGAATGAAAAAAGCCCAAAGACCGGTGAAGGGCTTTGGGCTTGGGGAGTTGGCTGGAATCAACCGTGAAAATAATATATATATGGATTCCGCGCAGATTCGTATTTTTAACTTACCCTGTTTCGAGCGGGCTAATTGGCAGTTATCATCATTCAATGATTAAAGATGCAACTCCTCAGAACAACGATCCTATTGAAGCCTTGAAACAGAAGGGTTTCGACGTGCAGTTTATATCTCACGCAAGGTCAATCCTCTACGGTGAGTTCCATGAATTACTTGTCGAACTTGGGGATGTGCTGAATAACCTTGAACTGCCCATTACGGAAATCATAGGCAGTGGCGGCGGTGAAACAAAGTTCACACAACGGCTACGCCGGACCCTTGCCTCTAAAGGCTGGAAAAAGCATAATTTCGAAATTGGCAGGACGATTGACGGTGTTTTACGCGAATCTACTTCTCACGAAGTGGATCATGTCAAGCGTAAAGAGAATGTAGGAGCCGTTGCCTGCGAAATAGAATGGAATAATAAAGATCCATTCTTTGACAGAGATCTTGAAAACTTCAAACGTTTGCATGCTGAAGGTGCGATTAGCGTCGGCATCATCATCACGCGCGGCTTATCACTGCAAGAGTCTATGCGGGATGCTGTGAATCGTTTTGCGAGGGATCGAAATATTCAGAATTATGACGACCTCCAAGCTAGTGGCTATACGCCAACACCTAAACAAAAGGTCAACGTACTAAAGCGCAGTAATAGGGAAAAGAGCCCAATCCCATTTCAAACCGCTTGGACAGAAAACTTTGTGGCCAATAAGTATGGTCAAGCAACTACCCATTGGAGTAAATTAAAAGATAGGTTGGATCGTGGCGTTGGAAATCCTTGTCCTTTACTTTTAATTGGCATGCCAAAATCGATTGTCACCTTTGACACGGCGCTAATTGAAACACTAGAGGATGGAGAAGATATGGCCTCTATACCAACCGTGACCAGCTAATCTCCTTTAACGATATTAGGTTATAGGTGTTTTACGTCCTGCGAAATATTCTGACCCTTGACTTGCTTGGCTATAGTTTTCTAACTGTGTCACTCAGAGGCCTGTCGCTTCCTCGCAATAATTAAAGATTCCTTAACTTGTCGCGAGTGATCAGCACGGCGCCCCATCGTCATGTGAGTATGATCCATGTGGTCAAACCAGACTTCATATTCTTTTCCAAATGTAGAAGATGCCAGACGCATAAGCATTTCGATGTCAATCATCCCAGTATTGGAATACGACAAAAGAAGGTCGCTACCGGATTCTTTCACACCCTTAAAAAGATTAACAAATGCGCCATTCACCTGGGTCCTAATGCAAAATGGGGATTGATGACGATCAGATCTATACCGACCTTTTACGACAGCACCGCGCATATGCTGAATTTCTGGGTAGTCATACTTAACAATCGTTTCCATTGCATGGTAGAAACGAGAATAATGAACAAAGGCATATGGCGGATCAGCATAGACCACGGACGGCTCTATGCTTGCTAGGCATTCTCGATAGTCCATTGCGATCATTTTATGGTCGAGATCAATGACGTTTTCTAGATGCCATTTCAGCAGCGACTCAAATTTCCGTTTAAATATTGCTGGAACTGATGCTTGTCGATACTTGCTGATGTCGGCCATCCCAGCTTCGGTTTTCGCATCTCTGTACTGGGCGTAATGCCCTGTACCTTGACTTGTGTATGCCATCGCATGCATCAAGCAAGTGAGGCCAAAATTGAAGTCTGCATGTTCAATCTTTCCGCTACCCAATAGAGCATCTAGTGTCTCGCGGATAGCGTCGATCCAGACACATTGCTCCGCACTCCACCAAGTACCTGAGTAAACACGTGTAAACAGATGGTGGGAGTTGTCGAACTCGCGATGCAGCAGCGCTCTATTTCGTTTTTCAACTTTATTGAACGCTGCAAGCGTCGCAGCAACTGGATAAGTTAAACCTACTGGCAGAGTCGCTAAATTCTTGTGAGCAATCTCATTTGCAAGCTCAACGATGTCGAAGTTTCCAATTTTCTCTGCACGTTTCAGATAAGTACTGGCAATAACTGCGGAATATTCTTGTATGTCATTCGATATAATTTTGCCAATATGCCCGAAGCCGCCCGAAATGGCGCATGCCCCAGCAAACAGATCAACAAAAGGTCGTTTTGACGAATGAACTTTAGCAAGTTCAATACCAATGAAATCAAGAATCGCAGCCTTGGACCCCATGTATTTAATGACTTGGGGATACTTGCGAGGAGAAATATTACCTATTTTCGCACAATATTCATTGTCACTTTTACAAAATTCTAATACTTCGCTTATATCAACCACAGTTCACCTTTAGCAAAATTCTGCTTTTTCAAAGCCCAATTTTAAAGCCAAACTAACTTTTACTGTTGTAGTGTTTTTATTGTACACATTGATTGAGGTGTCTTAAAGTAAGACCTCCTCAATTCCCAGTAAAAGCAAACATATCGATTATTATAAAATAACTTAATTTTTTTCCTCAACTTGTACAATGCTTTATTTGTACTATTACTTCTTGAGGTTTGCTCATCAAATCTAGCCTAGCCCATTACTTCACCAAGTTAACTCGGGACAAAATTATTAAACCTTCACTGTTTAAAATTATTAGCCAGCTACAGTCGCTTTGCAACATTTGAAGGTAAGTTACCCCAATATTAAAAATATCGAATGTTAATTTCTCAAAATCTAGGCAATTACTTTTATCGTTGCCACACGCGACGTAAAATAAATTTACTCAAGTTTTATGAACATTTCTGCTCTGCATGGGGCGTAGTACATCGATTTTCTACTCAGCCACCATCACAACAGAGAAATCATTAATAGGGAATCACTCATACCAATTCATCGGCTCTTTCTGGCAGTTTCGAATACGCCTTGGCAATCTGACTTTTAGTAGACCAACGCCTGATATGCCAGGGTGGATGGTGCCCAATTTCGTCAAAAAATTCAGACTAGGCCAAGGCACTCAGCCGTGCCAACCTTGGTCCGTGCGTTTTGGATGCCGGGACGCCTAACGGGCTGAACACACTGAACACACGATGAGTCTTGTACCTTGAAGATTTTGGACGCAGCGCTCTTGATCATGCTGGCACCAATGCCATTTGAGCATTCGTGGCCTGGGAAAGTGACTATTGCAGAAACATCGCGTTCCGCTAGCGTTGTCAGTAGCTTTTTGATTGCCAGTACAGATGTTGTCTTTTGACTGTGCTGCGAATTGGGCCGCTCTTCCAGCGACCAGTCTTTTCAGAGTTTGACAGGATCGGCTGGACTGTTTCGCTGAACTACGGCCTTAGCAAACACAGCGCTGTAATGGTGGAGATCAAATTCTCAGGTTTTTATCGGATAGCGTCCCGCTACGTGCATGGAAACTAAAGCGAGACTGGCAAAGAGATCAACAAATCGCTTGTGTCTGCTAAGCATCCCTTCTTAAACTTTGCTTAGACCATTGCCATGCATCGCTCGCTTGGAGCCCATATATTTCAAAGACTGGTACTCCATGCAAGTAGTGCGTCAGTTCTCGACAGCAGGTGGGTATCCATGCTGCGTGAGGACGTTGAGTGCAGCTGAGCAGGCAATGGCATTGGTGGCGCTACGAGCTGACTTAGGTGCTCGAAATCCATCCATTTTTCTTCCGGCCGCGTCCCGGTTGAGGGGTCAAAAAGTCCTGCATGCTCCAACCAGTCCTTGAGCCACTCCTTAGCTGGTGTTGCTGGGTAATTAGTCAGTGCACTGTTTGGCATTAGTGTCGCCAAACGGAGCAAAAAAAATGCACGAGCAATCATGTTCGCCGGCTTTACATCACTATCGAACGCTAGCTCAAAAATCGGTGATGGAGATATGCTGCCGTCGAAAAAGTCTTCAAGTGTTGCGCGAGGTGTCCCGGTTGTTCGCTCCAGGTCGACAACGAGACGTTGTCGCCAAGCAGTTCGCGCAGCCTCGTCGATCGCAACGGCGTCGTCATTTAGCTCGGCGTTGACGAGATATCTAACCAACTCCTGTTCGAACCTCAGGCCATAACCGGTGGGCTCGGCCAGCACCCATAGATCGCGTACAAACTCGAAATCCGATGCCTGCATCGTCTGAAGCGGGGCTCTAGCCGTCAGCGTTTCATAGCTTGCTTGATTTCTTGCTGTGTGTTCGTTGCCCATGGCCAGATCAAGCCCCCAGCGGGTCAATGTGGGGTTGGCCGCGACTCGACCAACCGAAGCCTTGAGATTGCCAAGCGTGACGGATGGGAGAATTTTCAGTTGGTCGAACAAAAGTGCTTCGGCTGCCGATGTCGTGGCCCAGGCTTCCCATAATTTCCAGACAATCTTATGCGTTGGCGCCGTTCGCCAAGAAGGCACTTTCGATGCCCCGTTACACTCCAAATAGCTGTTGTCCTGTTTGCTGACTCGCATCCCGTGGGATGACAGTAACGATATGGCTGCCCTCAGCTCTGCGTAGTAGGCAAAGTGGACTGCCTGTGCCGAAGCATTGCTAAGCATTGATGACAGCGCGGCCGATAGAAATCGCCAGCCTTCGGTCAAGTGCAAAAGAGCATCAACGGCAAGAGCTGCTGCAGTTGTGGCCGGCTCTGTTGCTGGTAGCAAAGGAGCGCCGAAGGGCTGCGCTGCTCTGCTAAGGCTGGCGTAACTGCTCTGTATCAAGCTCGGGTCGCACAGATCGATAGGTATCAGGCTTGCTGGCGGGGGCACGGTACGGTTCTGGCGATTTTGAGTCTGATTAGGTTGTGCTTGGCTGTGGCGACGGTGGTTACTCATTGCCCCAGCCCAGAATATCCAGGGCGCGATTAGCTGCCTCGCTGACGTTGTCGTTCTTGGACTTTGAGGCCGCGGTCAAAGCTGCTTTATTTAGCGCTTTGTAGCCGCTGCTGCCGCGATACTGGCCTTGCACGACCTTCTCTTGCTCGGCAATGCCAGGGGCGGCGCTTGTTCGCCAATCGACCTCGTTGACAAGCGCTGTTGCCACTGCCTGTACAAAAGTGGTCAGGTTTCGGTTTGTTTCCAACTGCTTTAAAGCTTTTGCAACGTGTTCATCGTTAGGCTCCGACTCGTCCTCAGATCCTTCAATCTCAAGTAGCCCGATCTTGTCGTAGACCAGTTGCGCTAGGGTGTTGTACGCGAAGCTGATAGCGCGGAAGCCCTGGTCAGTGGCCAGGAGGGTGTAGGGACCAGCAAATGCGTAAGCGGCAGCAGCGTCTCCGGACTTTCCGGTTTTCTCGGCCAACGCGAGTTTCCACGAGGCCTTTGAGGCAGTAGTAGCTGACTGAATTGCGCTCCAGCAAAGTATCAGGAATGCAGCTTGTTCGGGTCTCCGCCAGCGGATGATGTAGCGTGTGCCGTTCTTGTCGATCGACCCGAACAGGCCACCTAATTTTGTAATGTCTTCCGGGTCGGCCCCAGCATCATTGCCCCTCGCCCAGGTTCGCACGAATGTTGCCATCAGCGATCGAATCGCCGCAGCATTCGAAACATGCCCATCAACGCGCTTGCCGAACAGCTCGATGCGATCTTTCCATGGGCTGGAGGGGTTACGCCAAAGGACTTCGGCCAGTTCTTGCGATCGATGCTCTTGGTAGATCTTGATGGACTCACCTCGCTTGAGCCATTCTTGATCGCGAAGCTCCGGATACAGATCGAACGCCAGGCTGGTATTGATGCGTTTTGGCTCAACGTTGATGACCCAGAAAAGATACGCCTGCCAAGTAAGGGGTAAATTGTCGAATATGACGACCGGTACCTCGTAGTCGTCTGGCAAATTAATCAGATCCGTGGCTAGCAATCGATGCTGCCCGTCAACAATTTCTAGCGGCGGTAGCGCTTGCGTGGGATCAACAGCAATGATAGGAAAGTTCAGCTGAAAAAGCTGGCCGTTGCTGGAGATGTTGACCAGATCGGCCGGTACAACAGTTCGCTCTTTGCCTTTTCGAGTACGTGTTTCATCAGGGCCAAGCACATTAACCAAAATGCTGGTCGGTAGCCATCCGGGATTGACGAGCTCTGTATGGGCCTGGGGGTCCAGGCCTCCTTCAGTAGATAAGGGAAAGCCGTACTCAAGGTAGCGGGCAATCTTTGAGAGCCTGTCCTCGTCATGCGTGCGCTGATACCCAGCGGTCTTGCTGTCTCGACGAGCTTCAAGGGTTCTGGGCTGGACACCGCTCAGAGTTCGTAGTGTTTTGAGCGAGAGCGAGCCAACGTAAAAATGCGTCGGCGGCTTTGGTCGATTGCCGCCCCAACTCGCTATGTTCCACGTCCCTAGCCATTGGTTCACCCGAAGCAATTGCTTACTGTCTCTAATCATTGGCATTTCCCTCACTAATTTTTTAGCCCAGCTTCATTTCCGAAGGTCATCCGGATTAGCGCCGCTAGTGTATCTGGCGCATTCCGAGGCGCAGTCTCCTAGTTAGTACGGTGGCTACTTCCGCAATACCTTTGAGACCAGCCTTTGGAGCCGAAGCAGTTCGGTCCACCCGATGGCTGGTGTTGTGCACAGTCGGTGAGCAGGGGCGGTCCCGACGAGTAACCAGGAGTGCTGCGAAACGGACGCTCGGCTGATCAATCGAAGAACCGCAACGGGCCCTAAGCGCATCCCTGCGAATGGTGTTTAGCCAGCACGCAAAATCATGCAATTAGGTCACCAAAAAGCGGGCACTCGCTGCCGACTCGTTACACTGCACCGGAGCCATTCTCGGAGCGATTAACCCTCCTGACTATTCAGCTCGATAGGGCGTCGAAGTACTGATAATTTCTTCCGGCGGCACACTGGAACGTCAAAGATCCTTACGCCGAGTCGGAGCGCTGGTAGTGTAGGTGCGAAACGTCGCCTGGCAAACACGCCCCACCGGAGAAAGTCATCGGCAGGGGGAGAAGTGGTGGAAACTTTCCGAAGCAAGCAGCAGCCCGGAAATGGACCGGACGCGAGGACTGTTTGTACCCGGAAACAAAGAAGCCAACCGCATGGGTTGGCTTCTTTGCAAGGTAAACCTTGGTGGCCTGGGGCGGAATCGAACCACCGACACAAGGATTTTCAATCCTCTGCTCTACCGACTGAGCTACCGGGCCTGAGCACAAGAGTATATACCAGCCCGAGCGGTGTTTTGCCGCCTCGGGGCCGGAAAATTCACAGGTTGCGCTTGCCGCGCGTGAGATCGACGCCCAGCTGCTTCAATTTCCGGTACAGATGGGTGCGCTCCAGGCCGGTTTTCTCGGCGACGCGCGTCATGGAGCCGCCTTCCTTGGCCAAGTGAAATTCGAAATAGGCCTTCTCAAACTCGTCGCGCGCGTCGCGCAGGGGCTTTTCCAGCATGAAGCTGCGGATGGCCTGCAGGCCACTGTCGGGTGCGGTGGCCAGCACGGCAGGGGCCATGCCGACCTCGGAAGGGGTGGGCTCGGCCAGCGGCGCGACAGGCTTGGCCGCGCTCGGCGGCCGGGCGGTGGCGCGGGCCAGGCCCTGCTCGACGGCCTTGAGCAGCTTTTGCAGGGTGATGGGCTTTTCCAGGAAGGCCATGGCGCCGATCTTGGTCGCCTCCACGGCCGTGTCGATGGTGGCGTGGCCGCTCATCATGATGACCGGCATGGTCAACAGGCCCGTGGAGGACCATTCCTTGAGCAGCGTCACGCCGTCGGTGTCGGGCATCCAGATGTCCAGCAGCACCAGGTCGGGCCGGGCCAGGGACCGGGCGGCGCGGGCCTGCGCGGCATTTTCGGCCAGGTCGACCTGATGCCCCTCGTCATTGAGAATTTCCGAGAGAAGGTCGCGTATGCCCAGCTCGTCATCGACCACCAGAATATTTGCCATATTGAATTGATGCCCTGCCTGTTGATGGCGGTTGTGTTGTCGATGAAGGGGTGTTCAAACCGGACGTGTCCCGCTGCGCCTCAAGCCGCCACCGCAAATGATAGCGACACTTGCGCACCCTGCACGACGCCCCCGGAAACCCGGTTGGAAATATCGATGCGCGCGCCGTGCTCGTCGGCGATCTTCTTGACCACTGCCAGGCCCAGGCCGGTGCCCTTGACCTTGGTGGTGACGTAGGGCTCGAAGGCGCGCTTGAGGATGTGCTCGGGAAAGCCCGCGCCATTGTCGCGCACCGTCAGCCGCACCCGGTGGGCGCCTTCCGAATACTCGGTCCTGAAGGTCACACGGGCCTGCGGGCTCGCCTCCTGGGCGTCCTGCGCGTTCTGCAGCAGGTTGTGGATCACCTGGCGCAAGAGGTGCGCATCGCCCCGGATGAAGGGCGCCTTCGGGTCGAGCTCGGTGACCACCGGCGCCTGCGGGCTGGACGGGTCGCTTTGGTAGAGCTGCAGCACGTCGCCGATGAGCGCGTTGAGGTCCACCGGCACCAGCTCGGCCGCCGGCAGGCGCGCATAGTCGCGAAATTCGTTGACCAGCCGTTTCATGGCATCGACCTGGTCGACGATGGTCTTGACCGACTTGGTGAGCAGCGCCTGCTCGGGTGGCGCCAGCTTGCCGCCCAGCTTCATCTCCAGCCGCTCGGCCGAAAGCTGGATGGGCGTGAGCGGGTTCTTGATCTCGTGGGCCAGGCGGCGCGCCACCTCGCCCCAGGCCTGCGCGCGCTGGGCCGAGACCATGTCGGAGATGTCGTCGAACACCAGCAGGTACTCCTGGGTGCCCGGCATCTTGGCGCCGCGCGCAATCAAGGTGATGGCGTTGTCGGTCGCCCCATGGCCGGCCGCGTGCAGCTCGAACGACTGCTGCCAGTGCGCCAGCGTCTGCGCCGCGCTGCTCTGCAGGTACTCGGCAAACTGCGCCAGCACGTCCTTGGCAAACGCCTCCAGCCCCGGCACCTCGCCCAGCGGCTGGCCTTGGTAGTCCTGCAGCGGGGCGCGCAGGATGCGGCTGGCGCCGGGGTTGCTCGACTGGACCTGCCCGCGCACGTCGAGCACGATCACGCCGGCCGTCAGGTTGTCCAGGATGGTCTGCAGATTGGCCCGCGCGGCATCGACTTGGCGCATGCTGTGCTGCACGGCGGTGCGCGCGTCCAGCAGCTGCTGCGTCATCTGGGCAAACGAGCGCGTGAGGCCACCGAGTTCGTCTTTCCCCTTGAGCGCGGCCTTGGGCGTGAGGTCGCCCTGGGCCACCTGCTTGACGCCCTCGGCCAGCAGCAGCAGCGGCTTGGCCAGCTGGTTGCCCAGGATCACGGCCAGCAGCACCGCGCCGAACACCGCCAGAAAGAGGCTGAGCGTGAGCGTGCCGATGTACATCTTGCGCAGGCCGCCGCGCGCCAGCGCCCGCTCCTGGTACTGCCGGTTGGCCTCCTGCACGGCCATCGCGTTGGACACCAGGCCGGCGGGCAGCACGCTGGTGACCTGCAGGTAGCGCGACTGGCCCAGCACGCTCAGGTTCTGGTTGTTGACCACGGCAATCGCCTTGACGCGCGCCACCGGCGCCGCGCCGGGCCCGCCCGGGCCGGCCGCCGCCTCGCTGCCCAGCTCGCCGTTGCCGCCGGGCACCACCTCGTCGAGGCCTTCGATCTGTGTGGTCACCTGAAGCGTGCGCGCCGTGCGCAGCTGCTGCGCCGACGGCCGCTCGGGCTGGATCAGAAAGCGCGACTCGCCGGCGTTGGCGATCAACTGGCCCGAGGCGCCCCAGAGCACCACGTCGCTGGCGCCCAGCTGCTCGCGCAGCCGCTCCAGGTTCAGGCTGGCCATGGCCTCGGGCTTTTCGGCCAGCTGCGTGGCCGC
>Ga0308157_10002515_pt1 | contig 29828 bp, 23 predicted proteins | sample PhyBR1_FD_201035 | JGI IMG/M metagenome (GOLD analysis project Ga0308157, IMG submission 201035) | Phyllosphere microbial communities from UC Gill Tract Community Farm, Albany, California, United States - DLSLB.R1 | ecosystem: Host-associated > Plants > Phyllosphere > Unclassified | place: USA...
TCAATGCAAAAATAAAAGCATTTAGATCAAAGTTCAGAGGCGTACGAAATGTTGAATATTTTCTTTTTAGATTAACTAATATTTATGCGTAATTTTTGCTAGTCCCCAGGTTTTCGTATTGATCCAAGAACTATAATAAAAATTTTAACTATCAAAAAAGAGTTGTATAGTTGATTTAGGATTAAAAATTATATTTGTATAGTTATATCAGGATTTATTTAGTAACCTGTATAGTTATTTTAGGACGATGCAAAGCACTAGACGGATGCCTTTTTAGTGCATAGCAAAGCCCACTCAAAGGCATGGATAGTGTATGAATAATGTATGAAAAACATTATGTCAAATAGAAGTTTTGTAAATAGCTTTGCTATCAGTTAAAACAGTTTTTGCAAAGCTCGAAAAAACTTAATCCAATTTGTATGATCAAAATGACCTTTATCGAACACCTGCAATTATTTGCTTAGTCCCCAACTTTTGAACTTGATCCCATAATGCAATCATTCCGTTTATTCCACAAAAAAAGCCTTGAATTTCTTCAAGGCTTTAAATTTCTGGGTGGCTGACCGGGTTCGAACCGGCGACCCGCGGCACCACAAACCGCTACTCTAACCAGCTGAGCTACAACCACCATTTTTGCTTAGCGGTTGCAAATATAGAACAAATGTTCGCTTCTACAAACAAAAAATCAAAAAAAAATCAGCTTTTTTACTTCAAATCCCCTAAACTATTGACAGCCAAACATCTTTCAACCGTAAAACCTTCGGCATATTCTACGCCGGTTAACCTTCCTAAGTCTCTGGAACGGTAATTCAAGCTTTCTAAGAAGTTTTTACTTGATATTGGTGACTCTGGTTCTTTCGAATTGGGATCATAAAATTGAGAGCTATAAGCCAAAATAGCCTTGATTTTAGTATCTGTGAATCCTGTTATGTCCACAACAAAATCAGGTTCTATATTTTTCCATTGAATATAATGATACACTACCTTTGGCCTCCATGCTTTTTGAAGTGAACCATCAAGTTCCGTCTCAATTTTCATCAAACCTGACAAAAAACAAGCATCAGAAACTAATTTACTTCCTTTTCCATGATCAATATGCCTATCGTCTATGGCGTTACACAACACAATTTCTGGTTGGTATTTCCGAATCATTTTTATGATTTCCAATTGATGCTTTTCATCATTTACAAAAAAACCATCACGCATATTCAAATTCTCACGAACAGATACGCCTAATATTTTTGCAGCATCACTAGCTTCCTGATCCCGAATTTCTGCAGAACCACGAGTTCCTAGCTCTCCCCTGGTCAAATCAATAATCCCAACTGTTTTGCCCAAAGAAATTTCTTTTAAAATAGTTCCTGAACATCCTAATTCTACATCGTCTGGATGTGCTCCAAATGCAAGTATATCTAATTTCATTTTTATTTGCTTTTTGCTATTAGCTTTTTCACTTTACCTATTTTATTCTGCAGTCTAATAACTGCTTTCTGCAATCTTAATTTTTCATCTTCAAAACTCTTTTCATCGTCATCGATTTATTAACGCTTTCCTCCCATTCTTTTTCAGGAATACTTTCTTTGGTAATACCGCATCCCATATACAAAATGGCTTTATTGTCCTTAATCTGCATGCTTCGTAAATTTACAAATAAATCAGAACTAACCTCATTTGATGAAAAACTGCTATTCAATTCTCCTAAAAATCCAGTATAAAAAGTTCGGTCGTAATTCTCATTTCCTGTAATAAAGGTTCTGGCTTTCTTTTTTGGTAGGCCACAAACAGCAGGTGTCGGATGCAATGTTTTTATAACTTCTTCTAAAGTAGAACTTTCATTTAAAACTCCCGAAATATCCGTTTTAATATGCCAAATTGCCCCAGCTTTTACACTATAAGGTTCTGTGACTTCAACAGACAAAGTGACTTCGCGAAGTCTTTTTACAATAAAATCAGTAACATACTGCTGTTCGTCTTTTTCTTTTTGTTGCCACAAAACTTCCGCTTCCGAATTAGCTTTCTGTGTTCCGGCTAAAGCAGTCGTTTCAAATGCATTTCCGTTCGCTTTCAATAATTGTTCCGGAGTCGCACCCATCCAAAATCCAATCTTTGGATGATAGAAACAAAAACAAAAAGTGGTTGAATACAATTGCTTTAATTCTTGAAAAGTTGTTATAAAATCAAATTCCGCTAAATCGACTCTTTCGCTTCGCGATAAGACTACTTTTTTGAATTCTTCCTTTTCAATCGCCTGAATTCCTTTGGCAACTAAATCTTCAAATTGCTTTTTAGCTTCAATATCAAAACTTGAATCACTTATTTCATTCAAACCATTTTCAACATTAAGCCACTCAGAAGTTATTATTTCCGATTCATTTTCTGGAATCAGAACTAATTGTTTTTCATCAAAAGAAGCGAAAACAAATCCTTTTTCAGTAAAATCCGAAACGGAATGCAAAACGTCATTTTGCTGTAAAAGCGCAACTATTTTTGAGGAATTAGGTTTGGAATAAAGCACAAAAGGCAGACTTTGTTCTTTATGTTTTTTTATTTTGGAGAAAAATTCATTCATCTTACTTACTATCTTTGGTCAAAACCATGTTAGTCAATTTACAAAGCGAAATCAAATTTCCTTCTTCATCAGTAATTTTTATTTCCCAAAGATGAATGCTTTTGCCTTTATGGATAATTCTAGCAGTTCCAAAAACCATGCCTTCACGAATACTTTTTAAATGATTGGCTGAAATCTCAATACCACGTACTTCTTGGTTTTTAGCATCAATAAAAAAATGCGAAGCCGCACTCCCAACACTTTCCGCCAAAGCCACTGAAGCCCCTCCATGCAACAACCCCATTGGTTGATGAACTGCTGAATTTACAGGCATTTTAGCAACAAGAAAATCTTCGCCTCCGTCTATAAACTCTATTTTTAATGTTTCCATCAAAGTGTTTTTAGAAAACTCATTGCAATATTGGAGCATTTTTACTTTATCCATTATCAAATTTTAATTTTAAAGATTGTAAAAATACGCTAAATTGATAATTCAAAAAATAATTTCAACACAGATTATACAAATTCACACCGATTTAATTTGTGCAAATTTGTGCAGTCTGTGTTATGTCTTTAGTCCTTTTTTTAGATTTCGTGAAATTCATGTTTAAAATCTAATTTATTCCTATTTTTACAAAAAATAAAACCAAATGCCTCGCAAATCCTTACTCTTTTTAGTCGGAATACTACTTTCTTTTTGCTCCTGTCGAAGTGATTTTGACACTACAGCTAGTACAGGTCAGTTAACTTTTTCGAAAGATACGGTGTATTTGGATACTGTTTTTACTAATTTAAGTTCAAGTACCTATTCTCTAAAAGTATATAACCATTCGAAAAACGATATTAATATTCCAATTATAAAATTCAACAAAGGACTGAATTCTAAATACAGAATGTCCATTGATGGAGCTCAGGGAAACCAAGGAAAAATGTTCGAAAATGTGACACTTTTAGCCAAAGACAGTTTATATATTTTCATCGAAACAACAGTTGCAGGCGACGCAACTACTCCAAGCGAATTTTTATACACTGATCAAATTGAATTTGATAGTGGCGCTAATCTTCAAAAGGTGGAATTGGTAACTCTGGTACAGGATGCTATTCTTTTATACCCAAATAAAAATAGCGACGGAACAACCGAAACATTACCGATTGGCAATGAAAAAGTAGAAGGTTTTTATTTAGACAAAAACGATCCTATTCACGGAAATGAACTTCATTTTACTAATAAAAAAGCATACGTAATTTACGGATATGCAGCCGTTCCTGAAGGAGAAACCGTAACTTTTGATCCAGGAGCACGAGTATATTTCCATGCTAATTCTGGGCTTATTGTTTCCAAAAACGCATCTCTTCAAGTAAATGGAACTACCTCTACAACTGACAAGTTAGAAAACGAAGTGATTTTCAGCAGCGACAGACAACAGCCTGATTTTGCTTTTATCCCTGGACAATGGGGAGCGATTTGGCTTCAAGAAGGAAGTACCAATAATAAAATTCAAAATCTTACCCTAAAAAATGCAACAGTTGGACTATTAATTGATGGCAATAACGGCACAACAACCTCTATAAAAAACACACAGATTTACAATTGTACACACTATGGAATTCAAGGAAAAAACGCTTTAATCAACGGGGAAAATATAGTGATCAATTACACTGGACAAGCGAGTTTAGCTTGTACTTATGGAGGAAATTACAAATTCACACACTGCACTTTCAACAACAACTGGTCGAGTCCTGAACAATTAGCGGTTTATATTAGCAATTATAGTACTGGAGCCACACCTGAAGCAAAGAACTTGACAGCTGCTACTTTCAACAATTGCATTATTTACGGTTCGTATTCCAACGAAATGCTTTTGGACAAAAAAACGAGCTCTGCTTTTGAATATCAATTCAATAATTGTTTAATAAAATCCAACAAAACAAACGATCCGCTTTATCAATTTGAAACAGATCCCGCACATTACAACGCAATTATCCTCAATAAAGATCCAAAATTCTTTAATCCAAATGTCAATAATTTCAATATTGATAATAGTTCTCCCACTTTCGCAAAAGGCAATTCGGCGTATTTGATTCCATTGGATATTTTAGGAATTACGAGAACTTTACCGCCAGATTTAGGAGCGTATCAAAATAAAGCTTTTCCAAAATAGAATTTTAATTTCAACACGAATTTCACAAATTAACACTAATTAAAAAAAGTTTATGATTCGTGAAATTAATTCCATAAACTAATTCGTGACAATTCGTGAAATTCGTGTCGATTTTATCTGCGAATCTGCGGTTTTATTTTTCTTCAAAAGAGTTCTATTTCAAATTTGCTCTTACTATATATTTACCCTAAATTTGCACCGTTAAATAAACCTAACTACACAACAATGATCCATTTCTTTGAAAACCAAAGCAAAACTGTTTTTGCAGTACAAACGCAAAACGAAATTTCAGCTCAAGACATTTCAAAACTCAACTGGCTTTTTGCCGATGCAAATAAAATAGAGAAATCCGTGTTGACGGATTTTTTTGTTGGACCTCGTGCCGCCATGATTACTCCTTGGAGTACCAATGCGGTTGAAATCACCCAAAATATGGGGATTTCTGGAATCATTCGCATCGAAGAATTTCAAAAAGTAACGGAAGATTTCACTGATTTTGATCCAATGCTTTCGCAAAAATATACCGAATTGAATCAAGATTTATACACGATTCATATTCAACCGGAAGCTATTTTAGAAATTGATGACATTGCTGCTTACAACAAATCGGAAGGTTTAGCTTTAAGTGAAGAAGAGGAACAATACTTAGCTAATTTGGCTACCAAATTAGGCAGAAAATTAACTGATTCTGAGATTTTTGCATTCTCTCAAGCCAATTCAGAACACTGTCGTCACAAGATTTTCAACGGAACTTTTGTAATTGACGGTGTAGAAAAAGAAACTTCTCTTTTCAAATTAATCAAAAAAACATCTCAAGAAAACCCTAACGATATTGTTTCGGCATACAAAGATAACGTGGCTTTTGTAAAAGGGCCAAGAGTACAGCAATTTGCTCCAAAAACCGCTGACAAACCTGATTTTTACGAAGTAAAAGAATTTGATTCGGTTATTTCCTTAAAAGCAGAAACTCACAATTTCCCAACAACTGTAGAGCCTTTCAACGGAGCTGCAACTGGTTCTGGAGGAGAAATTCGTGACCGTTTGGCTGGTGGTCAAGGTTCATTACCAATGGCAGGAACTGCAGTGTATATGACTTCATACTCTCGTTTGGCTGAGGATAGAAATTGGGAAAATGGTGTTGCCGAAAGAAAATGGCTGTATCAAACTCCAATGGATATTTTGATTAAAGCTTCCAACGGAGCTTCAGATTTTGGAAATAAATTTGGACAACCGCTTATTACAGGTTCTCTTTTAACGTTTGAACACCAGGAAAACAATCGTAAATTAGGTTACGATAAAGTAATCATGCAGGCGGGTGGAATTGGTTACGGAAAATTAGATCAAGCAAAAAAACACAAACCACAAGAAGGCGATAAAATCGTAATTCTTGGTGGAGAAAATTATAGAATCGGAATGGGTGGTGCTGCGGTTTCCTCTGCAGATACAGGAGCTTTCGGTTCAGGAATTGAATTGAATGCTATTCAACGTTCGAATCCAGAAATGCAAAAACGTGCTGCGAATGCTATTCGTGGTTTGGTAGAAAGCGATAACAACCCAATTGTTTCTATTCACGATCACGGTGCCGGTGGACATTTAAACTGTCTTTCAGAATTAGTAGAAGAAACGGGAGGTTTAATCGATTTGGATAAATTGCCTGTTGGTGACCCAACGCTTTCTGCAAAAGAAATTATCGGAAACGAATCTCAGGAAAGAATGGGATTGGTTATTGGCAAAGAAAATGTGGATATTTTACATAGAATCGCTGATAGAGAACGTTCTCCAATGTATGAAGTGGGAGATGTAACAAACGATCACCGTTTTACTTTTGAATCCAAAACTACTGGTTTAAAACCAATGGATTATGCTTTGGAAGATTTCTTTGGAAGTTCTCCAAAAACAATAATGACCGACAAAACTATCGATTACAACTATAGTGGTTTAGATTATAATGTAAAAAACATAGCAACATATTTAGAAGAAGTATTGCAATTAGAAGCGGTTGCTTGTAAAGACTGGTTAACCAACAAAGTTGACCGTTGTGTGGGTGGAAAAGTTGCTAAACAACAATGCGCAGGACCTTTACAATTACCATTGAATAATGTGGGTGTAATGGCTTTGGATTATAATGGAAAAGAAGGAATTGCAACTTCAATAGGACACTCTCCTATCGCAGCGCTTATCGATCCTGTTGCGGGAAGTAGAACTGCTATTGCCGAATCATTATCCAACATTGTTTGGGCTCCAATTAAAGACGGATTAAAAGGAATTTCATTGTCTGCTAACTGGATGTGGGCTTGTAAAAATGAGGGTGAAGATGCTCGTTTGTACGCAGCTGTTGAAGGTTGTTCAGATTTTGCAATTGAATTGGGAATCAATATTCCAACAGGAAAAGATTCACTTTCGATGAAACAAAAATATCCAAACGATGAAGTAATCGCACCGGGAACGGTAATTATTTCGGCAGGTGGAAACTGTATTGATGTTCAAAAAGTAGTCGAGCCTGTTTTACAAAAAGACGGTGGTTCAATTTACTATATCAATTTATCACAAGACGAATTTAAATTAGGAGGTTCTTCTTTTGCTCAAATATTGAACGCAATCGGAAACGAAGCACCAACAATTAAAGATGCTTCTTTCTTCAAAAATGCTTTCAATACATTACAGGAATTAATTTTAGATAATCAGATTCTTGCAGGTCATGATATTGGAAGTGGTGGTTTGATTACTACTTTATTAGAAATGTGTTTTGCAGATGTGAATTTAGGAGCTAAAATAGATTTCTCTGTTTTTGAAGAAAAAGACATTATCAAATATTTATTCGCTGAGAATATCGGAATTGTTTTCCAAGCGAAAGAAGATGCCGTTTTAGAAAGCAAATTAAATGCTAACGGAGTTTCATTCTTTAAATTAGGAACTGTAACTAAAGAAGCAACTTTGGATTTTGGCCCATGCAAATTAGACATTGCAAAATACAGAGACATTTGGTTTAAAACTTCTTTCTTATTAGACCAAAAACAATCTAAAAACGGAACGGCTCAGGCACGTTTCGACAATTATAAAAATCAAGTATTAAACTATACTTTCCCTGCACACTTTACTGGTAAGAAACCTGTCATTTCGAGCACAGTCGAGAGACCAAAAGCGGCTATTATTCGTGAAAAAGGAAGTAATTCGGAACGCGAAATGGCAAATGCAATGTACTTGGCAGGTTTTGATGTAAAAGACGTTCACATGACCGATTTGATTTCGGGTCGTGAAACTTTGGAAGATATTCAGTTCATCGGAGCTGTTGGAGGATTCTCAAATTCTGATGTTTTAGGTTCTGCCAAAGGTTGGGCCGGAGCTTTCAAATACAATGAAAAAGCCAATACAGCTTTATTAAATTTCTTCAAAAGAGAAGATACTTTATCAGTTGGAATTTGCAACGGTTGCCAATTGTTAATGGAATTGGAATTAGTTAATCCGGAGCACAAAGTTCACGGAAAAATGCTTCATAACGATAGCCACAAGCACGAAAGCATCTTTACTTCTGTGACTATTCAGGAAAACAAATCGGTGATGTTATCGACTTTGGCAGGAAGTACTTTGGGAGTTTGGGTTTCTCATGGAGAAGGAAAATTCAATTTGCCAGAACCAGAAGCTAATTATAATATCGTTGGTAAATATGGTTATGACAGTTATCCTGCAAATCCAAATGGATCTGATTACAATACAGCAATGATGTGCGATACAACAGGTCGTCACTTGGTTATGATGCCGCATATTGAGCGTTCTACTTTCCAATGGAACTGGGCATATTATCCAAATGACAGAAATGACGAAGTAACGCCTTGGCATGAAGCTTTTGTGAATGCTAGAAAATGGATTGATAATCAGAAATAATTAAACTATAAATATGAAAAAAAAATTAATAGTTCTTTTGACTTTGATTTCATTATTTACAATCTCATGTAGTAATTCCGATGAAACATCAGACAACACTTTACCTGTTGTCGATAACTATAAACTTCTTTCAGTTTCTTCTGAAGGTAAAATTTTAGAAATTGGAAATAACACAGGAGATATAAAAATTATAGGGCAAATCAAAAATCAATTTAATTTAATTCAACTTTCTTCCATTTGTAATGTTAGTTCTAAAATTTATGCGATAGAAGCATCTTATGTCCCTTCGCCAAATATTTTACTTATTTATGATAAATCAACAGGTGTTACTACAACTCATCAGATCATTTTCCCTACCTCTATAGCTACAACTATGGCAGATCCATTTATTACTAATATTGAATATAATGGTTCTGAACTTATAGCAATTGTAAGTGAAAACCAACCAAATAACTCTCGTCCAAATAAGATCATATCAATCAATCTTCAAAACTATGAAACTACTGATTTAAACATTAATTTCTATCAACGAAGTTTAACATCTACAGAATTAATTAGTGATAAACTTTATGTTTCAACCAGAAACGAAGGTCTTATAAAAATTGATTTAACACAAAAGATAGTTACTGAATTAAAAGATAACGGCGCTCAAATTAATGCAACTAGATTAGCCAAAATTAGCTCTACAAAACTTTGTATAATGAAGTTGGGAATTCCACAATATATTAATGGTGTGAAACCTTTCGAATATAATTTAGAGACTAATTTATTATCTGACAAATCTTCTGGAGATGTTTTTGCAGTGGGAAATATAACCGGTGGATCGAAGTTTCACAATGAAGAATATCTTAATTTTGTATTCAATACAGATAGCAAATTTGGGATTTTAAAAATTAACTATACAAATAACGAAAGAAAATTTGTAGCATTGGATCGTGATATAGTGAGTGCAAATACTATAATCATTGATATAATTGAATAAAGTTTAATTAATATTCACAATAATGAAGTTACTCCTTGGCATGAAGCTTTTGTAAATGCCAGAAAATGGATTGACAATCAAAGTAAATAAAAACAGTATCATATAAATTACTGCTTTGTTTCAATAAAAAAGCCCGTCTCTTAAATCTCTTTGAGACGGGTTTTTCATGACTTTTTTTACTAAAACCTACTAACTATTTAAAAAAAGACCCCCAATGATTTTTTTTAAAAAACCTATTATTACTATAGTTACATTACTTTATATCAATATTTTGTTAGCCCAATCAGTTGATATTTTATTAAAAACTAATCCTTTACTAGAATTAGGAATCAACACAAAAACACTAGCCTTAAAAGGAAATATCAAAGAAATGCAGGAACATTTATTTGTAATTGACAACCAAGAACATAGCACAAACGATTCGGTAGTAGTGAGTAATGTGTATAAATTTGATCCAAATGGATTTACTATAGAAATTGAAGAAACCATTAATAATTTACAAACAAAAAATAGTTTTTTCAGTTATACCAATAAAGGCTATATCTCCCATATTGATATTGAGACCACTCCTATTTTACAAGATAAAGATTCAATAGCGATTAAATCAGATACTCCCGTTTTTTCAACTGTTGATTATAAATATGTTCCAAAAAAGAACATCTTATACAAAGGAGAAGATTTTACAGAAAAACTTCCTAAAAAAACAACTATCAGAAAAGAATATTTTTACCATTTTAATGATGAAAATCAAATTTTTCAAATAAATGATCAAAATATTGATGTAACAACTCTTTTCAACTACAATTCGAATGGGCTTCTGAAAGAGTCTTTGACTTCTAAATCAGGAATTACCTCTCATAAAAATATTTACAAATACGATCGCAATAACAGAGTTGTTAGTATCATTACAATCAATCCTGATAACGCTACAAAATTCCCTAACAAAGAAACCACCATTCTCTACAAACTTGATCCAAAAGGGAATGTTACAGAGAAAAAAGTAAAAACTTATCTTTATTCTCCAAAGGGAACTAAAAAATTCATTGAAGGCTTTTTATTTCTATATAATTACACCTATTTATAACTTTTAAAATAGAAATTCCGTTTCTACTTTCGCTCAAAAATCAACCAAAATTACTTAACTCATGTCTAAAAAGTAATGCCCCTTACTGATTAGTCTTTTTTCAATTAACCTACATCCATGAACAAATTTTCATTACTGTTTACTGCACTTGTAGTATGTGCGACAAATTCTTTTGCCCAAATTAAAGTAACAAAAATCAAGGCTGATAAAAAAGAACGTTATATTGCTACAACTATCGGTTATCCGATTATTGGCCAATACAACTTAATAAATCAAAAAGAACCTGTTACAATTCTTAACCAAGATGGGACAGGTATCATTCAAAATGAAGACCTGACTAAAGAAAATATTATTTGGGGAATTGAATGTTCTGAATCTGGCGTTCCTGTTTTCAAAGAAGGATTTAATAGTGCGTCATATTCTCTGTGGTATAAAAAAAGTGATGCTTCTAATTCTAAATCTACAAATGATGAGGAATGGACATTGCAATCATTTTCTATTCATTATGACAAGAAAAAAATGTTCATTTCCGGTGAACGTGTAAAAGAATATGTAGAATAATTGCACTCTACAGAAAACATTGTAAATCCCTGAATTATCTTTCATTTGATTTAATTTATTTTTAAAACAAAGTAGTTCAGGGTTTTGTTTATTAATCTAATTCAGTCAAAACTTACTCGCTAAAGAAAACGATTTCGTTGATTTCCAATATTGTAATTATTTAACTATAATTAATTTTCTGAAAACAAAAAAGATTATCAAATTTTATTTAATTTGCGAGATAAATTTAATTATCTCATAATGACAGCAATCAATCGTCTCTTTGATTTCCCATACTATCAGTTAGAAAAATATAACATTCAAGATGCTTTAGTCACAAAGCAAAATGGTGTTTGGGTTAAAACTTCAACCCAAGAATATATTGACAAAGCAAATGCTATTTCAAGAGCTTTGTTAAGAATGGGAATCGAAAAAAATGACAAGATCGCTATCATTTCCAGTAACAATAGAACCGAATGGCACATTATGGACACGGGTATTTTGCAGACTGGTGCTCAAAACGTTCCTATTTATCCGACCATTACTGAAGAAGATTATGAGTATATTTTAAACCATTCTGAAGCCAAATATGTATTCGTTTCAGATATTGAATTATTTCAAAAGGTTAATAATATAAAAGGCAATGTTCCTTCTTTAAAAGAGATTTATTCGTTTAATGAAGTTGAAGGTTGCAAAAACTGGAATGAATTATTAGAACTTGGTAAAGATACTAGCAATCAAGATGCTGTTGAGGAACGAAAAAACGCTGTAAATACAGAAGACTTAGCCACCATTATCTATACTTCGGGAACAACAGGAAGACCAAAAGGAGTAATGTTATCTCATAAAAACATCGTATCCAATGTCTTGAATAGTGCCGACAGAATTCCTTTTGAAGAAGGTGTCAGCCGCGCTTTGAGCTTCTTACCTATTTGTCATATTTATGAGCGAATGGTAACTTATATCTATCAGTTTTATGGGTGTTCTATTTATTTTGGAGAATCCATAGAGAAAATTTCAGAAAACATTAAAGAAGTCAGACCATCTGTAATGACTGGTGTTCCAAGGCTTATTGAGAAAGTATATGAAAAGATTATCGCCAAAGGTTCAGATCTTACAGGAATCAAAAAGAAATTGTTCTTTTGGGCAGTTGAAGTTGGTTTGAAATACGAACCGTATGGAGCCAATGGATTTTGGTATGAACTAGAATTAAAATTAGCCCGAAAACTAATTTTCAGTAAATGGAAAGAAGGTTTGGGTGGAAAATTAGACTTAATCGTAAACGGAAGCGCTGCATTACAACCGAGATTAGCCCGAATTTTTGCCGCAGCAGAAATCTATATCGTAGAAGGTTACGGATTAACAGAAACCTCTCCTGTAATCTCTGTAAATGATTTTAGAAATAGAGGTTTTAAAGTTGGAACTGCTGGAAAAGTCATTAATAATGTTGAAGTAAAAATCGCCGAAGATGGCGAAATTCTTTGTAAAGGCTCAAATGTCATGATGGGTTATTACAAAGATCCTGAAAAAACTGCAGAGGCCATAATTGATGGTTATTTCCATACTGGAGATATTGGTAATATTGATAAAGACGGATTTTTATCGATTACTGATAGAAAAAAAGAAATGTTCAAAACTTCTGGGGGAAAATATATCGCTCCACAGCTTATCGAAAATACGATGAAACAATCTCGTTTTATCGAACAAATTATGGTTATTGGTGATGGCGAAAAAATGCCAGGAGCTTTTATTCAGCCGAGCTTTGAATTTGTAAAAGAATGGGCTAAACTTCACGGAATTGATCCTGGAAAAACCAATAAAGAAATCATTTCAAATCCTCAGGTTATTGACCGTATTAAAGACGAAGTCGAGCGTTTAAATACCAAGTTTGGAAATTGGGAACAAATAAAACGCTTTGAATTAACACCTGATGTTTGGTCAATTGCTGGTGGACACCTTACCCCTACTTTGAAATTGAAACGTAAAATTATTAAAGAAATTTATAAAGATTTGTACCAAAAAATATATGGTCAAACGGTGTAAAAAATTATTTACTGTCATGATATTTAAAGTCCTAATAATTAATATTGGGACTTTTTTTTGTTCTAATAACTGTCTCTTCTTGAAACTAAAAAGCATTATTTTATTTACCCTATTCTAAATAATATTTCTTCCAAAACAAAGGAATATTACGCATGCATAATATTTACTTAACCCCCTGATTTTTCAAGAGTTTTGCTTATATTTATAAAATAAAAACAAAAAAAAATGAATTTTACTATGCATGCATAATAAAATTTTTATTACATTTGAAATCGATATAGTAGCTTATGAAAAACAAAACACTAGATTATATCCTAAGAGCAACCTGGCAAGCCGTATCCAGAATGTACAACGAAGAAGCTCATAAATATGATGCGACAATGGCAACCGGATTTGCTTTATTAAGTATTGACAGAGAAGAAGGAACACCTTCAACAGCATTGGGGCCGCGAATGGGAATGGAAGCAACAAGCTTGACAAGGACCCTAAAATCAATGGAGGAAAAAGGATTAATCATCAGAAAGAAAAATCCAGAAGACGGTAGAGGGGTTTTGATTTATCTAACCGAGTTTGGAAAAGAAAAAAGAGAACTTTCTAAGAACACGGTTTTAAAATTTAATGATTCTGTAAGACAACATGTCTCAGAAGAAAAAATCAACAATTTCATTGAGGTTGCTGAGATTATCAACGAACTAATTCAAAATAAAACCATATTTAATTCGCATGCAAATGATGAAAACGCTACGCTTCAAGATTTAAAAAAATAATGAAAAAGAGCGTTTTCATTTCCTAACAAAGAAATGTAACTACGTATTAAAATGAGCATTACTTCTATTGATTATAAAACCAATGAGGATTGCAAATAACTTATACAGACAAAAGCTATAAACACCAAAATATGAAACGCACCATTAAAAAAGTCGCAGTAATTGGATCCGGAATTATGGGTTCAGGAATTGCTTGTCATTTCGCCAACATCGGCGTGGAAGTCTTGCTCTTAGACATTGTTCCAAGAGAATTGACAGATGCCGAAGCTAAAAAAGGCTTAACACTAGAAAGCAAAGTTGTTCGCAACCGAGTGGTAAACGAACATTTGGCTAACTCTTTAAAATCTAAGCCCTCTCCTATTTACAGTCAAAAATTCGCTAGCCGAATCACAACTGGAAATACGACTGATGACATGGCTAAGATTGCTAATGTAGATTGGATTATCGAAGTGGTGGTAGAACGTTTGGATATTAAGAAATTGGTGTTCGAACAAATCGAAAAATTCCGCAAACCGGGAACTTTGGTAACTTCTAATACTTCTGGTATTTCGATTCATTTTATGAGTGAAGGAAGAAGCGAAGATTTTCAACAACACTTTTGTGGGACACACTTTTTTAACCCGGCGCGTTACTTAAAATTATTCGAAATTATCCCTGGTCCAAAAACTTCAACTGAAGTTTTGGATTTCTTAAACGAATATGGATCTAAATTCTTGGGAAAAACTTCGGTTGTTGCCAAAGATACTCCGGCGTTCATTGGAAACAGAATTGGTATTTTCGGAATTCAAAGTTTATTCCATTTGGTTAAAGAAATGGGATTAACAATCGAAGAAGTTGATAAATTGACTGGCCCAGTAATTGGTCGTCCAAAATCAGCTACTTTCCGTACTGTTGACGTAGTTGGTTTGGATACTTTGGTGCACGTTGCCAACGGTATTTATGAAAACTGTCCAAACGACGAAGCTCATGAATTATTTAAACTTCCTGATTTCATCAATAAAATGATCGAAAATAATTGGTTAGGAAGTAAAACTGGTCAAGGTTTCTATAAAAAAGAAGGAAAAGAAATTCTTTCTTTAGATCTAAATACATTAGAATATCGCGCTGCTAAAAAAGCGTCTTTTGCCACATTAGAATTAACTAAAACTATTGATAAACCTATTGATCGTTTTAAAGTTTTGGTTAAAGGAAAAGACAAAGCAGGCGAATTCTACCGCAAGAGTTTTGCAGGAATGTTTGCTTATGTTTCCAATAGAGTTCCTGAAATCTCAGACGAATTATACAAAATTGACGACGCCATGAAAGCTGGTTTCGGATGGGAAAATGGTCCATTCGAAATCTGGGATGCTATCGGTGTTGCTAACGGAATCGAAATCATGAAAGCCGAAGGTTTAGAACCAGCTGCTTGGGTTACTGAAATGTTAGCTTCTGGAAGCAATAGTTTTTATTCTGTAAAAGAAGGAGCTACTTTCTTCTACAATATTCCAACAAAATCACAGGTTAAAGTTCCTGGACAAGATTCGTTCATTATTTTGAACAACATCCGCGAAAGCAAAAAAGTTTGGAGCAACAGCGGAGCTATTATAGAAGATTTAGGAGACGGAATTTTGAATTTAGAATTCCAATCTAAAATGAATACGATTGGTGGCGATGTATTGCAAGCTATCAATAAAGCAATCGACTTATCTGAAAAAGAATACCAAGGTTTAGTAATTGGAAACCAAGCGGCAAATTTCTCTGTTGGTGCTAATATCGGTATGATTTTCATGATGGCGGTTGAACAAGAATACGACGAATTGAATATGGCAATAAAAATGTTCCAAGATACGATGATGCGTGTTCGTTACTCTTCAATTCCTGTAATCGTTGCACCTCACGGAATGACTTTTGGTGGTGGATGTGAAATGAGCTTACATGCAGATAAAGTGGTAGCTGCGGCTGAAACTTACATGGGATTAGTTGAGTTTGGAGTTGGTGTACTTCCTGGTGGTGGTGGATCTAAAGAAATGGCTTTAAGAGCTTCTGATTTGTTCCGCAAAAATGATGTGGAATTGAATGTGCTACAAGAATATTTCTTGACAATTGCTATGGCTAAAGTATCGACTTCTGGTTACGAAGCTTTTGATACTGGACTTTTACAACATGGAAAAGACATCATTGTAGTTAATAAAGATCGTCAAATTGCGGAAGCTAAAAAACATGCTTTATTAATGGCCGAAGCGGGTTATACACAACCTATCAGAAGAACTGATGTGAAAGTTTTGGGTAAACAAGCTTTGGGAATGTTCTTAGTGGGTACAAACCAAATGGTTGCCGGTAAATACATTTCAGAACACGATTTGAAAATAGCAAACAAATTGGCTTATGTAATGGCTGGTGGTGATTTATCTGAATCGACATTAGTATCTGAACAATATTTATTGGATATCGAACGTGAAGCTTTCTTATCTCTTTGTACTGAAAGAAAAACATTGGAGAGAATTCAGCACATGTTGAAAACTGGTAAACCACTTCGTAATTAATTATTTTAAATTATAAATGTTGAATTTTAAATGATTTCGTATCGCTACAAGTTCAACCTGATTTAAAATTTATAATTCAAAATTTAAAATAGAAAAAATGAAAACAGCCTATATAGTAAAAGCATACAGAACAGCCGTAGGGAAAGCCCCAAAAGGAGTTTTCCGATTTAAAAGACCTGACGAATTAGCGGCAGAAACCATTCAGTATATGATGAATGAACTGCCTGATTTTGACAAAACACGTATCGATGACGTTATGGTAGGAAATGCCATGCCGGAAGCAGAACAAGGGTTGAATGTTGGTCGTTTAATTTCATTAATGGGATTAAAAGTAGAAGACGTTCCTGGTGTTACCGTAAACCGCTACTGTGCTTCAGGATTAGAAACTATCGGAATGGCAACTGCCAAAATCCAATCAGGGATGGCACATTGCATCATTGCTGGTGGTGCGGAAAGCATGAGTTATATTCCGATGGGTGGTTACAAACCTACTCCGGATTATGCTGTTGCAAAAGCAGGACACGAAGATTATTATTGGGGAATGGGTTTAACAGCCGAAGCGGTTGCTAAACAATACAACATTTCGCGTGCTGATCAGGATGAATTTGCTTTTCAATCGCACAACAAAGCATTGAAAGCGCAAGCTGAAGGTAAATTTGATAAACAAATTGTTCCGATTACAGTTGAGCAAACTTTTATCAATGAAAATGGTAAAAAGGAAACCAAATCATACGTAGTAAACAAAGACGAAGGCCCAAGAGCAGGAACTTCTGTAGAAGCATTGGCTGGACTTAGAGCGGTTTTTGCTGCTGACGGAAGTGTAACTGCCGGTAACTCTTCTCAAATGAGTGATGGTGCCGCTTTTGTTTTAGTGATGAGCGAAGAAATGGTAAAAGAATTAAATCTTGAACCAATCGCCCGTTTGGTAAACTTCGCTTCTGCAGGTGTTGAGCCAAGAATCATGGGAATTGGCCCTGTAAAAGCCATTCCTAAAGCATTAAAACAAGCTGGATTAACATTAAACGACATTGACTTAATCGAATTGAACGAAGCGTTTGCTTCTCAAGCTTTGGCAGTTACTCGTGAACTAAACTTAAATCCTGACATCATCAATGTTAATGGTGGAGCAATTTCTTTAGGGCACCCTCTGGGATGTACAGGAGCTAAATTATCTGTTCAACTATTTGATGAAATGAAACGCAGAGGAAACAAATACGGAATCGTTTCGATGTGCGTAGGAACTGGGCAAGGAAGTGCTGGGATATATGAAGTAATGTAAGCAATTGATTCTTCCTTTTGTCATTCCGATGAAGGACGAATCGCACTAGTCATTCAACAACGTACACGTTTAGTTTGTCATTCTGAGGAACGAAGAATCTCTGCGACAATTATCCACGTAGTTTGTCAATCATTGTGGAGTTACTTACTGGGATTTCTCCTTCGTCGGAATGACAAAATTGAGACAAAATTTTAAATAAAAAGATACTAAACAAAAAAAAACAATAAACCATGAGCAACAAAACAAGAGGTGGTCAATTCATCGTAAAAGAAACAAAATGCGAAGACATCTTCACCCCTGAAGATTTCAATGAAGAGCAATTAATGATGCGTGACTCTGTAAAAGAGTTCGTTGATAAAGAATTGTGGGCACACAAAGACCGTTTTGAGAAAAAAGATTATGGTTATACACAGGAGTGTATGAAAAAAGCCGGAGATCTTGGTTTCTTGAGCGTTGCTGTACCAGAATCTTATGGAGGAATGGGAATGGGATTTGTAAATACCGTTTTGGTATGTGATTATATTTCAGGAGCAACAGGATCTTTCTCTACTGCTTTTGGAGCTCATACCGGAATTGGAACTATGCCAATCACTTTATACGGAACCGAAGAACAAAAACAAAAATACGTACCTAAATTAGCTTCAGGAGAATGGTTTGGTGCTTACTGTTTGACAGAACCAGGAGCAGGATCTGACGCAAATTCAGGAAAAACTAAAGCTGTTTTATCTGAAGACGGAAAAACATATTCAATCACCGGACAAAAAATGTGGATTTCGAATGCAGGATTTTGCTCTGTATTTATTGTATTTGCAAGAATTGGTGATGACAAAAATATTACAGGATTTATCGTTGAAAATGATCCAAACAACGGAATTTCAATGAACGAAGAAGAGCATAAATTAGGTATTCGTGCTTCTTCAACTCGTCAGGTTTTCTTCAATGAAACTAAAGTTCCTGTTGAAAACATGTTGTCAGAAAGAGGAAATGGTTTCAAAATCGCGATGAATGCTTTAAACGTTGGTCGTATTAAATTGGCTGCTGCTTGTTTAGATGCTCAACGTAGAGTAATCACAGGAGCGGTTCATTATTCAAATGAAAGAATGCAGTTCAATACCGCTATTTCTCAATTTGGTGCAATCCGTTCTAAATTGGCTGAAATGGCTGCTTCATGCTACGCTGGAGAAAGTGCAACTTACCGCGCTGCAAAAGATATTGAAGACAGAATTGCAGATCGCGAGGCTGCTGGAGAATCACACCAAGATTCAGAATTGAAAGGTGTTGAAGAATATGCTATCGAATGTTCTATCTTAAAAGTTGCCGTTTCGGAAGATATTCAGAACTGTGCTGATGAAGGAATCCAAATTTTTGGCGGAATGGGATTCTCTGAAGATACTCCAATGGAAAGTGCCTGGAGAGATGCCCGTATCGCTAGAATTTACGAAGGAACTAACGAAATCAACAGAATGCTTTCGGTTGGTATGTTAATCAAAAAAGCGATGAAAGGTCACGTTGATTTAATCGGACCTGCAATGGCAGTTCAGGAAGAATTGATGGGAATTCCATCTTTTGACACTCCTGATTTCTCTGAATTATTTGCTGAAGAAAAAGTAATTATTGCCAATTTGAAAAAAGTTTTCCTAATGGTTGCCGGAAGTGCTGTTCAAAAATACGGAACCGAATTAGATTCACACCAACAATTATTGATGGCCGCTTCTAATATCCTTATCGAAATCTACATGGCTGAAAGTGTTATTTTGAGAACCGAAAAATTAGCCAAAAAAGAGGGAGAAGCTAAAGTTCAAGAGCAAATTGCAATGGCAAAATTATACTTATACAAAGCAGTTGACATTGTTAACCTTAACGGTAAAGAAGGAATTATTTCTTTCTCTGAAGGTGACGAGCAACGTATGATGTTAATGGGATTAAAACGCTTTACAAAATACACCAACAATCCAAACGTAATCGCTTTGAGAGAGGTTATCACATCAAAATTAGTAGCAGAAAACCATTATTGCTTCTAAATACCACAATCTTTTTAGTTTTTATTTATTTAAAGCCACGACTGTCCCTGAATGACATCGTGGCTTTTTTACTGAGATTATTTTTCTTTATAGGATAATACTAACTTAAACTTTAACCGATTTTGAATTCTTTAAGCACCTGAACCTTTTTCTCTCTCTGATACCAATCATTGTACACTAAATGTAATCTTTCCACTTTTGAAATTCCGAAATCATCATCTTTGTATTTTTTGATGCAATTCATAAATCTAGCAACATCTTTTAATTTTTCTTTAAACCGTACAACTGTCAGATGTGCCGTTATTAATGGATATCTTTTGTCCATGCTTTGCTGCAAATCGGATTGATAAAAATGGGTTCTTAGATTTTCCCGAATGGAATTTAAAGTTTTGTCTTTCGGAAACCCTTGAATCATGATAGCCGATTCAGAAGCTGTAATCCCTTTAAACTCGATTTCAAATTCATTAATAGATTCGAGACTTTTACTGATTATTTTAGAATATTCATCAACTGAAATGTTTTCTAGATTGAATCCAACATAACAGGATATAATAGACAAAACCGTTATATGCAAATCCGAATTGGGGTAATAATATTGTTCAGGCTCTATGGCTTTTAATTCTTTCAAGAAATTTTGAATCGTATTCTTAACTTCCAATTGAGGTCTAATCAATAAGGTAATTCCAAATCTTTGGTCTAAAGCATTATCAATATTTTTATCGACAGAATAATCTCCCCCTAAAATTTTAAGGCAAGCCTGATGGTATAAATCCTGATAAATTTTATTTAATTTTTTATTGTGCATGAAATCAACTCGGATTGTTTTAGATACTGAGTATCTAGAATGAAATGAACTTGGTTTGCCTCAAATACTGAGTATCTAGCATGAATTGAACTCAGTTAGCCTCAAATACTGAGTATCTAGCATAAATTGAACTCAGTTAGCCTCAAATACTGAGTATTTAGTATAAATTGAACTCAGTTTGCCTCAAATACTGAGTATCTAGCATGAATTGAACTCAGTTTGCCTTAGATTAGTCCTATCTGAAATGAATTGAATCCACACTCACCAGTAACACTAGCATTTACCTGTGCAAGTGGGTGAGTTAAATTTTAAACTATTACCATTTTATAGATTCTTTTCATTTGTTCTAAATGTCTCTGAGAATGGTATAAAACAAAATGCAATAGCTCATATTTTGTAACCGAACCAAAAGGCAAGCCTTCAATTATTTCATTAAGATTGGTGTTTTTTGAGTTGAAACTTAGTTTTTTAAAACAATCTAATAGCTCAGTAATCACGATTTGCTTTTCAAAAGGACCATTATCGGGAAGAATTTCCTGAGGGGATTTCATTTTAATTGAAAAATCAAGAAAAATATCTCTAAGTTCAATTACCTTTTCGCTACTAGTTTTTTCAGATGGCTTACCAGTCATTTTCATAACTTATGCAATTCCACTTGTAGATTTTGTTACATGATTAAATAATTGTGCGGCTGTCCAACTATTTTCAAACGGAACCTGATTTATTTGATTATTATCAAGCATTGAAATCATATTGATGAACTGTTGAAAAACATCATCAATTTCTTGAATTAATTCTTCCGGTGTTGAATTTTCTGCTATCATAATTTTAGAATTATTGGGTTGAGAACCTATTTTCAATTCGCTTTCGCATAACTCATTTCATGCAAACTAAATCTTTGCTACAGATATAAAAACTCTTTTGTTTTGCATTCACACAAAGTTATTTATTTATTCTTATAAAAAAGAAAGACTATCTTGAACTCTCAAAATAGTCTTTTGTAACTGTCATTAGTTTTGCGTGAGGGATAGAAGCAAACTACCGAAGTAGTGCGGATAGCCCGACCTCGTTAAGGAAATGGGCGAATAAGCAGTTCTATTGGTTAGCCCATTTTCTTAACGAGGTCACGCCCTAATTATACTTCTAAATCGGTTTGAACTGTTGTGCTTTGAGGTTTACCGTCTTCCATCCAGGCAACAAATAATTTATAACCTATTGAAAATACGATTGGCCCTACGAATAAACCAATGAATCCTGACATCATAAATCCGCCAATTACTCCCAAAAAGATGATCAACATAGGTACCATAGCGCCTTTCCCTAATAATAGTGGTTTTAATACGTTGTCTGAAAGTCCGCTGAACACGAAAAATACAGTCCAAAGTATTGCCGCGGTGGTGTTATCTAACGAAAAAAGATAAGCGATTACCCCAAGGTTTATAATGATTGGTCCTACTTGAATTATTGATAACATAAGGCATAATACCGTTAAAACTCCTGCAAAAGGAACTCCACAACCAAAGAGTCCAACGGCTTGTATTAGGGTTTGAATTATGGCTACTCCTAAGATTCCTTTGACAACCTGATAGACGGTTGATACTGATATTTCTAGAAATTCATCTCCTGAATTACCCGATATTCTTTTGATAAAATTAGATGCCAAATCTTGTGCGCTGGTCGATACCATCAATACTCCTGCTATGATTACCGAAAGGATGATTGACAGTAAAGAGGCTATTGAACTGGCGGCTTTAGCCAATAAAGCTTTTGACACTTCTAGAATTTGCTCTTTATATTCTAATAAACCTTTCTCCATGTCGGTAGATAATGCGTATAAAAAATTGTATGCCTTATCCCCTATTATTGGCCAATCTTTGATGTTTTGACCTGGTGTTGCCACTTTGATTGTTCCGTTTTCTACCCCTGTTTTTAAATCGACCACAGTGGCTGTAACGGAATTAAAAAAGGCTACCGTTGGCAAAATAATTAATGCTAAAATGGTTAGGGTGATAATAGTTGATGCTAAACTTTTGCGCCCGTTTAATTTTTTTTGCAAAAAATTGAACATTGGATACAATACAATTGCTAATATAATTGCCCATAAAATTGGCATCATAAAAGGTAATAAGAGTTTGAAACAAAATCCTAAAATAAGGAAAACAAGTCCTAATTGCAGAATGGTTTCGAAGATCTGTTTGCTTTTGTTTTCGGAAGAATCTTTCATAACGGTTTATTTTTAAATTAGATTATTTTGACTATTGGATTTTTAGATTATTAGAGTCTTAGGAATTTTGAGACTTCTTTTTCGATTTATTTTCATTAGCATCCGAAACCAGACGCCCAATAAGAATTACTGGATACAACACTCCAATTATGGCTTCGACCTGAACCAAAGCGCGTGCAAAAGGGTGTAAAGGAACTATCTCGCCAAAACCTGTTGTGGTTATGGTTATATAGCTAAAATACATAAAATTAGCTTCTAATGTGTTGCTTTCAAAAGCGGGCAATGTGATTTGGAAAGCGCCTGGAATATTTTGATAAATAAACAAATAGACCACCGACCATAAATTTGCCAAAAGCATATAAACAACAATTGAACCAATAACTCTGTATTCGGTAATTGGGCCTGGTTCAAAGACTTTTAATAATACTAAGTAAATTAATAATACAAAAGTTGCTATTGTTAAAATTATATCTGTTAATACAATAAACGGCGTCTTTTCAAAAACCATAATCCAATTGAAAAGAAGAAATAAAAATGGAATAATCGCAAGTGATACGGTTTTCCTTTTGGATTTGGACAAACTAATAATTCCGCCAATTAGAAACAACATCCAAAAAATATTGATGATGACCATAAAAGACGAATAGCTTCCAAATAAAGGCACTATAAGGAAATGCATTATAAAAAGTAGCACCAGCATTCCACTAAGCCCGCTTTCTTTGGTCCAAAAATGATTTAAAAAAAAGTATTTCTTTTGTTTTAACATGTTTTAATTATTTTGATAGTATAAAAAATTTAAAAAGGAATCGGTTCTACTGCCACGCTTCCAATTGGTCTTCGGGCTAATCGAAAGAGCAAAAGCACCAGAATTGGAAAAAAACACAGCGCTGTCATTACGAGATAAATATCCTTATAAGCTAGCATTAATGCCGATTTAGCCGTTTGATTGGAAAGGCTTTTTTCTGCGTTCTTCTGAGCAACGTCGGCTGATGCTCCTTGACTCAAGTAATAATATTTAGTTTTGTTTAATTGTGCTTGTGCCATTGGGTTCAAAGCTGATAATTGTTGGCTAAGTCCTGTTTTGTGCTGGACATTGAGATTGGATATAAAAGTCCCTAAAAGAGCTCCTCCCAACAATGATGCAAAAACAACTCTGCAAATTACCCCACTCATCATTCGGGAATCGCCCAAAGGCTTAGGAACATTTTCAGAGATATAAAGTGAAGCTGCAGGATACAAAAAACCAATAGCCAATCCTTTAAAAATAAAAGGAGCAAAAAAATCAGCTGAATCAATTTCGGGATAAAATCTAAAATAAAGAATCGCATGATACATTCCGTAGCAAGCAAAACCGACTACCCAAATCGTTGCTAAATAAATTCGTTTAAACAAAAGATAAGTCGATAACGGAATAGCAATAAAAAGACCTATCAGAATCGCCAAATGGGTTCGGGCAACATAGATACTGTCAAAACCCAAAATATTAGTCATAAAACCTGTTACAATGCTTCCCGTTCCGTTCATCATTCCGGTGTAAAAAAAGAGAAAAGAACCAAAGACTACATTCTTGTACTTGTAAACATCGGTATTGATTAAAGGAGCTTTGGTAAATCGAACATGAATTAAATAAACTCCTAAAATAATTAATATAAAAGCTACTGCAATTGTGATTTTATGATCACTCAGCCAAATTCTAGTTTGTCCTTCGGCACAAAGAAAAAGGATTGCAACAAAAAAGAAAAACAAAATGAGCCAGCCTCTCCAATCAAATTCAAAGGGTGTTTTCATTGGTGCTACATCCTTTTTATAGAAAACCCAAGCCAGAAGAATGGCTATCAAAAAATTGATATTCAAGAAATAAATTCCAAATGTCCAATTGTGAATACTACTCATTTGTGTTCCAAAATATTGATACAACTGCTTACTGCCTTGCATAATAAACTGAACGATTCCGTACAAAATGGGCATATTAAAAGTGGGATTGTATTTTAAAAGTATCGGGATAATTGTAGCAAAAATTCCGATGATAGATAAAATTGCCAGTAGGGAACGCCAAACGGTAAACCATTCGATTGAGGTAGTAAATAAAGTGGCTGTATTGCAAATGATAGACAGAAAACTAACTGATAAAACAAGTGTTTTTAGCGGAACTTGTTTTGCTATTTTTAGTACCAAAGGCAAAAAAAATAACATGGCAAAAAAAGGAATGTAAGTCGAGTAAGTAAAAGCTATTGTTGATGCTCCAAAATGACCCAGGATTTGTGAATTATCATAAGAAGTGACATTCATAGCATTAAAAAAAGGAACCGTAAGAACATAAAGTCCTACCAGTGTAAACACGCTTCCTTTTTTGATTTTAATCATAACACAAATTATTTTTTGAAACTGATTGCTTTTTAGACACGAATTACACAAATAAGAATTCGTGCCAATTAGTGTAATTCGTGCTTACTTTTTAATTTCTACCGTTACATTCATTCCTGGTTTGACGTCTTTCAAATCTTCAGCAGAAGCTTCAAAATCAATTTTCACAGGGATTCGCTGAGTGATTTTTACAAAATTTCCAGTTGAATTATCAGGTTCGACCATCGAAAATTTAGCTCCAGTAGCAGGAGAAAAACCGGAAACTTTTCCTTTAAATTCTCTATCATCAAGGGCATCAATAGTAATCGTTACTTCCTGACCTTGCTTTATTTTTTCGATTTGAGTTTCTTTAAAATTGGCAGTAACCCATAACTTTTGGTTTAAAACGAGGGTCGCCACGACTTGATTGGCATTGATTAATTCTCCAACCGAAATGGTTCTTTCCCCCACATAACCATCGGCTAAGGCGATAATGCGAGTATAAGACAATTGCAATAAAGCATTCTCTAAATCGGCTTTTTTTCTATCAACAGTAGCTCTTGCTGCTTCCAGATTCGTATAACTTTGCTTCGTCATAGAACCACTTGCCAACAATTCTTTTTCACCTGCTTTGAGATAGGCTTTGGTTGATTCTAATTTTGAAATTACCTGATCATATTGATTACGAGTTACAGCCGAATCGGCATACATGTTTTTGAATCGTTGATAATCTTTTTCGGCTTTGTCAAGATCGGCTTTATCGCCTTCTAACTTACTTTTGGAAGCTCCCTGATTTGAAGTAGCAGTAACAATAGATTGCTCTAACGAATGTAGATTTCCTTCGGCGACAGCCAAATCAGCTTCGGCTTGATTGACTTTTATTCTAAATTCCTTATCGTCCAAAACAACTAAAGTATCGCCTTTATGAACAAACTGATTCGCTTCAAAATGTATCGCTTCAATATGTCCCGCAACTCTGGCCGTTACGCTATTGATATACGATTCTACTTGAGCATTATTAGTGGTTTCATATCGATGGAAATCAAAAAACAAACTCAATATCCAAATTCCTCCTATCAGTATAAAGACAAAAGAAAGAATCGTCAATATCGTATTTCGCTTTTTCTCGCTTTTCAAAGCTGTTTCGTTGCTTTTATTTTCTTCACTCATAAAAATAAATTAAAGTTTACCCATTGCATATTGCAAAAAATAATATTGAATAATCGAATCTATATCCGCATTGTTTAGTGAAATTTTGGCTTCGTTCAGCTGTAACTCAGCGTCCACAATATCACTAATCACTGCAAAATCATTGTCATAACGGCTTTTGACAATTTTGTAATTACTAAGTGCCAAATCAACGTCTTTTTTGAAAGTAGAAATATTCTTGACACTTTCGGTATAGCGAACAAAAGCGGCCTTGACATCTTGATTAATTTGATTTTTGGTCGCCTCAAGCGCAATATTGCTTTTATCAATTTGCAATTGATCTCCGCTAATCCTATGTTTTAAATTATAAAAACTCGAAATATCCCAATTAAGAGAGACTCCTGCTGCCCAGTAATTCAAAAGATTGGGATAATTAGGCCATTGTGCCGGATATTGTGTGTTCAATAATAAATTAGCATTAATATTGGGCTTAAAACCACTTTTGGTGATATCCATAGTAGATTCGGCTATTTTAACATTGATTTCCGAACGTTTAATTTCGTATCGATTTTGATAGGCTTCAGATAAACTTTCTTCAAGAGTTACATCTGTTTTGGGAATTAAAATACCATCTAAAACCGGTTTTAGTTTGGTATTGGTAGGCAATCCAATTAGAATATCTAAATAATTACTAATCAATTCAATGGAATTGGAGTTTCGAAAGACATCCACTTCAAAGTTTGATTGTTGCAATTCGGTTCTTAGCAAATCACTTTTTAGATTTTGACCATTGGCAACTCTAGATTTCAACTGTTTAATCCTAAGTTCTGTATTGACAATATTCTGCTTAGTGACTTCGATCTGTTTATATAGTTTTTCAAGAGTAAAAAATTGTCCAGTAATGGCTTGTTTAATTTCGAATTCGGTCATTTTTACAACCGATTCTTGCATACTAACAATTAATTTTTGCTTGTCAATCTGATTATTAATTACTCCTCCATAGTACAATGGCATAGAAGCAAAAACATTGGCCGAACCTTGGTGATTGAAGTAATCTACTGAAATATTTTTTTCATAAAAACCTTCATATATTTTAGGATTTCCAATATAATTATAGCCCATATTCAAACCGACCATAGGCGTTTTGGCTATTTTGGATTGGTCTAAATTTTCATTCGCAATACTAACATCTGAATTCGCAATTTTAATTTGATTGTTATTTTGAATCCCCAATTGAATGGCTTCATCTAACTTTATAATTCTAACGCCATCATCAGTTTGAGAATAACCAAATCCATAAAAAAAACAGGCCATTATTAAAATAACAGACTCTTTTTTTATTTTTCTAAAATCTAAACAATCCATTAAATCTTTTTTAATTTATAATTCAAAACAAAAGCAGTAAATAATTAAAAGAAAACGTATTGATAAGAGAGCATAATCGAATCGTAATTCAAGCCTAAACTCTTGAAAACTCCAGTGTTAAACTGTAATTTAACCGATTGGCTTCTTGACAATGGCACTGACCATGTTGCTCCAATTCTAGAACTATTGATTACGCTTCCGGCAGGCAAATCATCAACTACTGTTTTCCCTCCGCTAAACCAATTGGCATTTATACCAACCCACATTTGATTTTTAAAATAATAACTCGCATGACCTTGAAATGAAAAAACAGGATTCTGATCCATTTCTTTACTACCTAGAAATTCATCATTCTTAGTATAAAACCAAACCCCAGAATACAACTCGGCGTAAACATGTTCAAAGCGTTTTGAAATTCCAACTTCAGGTTTAAATCCCCAACGATTGGTTCCAATATTTACTCTTTTATCTGAAACATAGTTTCCTGTTGGAACTGAAGTCACAAAACTTACCCCAAATATTGTTTTTTGCTGGTATTGACTAAATTGTTTTCTATCCAAAGCAGGAGAGCCTAGTAAATTAATCCCCAATCGGATACGCATATCGCCAAAACCTGTTCTATTTCCAGTAATTCTTTCACCGTTTAAAGTCGCATGCCCATCCATTATAACATAAGGAAGAGCTACTTGAATTCTTGCCAATTTATCGGCCACGCCAAAAGTGTGCATATAACCAACTCCAAAGTTATTACTTGAAACAATGAAATCTTCTATTGGCAAAGTTGGTTCAGATACTATGTCCCCCTTCATAAAACCATAACTTGCTACTATTACATTGCCGTCTTTTGGCATATTAGCATACGCTCTCGGCTCTAAATCCTGAGCAAATGATGCATTACAAACCACAAAAAGGACAACTAATAAAAACTTAATTTTATTGACAACTTTAAAATTCAATACAAGCATATCCTTAGAAATTAAATAACACTTACTTTCAAATACTTTAGTATAAAACCAGATAAATTAAAATTTGAATCAAAAAAACCTCAAAACAAAATTTGAGGCTTCCTTAATTTTATTTCTATAACTCTTTAAAATCTATACCCAATACTAATATTATATCTAAATCCAACAGCTGTGATAGATTGCACCCCTTTTTTCTCAACACCTTCATCACTAGTAATTCCTTCTACACCTGGAAATCTGTCTTTTATCGCTTCTATGATTTTTTGATATACTTCATTATCATCAAGCCCATCAATATTATTATCTAGTTTAGTATTAAATTTATATCTGGTTATTGAAGGTCCAAACAATACACAATCTATAACCAATCTATTCCACAAGATAAATTGATACCCTAATTCTCCACCAACATTAGTCAGATTAAATTTAGAAGAAAGATTAGAAGAACTGACAGCCTGTGTATTCGGATTGGTATAATGCATATTTCTATCAGTATCAAATTGAAAGAAACTTATAAACGGAGCCAAATAAACACCTCTTGGCCCTTTAAATTTATTGATACTTCCCAAATAAAATCTATAATCTGCACCTATCGAGTATCCTTTTCTATTACTATTTTTAGCAAAATCAACATTGGTGATATTAACTGTTATCAGTGGAAACTCCTGATATCCAGCAAAAACATTCAAACTTTGATTTTCTTTAATCATTCTTTCATATGAAAATTGGATCGAATTATCATAAAGTAGCGTATTCGATACATTAAATTTGATTGAATTTTTAAAATCTCTCGAAGGTTCTTGTGCAAATATGCTATTGGAAGAAATTAGCAATAGAGATACAAAAATTAGGGTTATTCTAAGGGCGGAAGTTAAAATTTTCATGATTTAATTTTTGGTTTATATAAATCTAACGTAGTTTTCTCAAATTTAACATATAATTTCGAAACAAAGAAACAAACATTAACACTTTTATTAAAGATAAACTCGTAATAGGAATATTTCAATTCAATTTTCTCTCATTAGGCACATTCAGAAGTAAACGTACTTTTGAGTAAAAGATATCAAAAACGACCAATTTTGAAATTCGAAATTGGTCATTTTTGTTTTTCATGGATTTTGGTGTGTCAAAAAGTATTTTTTCGGTG
>Ga0308157_10002516_pt1 | contig 29828 bp, 21 predicted proteins | sample PhyBR1_FD_201035 | JGI IMG/M metagenome (GOLD analysis project Ga0308157, IMG submission 201035) | Phyllosphere microbial communities from UC Gill Tract Community Farm, Albany, California, United States - DLSLB.R1 | ecosystem: Host-associated > Plants > Phyllosphere > Unclassified | place: USA...
GCCTGCTTTAGCACCCTGTTAAGAGGAGAAGCCTCAAGCTCTTTCCTGCTGAAGGGATAGGAGGTGGCCTCCAGAGCCGGGTTTCCGTTAAGGGCAGGATTTGGGTTTGAGTAATAGGAAGACTGCTTGGCCTTTGCCGCGGGGTCGAAAGCCATGTCGGCGGTTTCGGTCTTGAAGGGCAGGTATTCTTCTGCCTTCCTTCCGAATCCGTCGTATTCGATATGGGTGATGATGTCTTTTCCCGTAGCCGACTGCTGTGAGTCATTCTGCTGCACGGGCCTTCCCAGCCCGTCAAAATAGGTGACGCTCTGCGATGCCTGCAATGCTGAAGGAGATGTTATAAGCTGTGTGCTGGGCACCTTGTATTTTACGGTTTTAATGTAGTTTTCGCTCTGGGTCTGGCCTATTGCCAATATTGGGAATAAAACCAAAAGGGATAGTATTGTATTTTTCATGGCGCTTCCGGTTTTATTGTTTGTAATTGTATTGGTTTTCTGAAAGGATGAACCCTTTGCCGTCCCTTACAGATTTAAGCCTTCCGAAACTGTCATAGGTGTAGGTGGAGGTGTCGCCTTTAGGATCCGTGATGGTGCTCACGCCGACAAGCGGAATATAGGTGTAGGTGGTCACCATTGCGTTTGGAAGGGCATTTCGCAAAGCACTTATGGCTGCCAAATTGGTTTCGTTCAGACTGTTTATGCTTGAAACGCTTAAAGCGGCGGCCAATTGGGCATTTGTCGCGTTTTCAATTTTGGCAATCGGAAGGGTTTGGCTGTAGCCCCAGATTATAGAAACAGGAATTCCGTTTTCTATTGTATATTGGGTAAGGTTGCCAAAGGCGCTATAGCTGTCATAAGTAACTTTTTTCTCCAATTGGTCAGGCACGACATTTCCTTTTTTTGCATAGACATATTGTGGCAATATATTGGGCTGATTGGCTGTTGGAGAAGGGAAGCTTCCGTATTGGGTTCTTTTTTCCGATAATTTATTTACCCCCTTAAAGGATTCTTGTTTTAATGGAATTCCAATCATATTTTTTGCAAGGAGTTCATTCCTGAAAGGTTCATTTGCCATTTCGGCATTTTGCGCATAGTAATATTTAGTTTCTAATGTTTCTCCTTTTGAGTTAACATTTGTTTGTGATGATAACTGTATGTTTGTTGGAGTTGAATTGTAAAAATAATTTTCTGTTTGAGAAACACTACTGCCTCCAAAATAATCTATTGTTGTTTTAGATTTTAATTTATCAAAACCAGTATAAATTTTAAAATAAGGTATTATGGTTTGAGGATTGCTATTATTTTCTATACCATACTTGTTGACTTGAGGAATACCATAGAAAAGCATTGGAGTTACTTTTGAAAATATTCCTGGATGTGGTACATAAAAAGGATATATATGTTTTGAAACTCCTGATTGAGGAAGACAAAAAGCACTTCGATCAATTAACTGATAATTAATATCGTCAACATAGCCCATGTTTTTTTCTATTTGATCGCCATAATAAGCATATTGTTCTTCTTTTATTGTTATCCCATTATTATAGAACAGTTTTTTTAACAGCTTTCCTCTATGCCAATCTTTAGGTTCTTGTTCTCTTAAATCATCAAAAATCGGTATTTCTGAAAACTTAGGTTCAGCCCAGCTAAAGTAACTACTTTCTTTAATTTCTTTCTTGGTGGTATTGTCAACATCAATTTGATCTACTTTTGTATAACCTACATTTGAACTTGATGTTTTATATAAAGATAATGTTGAAGAAGAAGATAATTTAATTCCTAAGTTATGGGAGCCTGCACCTGGTTCCGTGCTATTAGGAGAATAAATAGAAATATATTCAGCATAACAAGGTACGTTCATCATTTTTCCTGAAGTGAAATTATTGTCATCCTGATATTTGAAACTAGTTGAATATTTTGGGCCATTTGAAGTGTCATTTGTATATGTTTGAATATTTTTTATTCTTAATCCTCCTACATGAACATCATCTCTAACTTTATCTCTATATCGTAACGTAAAGCTTGTATTATGGTAAAAATTATAATCATTAGGACTTGATAACAAATAATTTTGAGTGACAATTATTTTTATACGATAAGTACCTTTTCCTCCTAAATCAAAATAGCTCTGAATATTTCCCGACGTGTTTTCATTTTTAGAAATAGTACCATAATACTTAATATCTGTGAAAGTTCCATCACTTTGTTTCTGCTGTAAATAAAACTGCACATTATTGAATTCTGCATTTATTGTAGAAGGAACTTTAAAAGGCAGATTTGAATTTATTATAACACCTGCCTCTGCACCTTTTAAAGATGAACTGTAAATAGTTGTTTCTAATTCGTTACTATAAAAAGTTTTGTTAAAGCTGTTTGTAGAACTTGGTGCTGGATAAAAGTTTTTTAAATCATAACCAGAAACTGAGAATGAAAAATCTCTTACTGAGTATCGCTCATCTGAAATAGCGTCATAGTAAATACCCGTTGTAGGATTTGTTAAAGCTACATGATTCTCATAATTATAATATTTGGTACCTCCTTCTGGGAATTTAATACTTTTTAATGAAAATGTTTTAGTGTATAAAGTATCAATGTTTCTATTAAAGCCATAGTCATTGTCTACAGTGTATGCCTGTGGTAATAAATTTTTAGGAAAGAGAGAGTTGTTGGTTACTTTGCCGTTAAAATATCCCCAATGGTCTTGTGCTTTTGAATATTTAGAAGGAATTTTATCAAATAGGTAATAATCAAACTTGTAATTTTCAATAACTGTATTTTTTGAATCGTAAAATTTGACAGCTTCAAGCCTTAATCTCTTATCGACAGCATCCTGACCAAATAAATTGCTATTTGCATTAAAATAAGTTTGAACAAGTTCTATTCTCTTAATAAGATTGTTCAATTTATCATAAACTTTAATTTCCTGTAATTTTTTTGCTCCTGTCTGAAGATCAATTCTATCTCCATATATGAAATTAATTTTACCAGCGGGAAAGCTTATTTCAGATATTAATTGTTCAATATTATTGGTAACGGTTGATTCATATGATGAGCCAATAACTTCACTTGTACTCATTGTTAATATTTGAGTTGTGTTATTGGAAAGATTTGTATATAAGTTATAACGAGCCGTTAAGTAAGTGTATATAATTTCTTTGCTATTTGGAGAGATTATTTTCTTCAGTTGCCAAGACTGGTCAAAAGGAGTACCAAGATAGGCACTAATTGCAGAACGACCATCTTTGCCTAAAATTAGACTATATCCATTAGGGAGTTTTATATTAAAGTTGTCTAAAAAATACCCTGCAGATGCTATTGGACTTACTTCATAATTAATGCTAATGTCGTCTAAGGGAAAGGTTATAAATTTTTTCAATTCTTGGTTAAACATAAATTTTCCGCTGTGTCCAAAAAAACTATAAAAGAAATCATCGGGACGCATGTCTGCCATTGGATAATTTGTAGTTATATTGTCGCCTGCTCTAAAAGAATCGTCATAAAACTGAACTCTGCCTGCATATAAGTAATTTTGAGAGCAATTATAATAACCAAGAGTATTTGGTGATAATGTTCCTTTAAAATTACCAATTCCCTTGATTCCATTATAGTCTTGGTGCATGAAAAAGCGTTCATCTGGTAGTCCATTAGCGCTTCTTGTGATTTGTCCACCAATATTTAAACTCCATCCTAGTCCTACAGATGTTGCGTCTTCTTCGACTTTTATACCTCCGGTATTGTAAGAAATAGAAATGGGGATTTGCATACCATCAAAGTCAATGGTGTAAATAGGAATGTCAATAGAAGGCTGACCAGTATATAAAGAAACATTGTTTAATAAACGTTTTTTAAATTGATATGATTCCGGAGGAAGTGGAATTCCATAGTCATATTCTGTAGATTTTTGACCGTATGAACATAAATTTAGTAATAGAACAAAGGCAATTATTTTAGTTTTCATCTAAAGGCTTTTAATTTTTATTGTAAAATTTTCTAGTAAGTTTTTTTAAGTGTTTGATTGTGTGATTCCTAGTTAAAATGTTGTATTGATTAACAAAAGTTTGTAATTATAATAAAATATTTCTTATAAATTTAAATTATTATTAACAATTTATTTCGCGTTATTTGCTCCATTGTTTTCTCAATAAAAAAGATATATTTGTAAAAATTAATTTATAATTTGTTTTGAAGAAAAATCTATTAAAAAAACTGCCATCATTCAATCTTCAGGAAATGTTGATTGTTCTAGCCATAATTGGAATTTTACTTTTAATTGCCCTTCCAAACTTAATGCCTTTAATTACCAAAGCTAAAAGCGTAGAGGCTCAGGTTCAGCTGAAAGCAATTTACAATGCCGAGAAACAGTATTATTTTATGTACTCTAAATACAGCCCTAATTTTACTGAGATAGATTTTGAAGCGCCAAAAACGACCAAAGAAAATGGAAGCGCAAACTATGTTTATGAAATCGTACACTCAAGCAATAATGAGTTTAAAGTAAAGGCTACGGCAATTACAGATTTTAATGGAAATGGGGTTTTTAATGTTTGGGAAATTGACCAAAATGGCGTTCCAAAGCAAATCATAAATGATTAATGTGGTTTTTGAAGTTAATATTAATTGTTCTATTTGCAGTTGTTCTGTATCAGGATTTTAAAAGCAGAATGGTTTACTGGTTTTTATATCCTATAATTGGAATTTTAGCCTTTGCAATTCAATCTAACGCTGTACCGCTATCAGTTGCATTTGTGAATTTTGGCTGTAATCTATTGTTTGTCGTATTTCTTCTGACTGTAACAGCAGTTTATATAAAGTTTAAAGGTTTAGATTTTAAAAATACAATCGGAATAGGTGATGTGCTATTTTTTGTTTTTATAGCAGCATCTTTTTCAGTAGTTTCGTTTTGGGTTCTTTTCGTGTTTTCACTTATTTTCTCTTTGTTGCTGCACTTAGTTTTAACTAGTAAGAAAGAACCTGCTACAGTTCCGCTCGCAGGATATATGTCTCTTTTTTTTGGTGCCGTTTATGCAGTTTCTTTTTGCTGTAGCGATACTTTTTTATTTGCATACTAGATGGAGAGTTTCAATATTCCAATAGAATTTCAGCAGCTTGTAAAATCGGAACAGGCTTATTATTATAGAATTATTCCGGTAGGAAAAAATCAGAATACAGTTGTATTAAAAACGGATACGGCTGATGCTGCAAGCCTTCAAAATGAATTAAGTGTACTGCTTAGTTTTCAGGTTGAATTGCAGCTTGAATCGACTGAAAACATAAATCGGTATTTAAGTACTAATTATAGGAAAACTTCAAATGACGTTTCGGAAATTCATTATACATCAGACTTTTTAGAGAAGATTGTTTTGAATGCAAAAGAAATTGGAAGCAGCGATATTCATTTTGAACCTTATGAAAAAAATGCAAGGGTCCGTTTTCGTTTGGATGGTAAACTAAAAGAACAATTCCATATTTCGGTGGAAGAATATCCGATTCTTGTCAATAAAATAAAGATTCGCGCGCAGTTAGATATATCTGAAAAAAGACTGCCTCAAGATGGGCGTATAACAATGGTCACCGATTTTCAGGATTTTGATGTTCGTGTTTCTGTTCTTCCAACTCTACATGGCGAGAAGGTAGTGCTTCGTATTTTGAGTAAAGATACAAGCCATATCGATATTAATTCTCTCGGATTTACAGAAAGGGAATTGGCAATGTATCGCGAAAACATAAAAAAGCCAAATGGGATCGTTCTTATTTCCGGACCAACAGGATCAGGAAAAACGACCACATTGTATGCGACATTAAAGAATCTGAATGTTCCGAATACTAATATTTTAACTGTTGAAGATCCTATTGAGTATACTCTGGAGGGAATTAATCAAGTGCAGTTGAAGGAAAATATTGGACTTGATTTTGCTGCGACCTTAAGGACATTTTTAAGACAAGATCCAGATATAATTATGGTTGGTGAGATTAGAGATGTTAATACAGCAAACATGGCGATTCGTGCAGCTCTAACTGGGCATTTGGTTTTATCTACAATCCATACCAATTCGGCTTGGGCAACAGTTTCCAGGTTAATAGATATGGGAGTTCCCGCATTTTTGATCGCTAGCACATTAAATATGAGTGTTGCACAGCGTTTGGTGCGAAAATTATGCAATTCCTGTAAAACAGAAGAAACAATAAGCAGTGAAATTTTTCCAAGCGGATTTGAAATCCCTAACGATTTAACTTCTCATTTTAGAGCCACTGGATGTGAAAACTGCTATCATACAGGATATGCAGGGAGAAAAGCCATTTATGAAATTTTACCGATAGATTCTGAATTGTCAAATCTGATAAAGAATAACCATCTGGATATCAATGATTATCTGGATAATAACAATATTTTTACACTAAAACGTAACGCACTGTTATTAATAAAAGAGGGAATTACTTCTGTTGATGAAGTTTTTTCATTACTCTTGTAAAATTAAATATATAAAAATCTTACATTACTATAAGTTTCATGAGAAGAATAATTACGCTGTTTTTTATACTGGTTTTTCAAATTTCGTTTTCGCAGGAAAATCGTATTTTACAGATTAAAAATAATATTGAATCAATTTCTGCTGATGCCCCAGGTCTAAATGAAAAAGTCAGCGTTAATATAAAAGAAGCTTCATTATCAAGCTTTTTATTGGCTGTTTCTCAAATTCACAAGCTTAATTTTAGTGTTGCATCAAATCTGCAGCAAATTAATATCGTCAATAATTTTTCTGATGTAACAGTTGGAGATCTTCTTGTTTTTTTATGTAAAGAATACAATTTAACAATCGATTTTACAGGAAATATTTTAGCAATTAAATCGTATGAAAAACCTGTTGAGATTCAGAAAACAAAAATTATCGATGTATCTTATGATTTGGCCAATAACTTACTTTCTTTGAATTTGAAGGATGATAAATTATATGATGTCTTTAAGAAAATTATGGACGAGAGCGGTAAAAATTTAGTTTTTGCGCCAGGTCTGGAAAATCAGCTGCTTACAGCTTATATTAAAAGCATGCCTTTTGATGCCGCATTAAATAAAATGGCATTTGCTAATAATTTAAGTGTTACCAAATCAAGAGATAATTTTTATGTGTTTGATAAACTGGAAGGGAATTATGCTGTTGAAGGAAGTTCAGATCCAAATAATGCAATAAGACAGAATAAGCCGCAGCGCCCAAGAAAATCTAATTTTTTCTTTACTGTTATTGATGCAGATAAAAAGCTGTTATATGTAGATTTTGAAAACACACCCATATCAAGCATTGTTTATGATATCGGACATGAGCTTGATTTAGATATGTTCATATCTAGTCCGCTAGATAATGCAGGTAACGGAACGGTGAAAGCAAAGAGCATTACTTTTGATGAACTTTTGGTAAAACTGTTTGAAATAAAATCAGATGGCAACTCATCTCAAAATAATAATCAGCAGTTTAATAATAATGGAAATAATTCAGCAGCGGTCGCTGCTTCTGGAGGCGCCTATACTTTTAAGAAAAGCGGCTCTGTGTATTATTTTGGAACAAAAGATCAATTGGTGGTTAGAAACATTAAGTTAGTGCCGCTTATGCATCGTTCGATTGAGCTGTTAAGCGATCCGTCAAAAGAGGGAAGAAGCGCAGGAAGGCTTAATAATGTTAATAGTTATACGAATTACAATTCGTATGACAGCAGTAATAGATTCAATTCAAATTCTCCAACTTCTAATTATTCTAATCAAAACAACAATTTTAATGCTAGCAATAGCAATAATAACAATTACTCTTCATCTTCAAGTGCAAGTAGTGCACCATCAGAGTCCATTTTAACCATTATTCCAGATGAAATAAAACGTGACTTAGACATTAAAGTGGATAAAGAATTGAATAGCTTTTTGGTCAATGGGCCTGCAGCTAATATTGAAAGATTTGAGTCGTTTGTCAATTATATAGACAAAGCTGTTCCTGTAATTTTAATAGAGGTTATGTTGCTTGAAGTGAACAGAAGTGCGACAGTAGAAACTGGAATAAATGCAGGAATTGGAGATAAACCTGTTACAACCAAAGGAACTGTTTTTCCTAGTGCGGATATAAATTTAGGCGCATCAACAATTAATAAAATTATTGATGGTTTCAGCGGATTTGGTTCTTTGAATATAGGTCAGGTAGTTCCGAACTTTTACTTAAGCCTAAAAGCTATGGAAACAAATGGAAATTTGAAAGTGCGTTCATCTCCAAGATTATCTACTTTAAATGGTCATAAGGCTTATTTGTCTATTGGAGAAACGACATACTACGTTGTTACCAATCAGAATTATTATGGCTCTCAGATTCCGCAGGCGTCTGAGGTTAAAAACTATCAGCCTATTGATGCAGAATTATCGGTAACTATTATGCCGCTGGTTTCTGGAAATGGGCAGATTACGATGGACATCAAGGTAATCCAATCTAGCTTTAATGGACAAAAAGTTGATAAAGATGCTCCTCCTGGGATCAATTCTCGGGAATTCACATCAATTATTAGAGTGAAAGACGAGGATTTAATTGTTTTGGGCGGATTGGAAGAATCTGTAAAAAATGATTCAGGAACTGGTGTGCCGCTTTTGTCGAGAATTCCAATTGTCAAATGGTTATTCAGCTCTAGAAAGCGTGAAGATTCTAAGAAAAAACTAAGTGTACTAATTAAACCTACTGTAATTTACTAATGCCAACATTTTCCTTAAATAAATTTTTAATTGGAAAGCAGTATATTGCCATTGAACACTGCACTTTAAATAATGAAGATAAAGTTTCTTTGCTTTTAGTTGAAAATAAAAAAGAAGGGTTAGTAATTAGTAAAAAAGACAGGGTCAGTTATAATGGTGCAATAGCTGAAAAGTGGGACTTTAAGCTTCCTTTTTTCTTAATTATAAATTCAAATCAGGTTATTCAGAAGGAAATTTTAGGGACAGATCCTTCAGATGAAAAACTGTTGCATAAATCTTTTCCTAATATGGATTGGAATGAGTTTTATTATGAAATTTGGAGGGTAAAAACAAAATCGGTCATTGCAATTGCAAGAAAATCATATGTAGACACTTTATTGGAAAACTACAAAAATCAAAAAATTGAAGTGGCAGGAATAAGTCTTGGTGTTTGTTCTATTGCAGATATAATTGAATATTCTAGTGAAAATCAGTTTTTTACAAATTATCAATTGGTGTCAAAGGAAGAGAACCCAATTATTGCAATAAACTCATTAGAGACTACAGTTGCTTATGCTATAAATGGACTACAGATTGAGAATAGACAGCTTCTAGCTTTTTCGGGTATCTTGCGATTGCTGCTAAACAGCACTGCAAATACTGGATCGGCATTATCGTACAGTGAAAAGCTTTACGATGATTTTAGCCAAAATTCTTTTTTTAATAAAGGAATTAAAATTATGGTCGGTATTGTTTTAGCAATACTAGTATTCAATTTTATCTTTTTTTCTCACTATTATAAATTAGCGCAGGAATCATCTGAGACACTATTAGTAAATAAATCTTCAATAGAAGACGTTGCTAAAATTAAAGAGAGAATTATAGTTAAAGAAGAAAAAGTTAAAGATATTGATGGAAGAATGACTTCTAGAAGCTCTCTAGTAATTAATGAAATTGCGAATAGAGTTCCAACCTCAATTTTGTTAACAGAATTAACTTTTAATCCGTTAGAGAAAAAAGTAAAAGCTGAAGAACCAATACTTACCAAAGATAAGCTAATTGTAATTTCGGGAACAACAATTGCTAATCAGGACTTTACCAAGTGGATAGAGGAGATTGAAAAGCTAAAATGGGTAGATAAAGTTTTAATTACCCATTTTGGTAAAAACGAAGAAAATGAAACGGCCTTTTCTGTAAACTTAACATTGAAGTAAAATGAAGTTAGACAAAAGAAATAAACTTTTGGTTATCGGTTTTTGCATTGTGCTTTACATTTGCTACTCTTTTGCAATTTCAAATACTGTGCAATATTATAGCGAATATAAAAATAAGCAAGAAGAGATAGCTGCGGATAGCGATATGCCAAATTTGGTTGCCCAGTTAGTTCAGAAGGAAAAGCAACTGGATCAGATTTTGGCTAATTATGATGTAAAAATATCAGAATCATTTCAAAATGATTTATTAAAACAATTGACATCATATAGCGATAGCTATCATTTAAAAATTGTCGATTTTAAGGAACCCCATATCAATTCCCAAAAAGGATTTAATACTACAAGTTATACATTCTCTATAGAAGGATCTTTTAATGGCTGTCTTGAATTGTTAAATAAAGTTGAAAATAATCCAATGCTGGGAAATATTAAGCATTTAAACTTTGTTAAAAAAAGAAATTATAAAACCAATACAGATCAGCTGTTTGTAGAGGTTATAATGCAGCAGAATAATGGTATTCGTTCTTTTTTTCGTACAAAAAGTTAAGATGAATTTTATAGATAATCCATACCTTCAAAAAAAGGTTTTTCAAAAATAATTAAGGGATGCATTTTGCACTCTTAATTATGCCTCCCCTTTTGTTAGCACACCCAAGCTGTGCTTTTAAAAAGTCTAATTATTCTTTTCCTAAAATAGGCTAATTAATTTCAATAAAGCATTATTTGGAACTATTTGCCTAACTACTGTATTTAAATTCCATTAATTCTGACTTTTTTTTGTAGGATTTTTGTGCTTAAAATTTATACATTGCTATTTGTACCTCGACATTGCGTAAGCCTTATTAAATAAGTAAAGTTAATTTCTGAATCGGAAAGTGGATTTGGTACAAGAAATAAATTATTTAGTCGCTTACAGGAAAAGAAATCCATTAGCTTTGCGCTTCTAAATTTTATTTTATGTACAGTTTTAAAAATGATTACTCTGAAGGGGCGCATCCAGATATTCTTAAAAGTCTGGTGGAGAATAATTTTGACCAGCAGAATGGATACGGGGATGATGATTATTCTTTAAAGGCTAAAGAATGCCTGAAAGAAAAAATGAATAATCCTGATGCGTCTATTTATTTTGTGTCTGGAGGAACCCAAGCAAACCTTCTTGTAATATCTGCTTTACTGCGTAGCCATGAAGCTGTGATCAGTGCTGAAACAGGACATATTTTTGCCAATGAAACTGGGGCAATCGAACTCACGGGCCATAAGATAATTGCAGTTCCAACACAGAATGGTAAATTAACAGCTGCTGATATTCAGAATGCTTTTGACTCCTATCAGCTGAGGCCTCATGTGGTTAAGCCCAAAATGGTCTATATCTCCAATTCCACAGAAATAGGAACTTTTTATAATAAGACGGAGCTTTTAGAACTTGCAGAGGTATGCAGGTCGCTTAACTTATTTCTTTTTATGGATGGTGCTAGGCTTGGCCATGCGCTTACTGCTACAGATAATGATCTTACCTTATCTGATGTTTCAAATCTTACCGATGTGTTTTATGTAGGTGGGACAAAAAACGGTGCTCTTTTCGGTGAAGCTATTGTATTTAAGAATTCACAAGTGTGCAGTGAATTTGATTATATTCTCAAGCAGCGCGGTGCGCTTCTGGCAAAAGGAAGAGTGTTGGGAATCCAGTTCTATGAGCTCTTTAAGGAAGATTTATATTTTGTTTTGGCAGAAAAAGCCAATAAGTATGCTGCGCAGATTGCCGAAGCGATTAAAGAGGCTGGTTATGAATTTTTAACGGAATCTGCTACCAACCAGATTTTTCCGATTTTGCCCAAAACTGTGATCGCCTCGCTACATGAAAAGTTTGCATTTTATGTCTGGAAAGAGATTGACGAGAGCAGGGCAGCAGTACGTTTAATTACTTCTTGGGCAACGGATCAGAAAAGTGTGGATGAAATTATAGAGGATATTAAAAACAGCAGTATTTCGGAATAGTTTAGTGATGAAATAAAGCAGGACAGCACCTTCACAATGACGCCGTATGCTTAAAAAAGGTTTGCTAGTAACTGTTGAAAGAAAAAAAGAGCTACAGTCACAAATAAAATCCTTGTGAACCATATAATGATGATTAGGAATCATTAAATAAAAAAGCACCTGTTTTAGGACAGGTGCTTTATAAACTAGTACTATAGTATGTTATGCTATGATTACGTTTACTGCGTTTGGACCTTTTCGGCCTTCTTGAATGTCATATCGAACTGAATCGTTTTCACGGATGTTTTCCGATAGACCTGAGGCATGGACAAAAATTTCGTTTCCTCCATCATTAGGAGTTATAAATCCAAATCCTTTTTCCTCATTGAAAAATTTTACTGTACCTTCTTGCATATTAAATATTTAATTTGGTCAAATGTACTCTATTAAATGATAGCAGCTTAGAAAATAATTTTTAATTATGTTTTAATTAACTTTAAATACAAAACAATTACATATTTGTGTATGGCTACAGCTGAAAAAAACTTTAAATAAATTAGGGCAGGCAATAGCACTAACTTGGTTTAAAAAAGAGAAAAAAAAATATTACCAGCACTAAATTTATTTTTTTAATGTATTAAAATCTTATAAATCATTATTTTAGTTGGAAAGAATTATTTAATAAATCTAATTGTAAACTAATGAAAAATAAAGTAAATCTGGCACTCATTGTTATGGTTTTGTTCGTAGGCAAATCGTTTGCACAGACCCATTATGATACGCTATCAATCGGCAGAATAAAACAGGTAATCTCATATAAAGGAAATAAAGATTTGCCTTTAATCTTATTTTTACATGGTGGTCCAGGCAGTTCCAGAATGAACCAGTCCGATGTTTTCTCAGGTAAACTTCAAAATCATTTTACGGTTGTGCAATGGGACCAAAGGGAAACGGGCAGGACACTTGCTTTAAACCGGTCGTCTGTACCTATTACATTGGAATTAATGGAAAATGATACTTACGAACTCCTACAGCTTCTTTTGAAAAAATTCAATAAAAAGAAACTCTATCTAGTTGGAGAGTCGTGGGGAACCGTTCTTGGTTTTAAAATGGCTGAAAAACATCCGGAGCTGCTGAATGCTTATATCGCTTTCAGCCCTGTAGTGAATCAGAATAGAAGTGAACAATTACTGCTTAGCAAACTGAAAGCAGATGCAAAAGAAAAAAGAAATCTTACCGCTGAAAAAGAGCTAAATACAGTTAAAATTCCTTTTGAAAAATACGAATCGCTGTATTATTCGAGGAAATGGATGTTTCATTACGATGGAAAGCCATTAGCAGATAAAGACACCACTGCAGTGAAAGAGTATCTAAAAAGCTGGTCGGAAATATGGTTGCCTGCTTGGAATAAGGCCATAACTCAAAATCTCCCAAAAGAACTTCCTAAAATTAATTGTCCAGTTTATTTTTTCATCGGGAAGAAAGATTTCCAGACTAATCATGTCATTGCAGAAGAATATTTTAAGCATCTCAAAGCGCCAAAGAAGAAAATATTCCTGTTTGAAGATGCTGGACATTCTGTACTTATGGAAAAGCCTGAAGAAATTCAAAAAATAATTATCGAACAAATCCTAGATAAAAATTAAAAGCTGATCATAAATAAAAATAGGAGTCAATTCTAAAGGAAATAAGTAGTAAAAAACGGGATGCCAGAATGTTGCGCGGTAATTGTTTAATATATTTCAAATAGATTTCTCCCTCCCTAATCTGTCTTTTGTTTATTTTTAGGCTTCAGTTTAATAATAAGTTGATTCTACATACGGATCGTAGATATCTGCATCCCATTGATTATCATTAAATTCATCCGTAAGCTCATCGTCGAATTCTGGATCAATTATGCTTTCGTGTTCGCTTAGGTCATGGGCTGCATGCAAAAACTCGCAGTCAAAGTCCGGTTCATCTTCACTTTTATGGTATAAATCGCCTAAAAGCTTTGAATTTTGTATGTGCTGAATTGCTGTATCTGTGAAATTCATGTCAGATTGTGTGCCCGATTGAGAAACTGATATTACAGCCGGAAGGATTGTTGATGCTTTTTTTATAATGTAATTCATTTTCGTTTTGTATAAATTGTATATGCCAAAAATAATGTGCACTGCAATCTTTTTAGTTATACAATTTTTCCGTGGAGTTATATAATATCTTATTAATTCCTAAAATTTTCATTTTTTGCATAGCATAAGAGAACAGGATATAAAGTTAAAACGAGACATAGAAATATTCCATGCTGTTAAATGCAAGGCATATGGTATTTTTTTTTATTTTCGTAAGTATCGGATAATTTACGAACAGTTTCAAGTTGCGAAAATAGTACGCTGTAATTCGTAAGTGATTTTTTTTACAGTATAAGAAAAAGCACAGCTCGGTTTTAATTTTAAAAATTACAGAATTTTTGGGTTTGAGGTTTTTAACACTATTATTAAATGATTTACAATAAAGAAAATTTTCCAAAAGTATCTTCTGAACGCCATATTTCAGCTACTCTGTTAATGTATGCGATGTTTGGACTTTTGTGCCTGGCAATGCTTTCTTTATTTATTGGAATACCTTTGAGTATGCAGTTGGAGCATAACAGTGCTTTATCTGAGGGAGAGCTAATCTTTGACCTTATATATTTTCCTCTACTGCTTTGGGGTATCTGGATTTTATTTAAGAATTATAAGCGTCAGAAACAAAACAAGGTCATTTCAATTTCTGTAGATCGTTACGGCATGCACCAACACCAGTATAACGGTAATGTCGAAAGCGTTCTATATAAGGATCTGGAAAAGAGTAGAGAAGCCTATGTAAGTGATATCGATAGAAAGATAGGAACAAAATATTCGCCGAGTTATATTTTTGGATTTAAGGACGGTAAGCAGATTCCCATTCATTTTTCCAGAGCTGACAACGGAATGACTTATATCCCTAAAAATAAATATCTACTGATCGGCCATTTTCTGCAGGGTGCTGTTTTATTTTGCCCACATATTAAGATTTCTTCGGCGGTCTATGCTGATTATTTTATTAATCCTGCGACTTTTGAATTTAATAGAAAAGCCCAGACAATTACATATTTGCTAATTTTTATTGTTCTGATCGCAATCCTAGTTTTAATTGATTTATTTATAAAATATACGAAAGGGTTCTCGATACTATTCTAAAGTGCATTTGAGAGATTTTGTATAGTTAAAACTATATAGTCATCAAATTTAGGGCTCTCATTAGGAGTTAGATTTCTTGCATTGAATAGGAGTAAATTTATAAGCAATGTTGAGCTTTGTCAAAAGATGTTTAAACTAGGTTTACGGTATCAATTTTTGAAGTTAACCGTAAGATCAGAATTTGTACTATAAAAAAAGCCATTAAACATTCCATCTAATGGCCCTTTTTCCTGTTTTTTGTTTATACGTGCTATTTCTTATTTTTTAATAAACTTTAAGATGTCTTTATTGATAGTTTCTGCCTCTGTTGTAGGCATGCCATGAGGAAATCCAGGATAAGAAATTAATTTTCCATTTTTCAAAAGAGCAGCAGCTTTAGGAGCCTGATTATATGGAACGATTTGATCATCTTCTCCATGAAGTACTAATACTGGTATATCTAAACTTTTTAAATCTTCAGTAAAATCAGATTCAGAGAAAGCTTTAATGCCTTCATAATGAGCCAGTACAGAACCCATCATTCCCTGACGCCACCAGTTGTGTTTAATTCCTTCCTGAATTGTTTTTCCTTCGCGGTTCCATCCGTAAAAAGGAATGGGGAAATCATAAAAATATTGTGCTCTGCTAAATCCGGTTCCTTCTCTAATTTCGTCAAAAACAGACAACGGGACACCATCAGGATTTGCCTCATTTTTTATCATGATCGGTGTAACAGCACTAATAATAATTGCTTTTGAAACACGTCCTTTTCCATATTTTGCTGCATATCGAATTACTTCACCTCCGCCAGTTGAGTGGCCAATATGAATGGCATCTTTTAAGTCAAGTGCAGTGGTCAATTCTGCTATGTCTGCAGCATAGGTTTCCATGTTGTTCCCTTCTGAACTTTGACCAGAACGACCGTGTCCGCGTCTGTCATGAGCAATAACTCTATATCCTTGTTTTAAGAAAAACATCATTTGTGCATCCCAGTCGTCAGATGATAAAGGCCATCCGTGGTGAAAAACGATAGGCTGTCCTTTTCCCCAATCTTTATAATAAATTTCTGTTCCGTCTTTTACTGTAATTGTACTCATTTTTTTGGTTTTAAGATTAATAAAATTAAGAGTATCCTAATTTTGGTATTGTTATTAAATTCTAAGTTTTTATTTGTTTTTTATTAGACTTAGATTTCTTTGACAAATTTATATAGGAAGAGTAGAGCAGTCGATTAACCTAGATTAAGTAATGAATTTTTGTTTTTTAAACTAAGAGAAACGCACCTAAAGTCTTCAGCTAAATATTTCGTTTTGAAAAGAATTACATATGTTTTATCTTTTCATAAATAGCAGGATCGTGTTTTTTTACTTTTATTTTCACGTATTTAGAAGCTGGCATATTGCTTTCTTTCACCACATTATTTACAGAAACCAAAACATTTGTTTCAGGAAAATAAGTAACCGTATTTCGCTCTGGAATTTGGTAAGAGACGATAAGGAATAAAGGAGCAATTCTTTCAATGCCATCATTATAATTAAATAAATCTACTTTATCTCCCGCTTTAAATCCTGCTTTGTCAATATCATTTTGATTCATGAAAATAACACGTCGTTCATTTTTTATTCCCCTATAGCGGTCATCCATACCATAAATAGTAGTGTTAAACTGGTCATGCGTGCGAGTTGTGGCCATCATGTATTCATCTGTTTCCAATTCATTATCCGGAATTTCAGTCAAAGTAAATGCCGCACGATCAGCAGATTCTTTAGCAGTAAATTGACCATGACGTGGAGCATTAGGTAAATAAAAACCACCTTTTTCTCGAACTCTATTATTGTAGTTTTCAAAACCTGGAATGCAATTTTCGATAGCTTCTCTTACATTATCATAACTGTCGTGGTAACGCTTCCAGTTGATAACTGATTTTTCTCCAAGAACTGTCATCGCCATTCGGCAGACAATTTGAGTTTCGTTTATCAATTGATCCGAAATAGGTTTAAGCACCCCTTTAGAAGATTGTACCACGCCCATAGAGTTTTCTGTACTGATAATCTGGACTTCGTTGTTTACAATATCCATATCGCTTCGAGAAAGCGTAGGAAGTATAAGAGATTCTTTTCCGTGTATCAGATGGCCTCTGTTGAGTTTTGTAGATACACAAACCAGCAGTTTCAGTTTTCGAAATGCTTCTGCGGTATAATTCGTATCTGGTGCTGCCGATAGAAAATTACCGCCCATGCAGAACATAAATTTTACTTTCTCTTCGTGAATGGCTTTTATCGTTCCAACTACATCATAACCATGATTTCTCGGCGGATTAAATCCAAAATAATTTTGAAGACGATCTAATTGTTCATTTGTAGGTTTTTCATCAATAAGCATGGTTCGGTTTCCCTGCACATTGCTATGTCCGCGAACAGGACAGACTCCTGCGCCGGGTTTTCCAATACTTCCTTTAATCAATAAAATATTGACAATCTCTCGAATCATGTCAACACCATTTGGCTGCTGAGTAAGTCCCATTCCCCAGCAAACAATAATTCTTTTTTTGAAAGCCAGTATTTCTGCAGCTTCGATAATTAAATCTTTTGGAACTCCAGATAGAAAGGCAAGATGATCCAAGTCTAAATTTTCAAACTGCTTCTCAAAATTTTCAAAACCCGTTGTTTTGTCTTTGATGAATTCATGATCAAAAACTTCTCCTGGATTTTTCTTTTCCAATTCAATTAGCAAAAGTTCAATAGCTTTTAAAAGTGCCATATCACCATTTATTTTTATCGGAAGAAAAAGATCTGTAAGTTTTCCGCCTGATCCAATTATCCCTTTTATAGCCTGTGGATTATGGAATCCCATTAAGCCAGCCTCAGGTAACGGATTAACCGCAATAATTTTTGCGCCATTTTTTTTGCCTTTTTCTAAAGCACTCAGCATTCTCGGAGCATTCGTTCCTGGATTTTGTCCGATTATCACAATCACATCGGTGTCATAAAAATCTTCTAAGGTTACCGTTCCTTTTCCAATTCCGATTGTAGTTTTTAAAGCAGTTCCAGAGGTTTCGTGGCACATATTGGAACAATCCGGCATATTGTTAGTTCCGAATTCTTTTGCAAAAAGCTGATAAAGGAAGGAAGCTTCATTACTGGTTCTTCCTGAAGTATAAAAGGCAGCTTCATTTGGAGATTCGAGCGCGTTTAAATGTGAAGCAATTTTTGTAAAAGCCTCATTCCAACTTATAGGTTGATAATGTGTGCCGCCAATGGGTAAATACATCGGTTCGGTCAATCTTCCCATTTTTCCAATTTGGTAATCGTCTAATTTTGAAAGACTGTAAACAGAGTTTTCTTTAAAGAAAGCAGCATCAACTTTTTTGGTTGTAGCTTCTTCAGCCAAGGCTTTTGCTCCGTTTTCACAATATTCGCCTAGTGGAGATCGATCATCATCAGGATCCGGCCATGCGCAGCTGGAACAGTCAAAACCTCCCATTTGATTCATCTTAAACAAAGCTTTGCCACCTCTTAGAACGGTTTTATCTTCTATAAGATCGCTTACTGCAGCCATAACCGCAGGAACGCCGGCAGCCCATTTTTCTACTTTTGTTAATTTAAGTTTCGAAAGTTGGTATGGATTTTCGGCTTCAGGTAATTTATTGGTTAAACCATTTGTATTTTGTTTTTGATCTTTCTTCATTGTGTTTGGTTTAATGGCTATTGTGTTACGATTACGGTTTGTTCCGATGAATTGTATATATTCAATCGGTTTTCTTTTAGAAATCCTAAAAGTGTAATATTAAACTCTGCCGCAAGTTCGACGGCCAAACTTGATGGAGCACCAATAGAAGCAATGATCGAAATTCCCGCCATTGTTGCTTTTTGGATTAACTCAAAACTTGCTCTTCCGCTTAGAAGCAAAATATGTTCATTTAATGGGAGTGATTGATTTACAAGAGATCTTCCAATCAATTTGTCTAATGCATTATGTCTTCCAACATCTTCAGTTAAAAGAATCAAATCGCCTTGAATATTAAAAAGCCCTGATGCATGAAGACCGCCAGTAGATTCAAAATCGCTTTGAGCAATTCTTAATTTTTCGGGTAATTGATAAAAAACAGATGCACTAATATGGATCTTTGGTCTCATTAAATTTCCAAATGGGCTTACCGTTTTTATAGATTGAATCGAACTTTTTCCGCACACGCCACAACTTGAAGTAGTATAGAAATTTCGATCTGTCTGCATCAAATTTGGAGTAAAACCTTCTTTAAGATCGACCTGAACAATGTTTTGTTTTTGTGACAGACAATTCATTTTTATTGCAGAAGCATCTTGAATATCTTCAAAAGAAGTAATAATTCCTTCTGTAAACAGAAAACCAATCGCGAGATCAATATCATTGCCCGGAGTTCGCATGGTAACCGAAATATTCTTTAGGATTCTCTCTGAATTAGAACCGTAAGAAAGCCTTATTTCAAGAGGTTCTTCAACAGAAAGCGTATCTAAAAACGATGCGGTTCCGTTGTTTTCTATTCTTTGGACACTTACGTGTTTGATGGAAACTAATTCCGTATAATTTATTTCCATGGTGTTGTAATTGAAGTTGTTACGTAAATTTAATTAAAAATAGGTTCAAAAAATATACTTTCATTCATTAATTGAGAGGAAACTATTCGATTTTCATATTAAATTCTCGACCTATTTATTTCACTATTTCGCTCATCAGGTGCAAGAGATTTGCAAACTGGACTGATAAGGGGCATAATTAATTTAACAAAATATTCTTTTGAAAGCTTGTCTAAGAAATCAATAAAATTTTTAATTGTTATTTTTGAGTTAATATCTCAATCAAGATTTTTTCTTGACAGCTAAATCTATATTTTTAAAATCTTAAAACGATACCCCAAAAAAATGACTAAGAAGTTCCTAAAGAAAGCAGCAATTAGTATTACCACCTTATTTCTACTTTTAATAATTGTGCTAACAATTGTTCCGTATGTGTTCAAAGACGAAATAACAGCTAAATTAGAAAGTATAGCTAATGAGAAACTAGATGCCGAAGTTCGTTTTGATCAGATAGGACTTTCTGTTTTTAAGCATTTTCCGGCATTGACCATTTATGCTAAAAATGTCAGCGTATTAAGCAAAAAGAAACAGTTTGAATCAGTAAGTATTGTAAAGGCGGGAAGGGTATCTGCAGGTCTGAATTTTTACAGTTTATTGAAGGGAAAGATTGTTTTAGATGCCGTATATCTTGATGAAGCAGATTTAAATCTAGAAATAGATTCTAAAGGAAATGCCAATTTTAATATTGTCAAGCCTTCTAAATCTGTAGATACAGCAAAGACAGAATTTAATATTAAAAAGGTTGTTATAAAGCAAACTAACATATCATACAATGACAGAAGTGCACTTTTAAAATTTAAGGTTCAGGATTTGAACTATAAAGGCAAAGGTGATTTAAGTGCAGATTTATTTGATCTTGATTCGAATGTAAAAATAAAATCATTCGATTTTAGCTTAAACGGTGTTGATTATGTGCGAAACAAACCGATCAATGCTGAAATAATCACTTACATAGACGCTAAAGCACTTAAGTTTAAATTTGAGCGTAATGTTATCCGCATTAAAAATTTTCCGTTCTCATTTAATGGCCATTTTGCATTTATAAAAGGCGGCTATGATTTTGATCTGCGCATGCAGTCTAAAAACTCTACCTTAGAAGAAATGCTATCTCTTGTGCCTCCAGCCTACGATAAGTGGCGTGAAGAGATGGCAATTAGCGGTAATATTGATTTTAGGATTTTTGCACGCGGAAGGTATATGCAAGACCTTTCAGAAAAGCCAATTGTTTCAGCTGATTTACAGATTAATAACGGTACAATTGCTTATAAAAGAATAAAAGATCCAGTAAAAGATATCAATATATCAGCCAAAGCAGAGGTTAAGGATTTAGACATTAATAAATTAAAGTTTGATTTAGATAATCTGTCATTTAATCTGGATAAAAAGAAAACGACAGTTAATTTTCATTCTGAAGGCTTCAAAAAGCTAAAAATTAAAACAGCTGTAAAAGCAGATTTAGATTTGGCAAAATTAAAAGAGGCCTTAAATCTTAACGAAAATGATATTCGTGGAGATATTGCCTTGGATTTAAAAGCCGACGGCATTTTTTTAAGGGATTTAGGTTTTAGCCCGCGTTTAAATAAAGTAGATACGATCATTAAAAGCATCCCTAAGTTTCAGCTGAATCTTAGCTTAAAAAATGGATATGTTCAAAACATAAAGAAAAAAGATGCAATTAAAAATATCAACCTAAATCTAGCGGTAACAGCTAAAGACAGTATTTTACGAAACGTTTCGGCTAAAATAGACAATTTGAATGCTGAAGCTCTTGGCAATTTTGTTCGAGGACGCTTCGAACTCCATAAATTATATCCTTTTACTGTAGATACCGAATTGGAATCTAAAATTAATCTGGCAGAAGTGCATAAATTTTATCCTATAGACAGTTTAGAAGTTAGGGGAGATTTAAATTTAAAGGTAAGTATGCATGGAATTTTAAACAGAAAACAAAAAAAATATCCATCCTCAAAAGCAGTGGTAAGTATTAAGAATGGCTATTTGAAATCACTCAAATTTCCAAATATGCCAGTTGAAAATATAAATCTAAACGCAGCAATAGCAAGTGATAGAGGTACCGGAGAAGATTTAAATGTAAAATTGCAGCAAGCTGAATTTGTTTTAGCAGGATCGCCTTTTAAAGTGCAAGGAGAGGTTAGTAATCTTTACGATTTGGTTTACAATATAAAAACTCAGGGAACTTTGGACGTTGGTAAATTAACCCAGATATTTCCCATTAAAGATTTGAGCATTTCGGGAGTTATCCAGACCAATCTTATTGCTAAAGGATCTAAAAAAGATATAGATGCGAAAAATTATGAGAATATTAAAAATGGAGGTAAGCTAGAAGCAAGGAATTTAGTGATTAAGAGCACAATGTTTCCTGAGCCTTTTGAGATTTCTAAAGGAACATTTAAGTTTTTTAAAGATAAGATGCGTTTTGAAGAATTTAATGTCACTTATGGCAAATCTGATATTGTGTTAAATGGATACATACATAACATTTTAAGGTATGTTTTTAATAGAAAATATCTACGCGAGTCTAACGAAAAGCTCAAGGCAGATATTAATCTATTTAGTAATCAGATTGATGCAAACGAGTTTTTTGATATGATTGCAAAGTATACAGACCAGAAAGCCGAAGAAGAAGTAGGTCAAAAAACGGATTCTATACCTATAAATACAGCTCCTAAAAGCAGCAATGCAAAGAATAAAAACTATGTAATAAGAATTCCTAGCAGCGCCGATTTAAAAATCGCTGCAAAAGTCAATAATCTTCAATTTGATACTTATAAGATTAAAGATTTTGTGGGAACTCTAGTGGTTAATGATCGTAAAGTTCAGGTGACAGAAGCGGCGTTTAACATGGCTGGGACTAAAATAGCAATGACTGGTGATTATAAAGCTCAGCATCGTCGTTTAGCGAAGTACAATGCGAATTTTAAGGCTAGCAATTTTGATATCCAGCGCGCTTATGCTGAGATTCCGATTTTTGCCGAATTGGTAAGTATGGCTAAAGATGCGTATGGCTTGGTTTCGGTTGATTACCAGTTAGGAGGAAGTATCGATCAGAATATGGATATGGACTTTAAATCTATTGAAGGTGAAGGAACATTAACCCTGGAGGATATTAAATTTAAAAATTTCAAGCTTTTAAACCATGTAGCCAAAAAAGCAGATGCTGCCGACTTGGAGAAGGCAACTTTTAATAAAATTGCCATTCATTCGGCTATAAAGAACAATGTAATGACCATAACGCCGACAACCATGAAAATGGCTGGTTTTAGAGCGAAGCTAGAAGGACAAGTTACTATGGATGGCAAAATAAATGTTGGGTTTCGTGTAGGGTTGCCTCCAATGGGACTTATAAATATTCCGATGAAAATTACTGGGACGGCAGATGATTTCGAAATTTCGACTGGCAAGTTTAAAGAAGACGCAACTTTTGCAGAAGAGAGTGAACTGAAAAATTTGCGTCCAGAACGCCGCAGGCCTAGAGAGAAAGATTCTTTGAACACATCACATTCAAACGCTGAAAATCCTTAAGACAATAATTGAGTATAGATTTAACAGCTATTTTGTGTTTCTGCATCATTTCGCTTTATAAGTCGGCAAGGAAAAATCAGTTTGATCTGTATTGATTCTGATACCAGATATTAAGTAAACTGTTCTTCTTGTGAAGAAGGACAGTTTTCTGGGATTTTAATCTTGAAGATAGGTCAAATGGATTGAATCCGAGGTCTTTTAGAAAAGTTTTGACAATATTTTTTGAAGGTATATCATCGCCTGCAAAATAGATTTCATCTTCGGTTTTTGTTGCATGCGACGCTTTTTGTGGTTGCAGCATTATCGGGCTGAAAAGCTTTAGCACATAAGCTTTAGGTAGGAGCGAAGCTGTAATCTGAAAAGTAAGAGCGCTGGTAATACTTGACATGAGAAGTTTTGGATTAAAAATCAGTCCGCTGGTATGCACAATGATTTTGCCAGTCATATCTGGTAACATTCCAATGGTTTTCTCAAGATCTTCTCTCGGAACAAAAAGTATGATTACATCTCCCAAGGCAGCTTCCTGAAGTGAAACTAGTCTAGCATTGTTTATGCTTTCAGTTGTTTGCCGTATGAAGGAGTTGCCGCGAGGATGATGAATAAGGATTTCATAACCTGCAGATGAGGCTCTTTGCGCCAGTTCTAGTGTAAGACTTCCAATGCCAATAATTCCTATTTTCATACTTTTGTCTTTTAAGATTGCTATCTATTGAAAAATATATATATATTAAAGTTATTATAAGAATTTGATTTGCAGTAGAGTATTTCTACCTGTTTTTGAAATTATTGCAAGACATGGAAGTTTTAGGCGCAAAAAAAAAGGAAACAGCTTAATAGATGTTTCCTTTTAATTTATAATATTTTAAAAAAAATTATTTGCCACTCGATGCAGTAATCTTTCCTATTTGAAGCCTAAAGTCAGGTCTTTTTGCATTGTAAATATCAACAAAAGTCTCTTTATTGTCGGTTTGTGAGTATACATTTGAAAATACAGTATTGCCGTACCAGTTTTCTAAATCAGAATTATCGGCATTATTTTCTGTAAAGATATTACCTGTACACTGGTTGAAAAACATTTCTTCAAACTTGATTTTCTTTAAGTTTTCACCATTTACTACTGTTTGACTGTCTAATAAAACAGCAGGATTGAATCCCGAAATTACGCTTCTTTTAAGCTCTAGAGCAGCATTGTCAGCTACGTAAACAGCTTCTTTTATAAGACCAGCCTGAATGTCGGCTTTGATGTTTTCACTGTCATTTAGAAGAGTAAGGTTTGAAGCTGAAACGAAAGTAGATTTTCTTGTAAAGTCTGTTTCGCTTTTCTTTTCATAGGCTTTCACTTCCAAACATCTAGAACCATCTCTGTTACTTGATAAATAAGAAGATCTAACGGCTAATGAATTATAAAGACGGCATTGCGTGCCTTGCGTCATTTTAAAATCATCATTTATAGATTTGTATGAAACCAGTTGTGAAGCATTAAGATCTCCGCCATAAAAAGCAAATGAATCACCTCCTGAGAAGCTCACCATAATGTTTTCTAAAACCGTTTTGTTTCCAGCTCCTGCAACAGTTAGTCCATTAAAGCTATCTGCTCCTTTTACTTTTCGGCCAGCAAATTCAATACGAATAAATTTTAATACTCCAGAGCTGCTAGCTGCATTGTCTCCTCCATATGCAGTAAGAGAAGGGTCAAGATCCATTGTATAAGATCCAGCTCCGCCAAATTTATTTATAGGGGCATCTCCTAAGACTACAAGACCACCCCAGTCGCCTGCTTTTTTCATGCTAGCGTTTGAAGTGAAGATGATAGGATCAGTTTCTTGTCCCTCTGCCATAATTTTGGCTCCTTTTGTTATAATAAGAGTTCCTTTGCTTGCTGCATCGCCAATAATTACCGTACCTGGATCAATTGTCAGAACAGCGTTATTTGTTACATATACATTTCCCTGAAGAATGTACACGTTTTTTTTCATCAGTTTGGTATTCTGTGTGATATTTCCAGCCAGTATCTGATTGGCATCTTTAGACTCCGTTTTCTGCGGCTTGAATTCTGTCCAGTTGTCCAGCCAGTTCGCATATCCGATAATTCCCTTTTCCTGCTGTGCGTTCACGCCTGCGGCAAGTAGCAGACAGATCATTAGAGTAATTTTTTTCATAGTCTTGGGGCTATTTGTAATGGTATTTTTTTGGCTCTTTTAAAACTGATTATAATGTTTTTTGCTTTTGTAATAGCTGAGATAAATATCTGATCAGCTACTAAAAGGAAATTTAAATCTTTTTTCTGAAGAGCTTCTAACAAAAATAAGCAAAAAGATCAGACTTTACAGGGCTTTATTAATATTTAACATTTGTTGAAGATAAGCTTAATATGCGTAATGTCTTTCTTCCTTCAATATTAATTTAAATTTGATTTTTTAAGCTAAAAGCAATACATTTGATTTATTCGAATTATAAAAATGGGACTAGATTACGATTATAGAATATATATCAAGAGAGAAAGGCTTAATAGCGCTTTACAATTCATTTATGAGCATTCAGAAAAAGGGAGAGCATCATTTGAAATAATCAATAATCAGCTGTACAAAATTGACCGCTATGCTAATGGAGAAATATCCAAAACCTTACTTGAAAACTTAGGAATAAATCAGAGGGTAGATACCTGTATTTTAGTAGAAGAAGATCATACGATAATAGAGTATTATTTGTATGATTTAGCTCAAAATTATACTCCCGATTCTGCTGATGAATCTGACTTTATCGATTATTATAAAGGTGCTGATGGTAAATGGTGGATCGGCAATGTTGAAATTTACATTAATGATTATTCTTCAAGAATAGAGGATTGTATCGAAATTCAATTCTGGGCTGTGACCAGTGATATGAGTCGTCTTTTTTCTAAATCAAAATCAATTGACAAATACTTTAAAGAGTTTTGCAGAGCTACAGAAGCAGATTATGGTTGTATTTATATGGAGCACAGCGGATACAGACTTATATGGGCAAAGGGGAAAGAATACAATCTGACTGTACCTATTCTCTGGAATAGTTTTGAAGAATATGGTTTTGTTAAAGTAATAGGTGATGTTTTAAAACTATAAAACATTTAGAGATAGTACTGCAATAGTAATCTTTAGTTGCATTTTTATAAGATTTTAACGTTAAACAAAATTTAAATAGGAGTTGAGTTAAGAGTTAAAAACGGACATAATCTAACATTGAAAGAGATTATGGAATTTCCCTGTCTGTTGAATAAAAAACACAGAACCTAAAGAAGTTTATACAAAAAAAATCAGAGTAAATTAGAATTCAATATTTCTTGCGAACAAGCATTAGCAAATATACATTTAGATTTTAGAGTAAAATTAAAGGTAACCCAATAGAAATTACCATGAAATCAGGTATTTTATTTTGTATATGATGTCTATAAATTTGTTTCTAATCAAAATAATGATAATGAAAGGCAATATTCAATATAGTGATACATCAAACAAAAATAGGTTTTTAAAAAATGGGACATTCAATTTGATAAAACCTCTTTTTTTTGTACTGTTTCTGTTTCCATTTATGACAGTCGGACAAAAAGCACTTGTTCCTGGCGGTAAGGATATCAATACAAAGTATATTAAGCCAGAAAAATCACTCTACACTGTTTATTATGTTAAAGGTACAGAGTGGAAAAATATGGGAGCATTAACTTATGATATAACTTTGGCTAATAACCAACTAACGTTAAATAATACTTTTACCCCAAAAGACAACGGTAATCCTACCACGCGTATTAGTACGGCAGATGCGCAAACACTTAGAGCTATAAGTTATGCCGATGAAACCAAGAATGCAAAATTAAATCTGAACTTTGCTGAAATCATTACGGGTAATTTCTATTCTAAGAAAACTAAAAAAGACAAAAAACTAAAGCTTCAGCCTAAGGAACAATATTTTGACTTCAATTGGTCTGATCATTTAATTACAACACTGCCATTAGATGTTGGATACAAAGCCCGTTTTCCACAGTTTTATTATAATGATGGGTCAGATGTGCTTGTAGAATATTACACCATCAAAGAAGTGAAAAGTTTTATCTACAATTCTCCAAAAACAGGTAAGCACGAAACTTGGCTTGTTTCCGTTTTAGAAGAAAGCACGAACGCTACTTATAATTATGCTATAGACAAAAAAGATCATCGCCTATGGCAGCGTGAAATGTCTATGGCTAATGGAATGTGGGAAATTACAGTTAACGAAGAGTTGGATTATCAGCCTATTAAAAACAAATTTAATAAGGAGGAGGTAGCGAAGCAAATTTCCAATGGTAATAGTGTTATAATTGGAACAGCCTATGCAAGATCTGATTCAGGTAAAAAATTGGGAGGATTGGTAAATACAGCTAAGAAACAATATGCGCCAAGAGGTACAGAAATTACACTTTTTCCAAGTTCAGCTTATTATGAGGAATGGGTAGAGGTCAACAAGAAAATTCGCAAGCAGAATAAAATGCCAGAAGTGCCTTTGAATAGTGATTTTGGCTATGCTATCAAAAAAACTAAAGTTTATGACGATCAAGGACATTTCGAGTTTATGGATTTAATGCCAGGGACTTATATTGTTATGGTTAGCTTTGATTTTACTAACTCCTACAATTATTCATATGTATCTGGATATACAAACTACTATAATTATTATGGATACCAAGGTTCCACAACAAATTATGGTACAGCAAAACAATCCTACTCCGATAAGGCTAATATTGAAAAACGGGTGACTATAGATAAGGATGGCGATAAAAAAGAGGTGAACTTAAAAGAGATTTAAGTAAATAGTTAAGCAATAAAGTGAGGGAAGATCTAAAAAAAAATCTGTTCCTCTTTTTGTAAAGTGTCAGTTGCAGTGGAGATTAGTCGTATCTAAATTATTCACAGAAGATCTGGGATTTATAATAATTATCAAATGAAGATTAAAACAGCTCTCGGGCTGTTTTTCTATTTTTATAATGCTTTTAAATCGAAAAGATGGAGTCAACTCGAGTTTAGTGTTGGAGATATTTAAAAGATAGGCAGTATAGAAAGATAAAATCTGACAATCAAGGAATGAGGAAAAACCAGAGTTCACTATTGTGCATATTTGACGTATAAGGGAGATGTGAGTCAGGGTTACTATTCAAATTAATTAAAAAGATTTATGCTTTTTATCAGCGGCTTGAGTCCTCTTATCCGATGTTTGAGTTAAAAAAATGGTTTCATTTTATAATTTGCAACATGATAATACTTGTTTTATGATGTTAAAATGTTTTTGTAAGATAACTTTGAGACAAGTTAATAGATTATTAATACTATAAGTGCTACATCATTAAAAATCCCCGAATGTAGCCACCATGCAAAACAATAATTGTATAAATTAAATCTTGAAATTATGAAAAAGTATCATTTGTTATTTGTCGTTTTTTTCTTTTCGCTGGGTATGTCAGCACAAAGCGCTCAGTCATTTTTGCTTAATTTGTATGGAGGGTATACCTTTTCTGATAGGGTAGACTTTGATTCCTCTTACGGAAAAGTGGAAGATGGTTTTGAATATGGTTTAGGTTTGGAATATTTTATAATGGATAATGCTTCAATAGAATTAAAGTATAACAGACTTGATACAAAGATGCCTTTGTATACAAAGGTTGCTTTAATTAATGGAGGTAACACTATTCCTGCAGGAACTCAGCTTAATGCTGGAGACGATAAAGGAGCCATCAATTATATATTGGCGGATTATACTTATTATTTTGGTTCAAGCTCCCAAAAGGCGCTTCCATTTCTAGGAGCAGGTTTAGGAGTTGCTATTTTAGAAACACCAAAGAGCGGTAGCGGAACTTATTTTGCGTGGGAAATTAAGGCTGGTGTAAAGGTGAAAACAAATTCACCATTATCAATTAATCTTCATGCTTACTTGCAATCAATGTCAGCGGCTGTAGGATATGATTATTATTGGGACTACTATTGGGGACCAGTAGCAGTTACTGATTATGCATCAACATTTCAATTTGGACTAGGGGCTGCGCTTAGTTACGATTTCAGCAAATAATAGCAATTGCTTCATTAAATATGTTTAAAATAGCTTGAGAATCTCTCAGGCTTTTTTATTTATGTTTATTGAGTGTTTGTTCGCACAGCGTATTCAAGCGATTAAGAATGAATTTTTAATAGTAACAGAAGGGTTGTTTTCTGTAAAGACGAAGAGAATAGCTTTTTTCAAGCTATAGATTCAATAAAAACAGATTTTATCAATTACTATATTTGCTTTAAAAACTTAAAAGTAAGAAAAAACCTTAGTTTTGTTTAAGAATTTTTAAATTTAAACATTATGTTATCAGTGAGTTAAGAAAAAATGGAAAAAAAAGTTAGAAAAAACTCCTTGAGAATGCTTGGAAATCTAAATAAAGGTTCTACTTTTGCACCCGCTTTGCAACACAAGTGAAGCTAAATAAAGAAACACACGTTCGTAGACATATTGAATTGACAGCCGTTCTGAAAGAGATTTCAGAACAAAAAGAATAAGAGCAGTAGAGTCGCAAGATTCGAAAAGAACCGATAGGAAGAGCATCGCAATATAATATTACA
>Ga0308157_10002517_pt1 | contig 29826 bp, 28 predicted proteins | sample PhyBR1_FD_201035 | JGI IMG/M metagenome (GOLD analysis project Ga0308157, IMG submission 201035) | Phyllosphere microbial communities from UC Gill Tract Community Farm, Albany, California, United States - DLSLB.R1 | ecosystem: Host-associated > Plants > Phyllosphere > Unclassified | place: USA...
TTAGCTTGTAGTAAATAAGTCTTCGCAAACTCTTCAGAAGGCTCATATTTATTAATTTGTAATACTCTATCTGAAAATGTTGATGGGAACTGAAACTGTTCTTCATTAACATAATGGTTATCAAACTCCTGGATTACTGCTATTTGAGTAGAAGTATTTATGCCTTTATCTAACAATAATGCCTTCGCTGTCCAAACAAAAGAGCTGTAAACATGATAAATAGCATCTGCAAATTGACCTTTATCAATAGCTAAATCTGCTAGTTCTAATTTCTCTTCAGCTTCTAATAATAAGGTAGCGACTAAATCTATAATCACCCCGGCACATTCTCCAACACCAATTGATGTTGCGAAAGTCCCTTCATGTCCCCAATCAATATGTTCATCAGCACTTAAATTGGTAAGATCTGACAATGGCTTTAATAGCCGGTAAAAATGATCTTTTCCCAGTTCTTCATAGTATGATAAAAAGTTTTTATCAGTTACCTTATTAGCTTTAAAATCAGATAAGATAATATCGATCACCTGAAGTACTCTTTTAGTAGGAACCTTTATCACACGATCTGCCACTCTACCTTTACCATTACCTAAGGTACCTCCTCCCAACATCACTTGTGCTGCCGGTACAACATTTCCATTTACTTTCACGGAGCTTCCGTGAAATCCTATATGAGCCAAACCATGTTGTCCGCAAGAATTCATACAACCGGAGATCTTTATTTTCAGTTCCTTTTCTGTCACAAACTCTTGGTGGAATTCATGAATATAATTTTCGATGACTCTAGCCATCTCAGTAGAGTTACTGATACCCAAATTACATGTATCTGTTCCCGGACAAGTAGTAACATCTGCTGTGCTGTTATAACCCGGTTTTGCAAAACCTAATTCCAGTAACAAATTATAAACATGTGCTAACGATTCCGGTCTTACATATTTAAATAATAGGTTTTGATCTTGAGTAATTCGAATATCGTCAGCAATGTGATTTCTTAACCCTGCAATTAGCTTCCTGGCTTTAGCTGTAGAAATATCACCGGTTTGAATATTGGCATACACTCCGAAATATCCCTTTTGTTTTTGTTCAAAAGTATTAGTGCTCTTCCAAAGTTCAAACCCTAATAAATCACTAGGAATAATCTCTTCAACAACTACTGTTGGAGCCTCAGGTTGTGGAATAGCATCTCTGTCAAAGTTGACTTTTTTATTTTTAACCGCTATTTTCTCTTCTTCAATAAGGTTTAATACATTCTCTAAACCTAGTTTTTGAACTAAATATTTAAACCTCGCTTTATTACGATTATTTCTTTCACCATTGCGATCAAATACCCGCAGTGTTGCTTCTATATAAGGAAGAATATCTTCTTCTGCTAAGAAATCATAAACTTCATGAGCTAAAAGCGGCTGCGCTCCTAACCCACCGCCTATCATAACTTTAAAACCTCTCTCTTCCTTTCCGTCAACAAGTCTAACTTTAGGAATAAAGCCAAAATCATGGATATAAGAAAAGGCTGTATCCTTATCACTTGAAGAGAAAGATATTTTAAATTTTCTACCCATCTCTGCACAAACAGGATTCCTTAAAAGATAAGTAAAGGTTTTATGTGCATATGGAGAAACATCAAAAGGTTCATCAGGGTCTATTCCGGCTGTTGGTGATGCCGTAACATTACGCACCGTATTCCCACATGCCTCTCTAAGCGTCATGTCATCTTCAGCCAATTTTGCCCATAACTCAGGAGTTCTGTCTAAGCTCACATAGTGAATTTGTATATCCTGACGGGTTGTTAAGTGCAAATTTTTGCTTGCATACTCATCAGAGATATCAGCAATTTTAAGAATCTGCTGAAAAGTTACTCTTCCAAAAGGTAATTTAATTCTCACCATTTGGACACCCGCTTGTCTTTGTCCATATATTCCTCTGGCTAACCGTAAGGATCTAAACTTCTCCTCAGGAATAGTTCCTTCCCGATACGCGCTGATTTTTTTCTCCAATTCTATGATCTCCTGTTCTACAACAGGATTCTCTAATTCAGTCCTAAAGCTCTGCATTTCTCTCTACTATTACTAAAAAGGCAATGAAATAGCCTTTTATTAGGTTATCGTTAATGTTTCTGAAACAAATGTATAAAATTATTATAAAATAACTATACAAAGTCTACCAAATAACTATATATTTATATAATTATTTTTTAATAAGATATTAAGATAGTATAGCATATGAGTATAAACTACTGTGAATCAGTTATTAACATAAAACACACGTACAATAAAAATTAACATCGGATTTATTTCATAATCACAATAGATACAAAAAAGGGAGCTACTCGTAAGAATAGCTCCCTTAATATTGTTTAAAAAATAATTTAAATTCTTGTTTCTCCTTCAGGTCCCTCTTCGATAACTTCAGCAATTTCCTCAATGCCGTCTGCATCGTCATCAGTTCTAAAAGGGGCTCCTTCATCAAATTCTCCCTCCCACTTAGCAATAACAACTGTGGCTAAACAATTTCCCACAACATTTACAGAAGTTCTCGCCATATCCATCAACTCATCGATCCCTAAAATTGCCGCAATAACGAAGACGGGAAGTCCGAATTGATCAGCCGTAGCAATTAAAATAATTAAAGAGGCACGAGGAACTGCTGCGACACCTTTCGATGTAATCATAAGTGTAAATGCAATCATTAATTGTTGTCCAAAAGACAAGTGGATACCCGCAGCTTGGGCTACGAAAATTGATGCTAATGAAAGATATAAAGACGTTCCATCCAAATTAAAGCTATAGCCTGTAGGTATTACAAAGGACACGATTTTTCGGGGAACACCGAATCGTTCCATTGCGCTCATTGCCTTTGGCAATGCCGCATCAGAACTCGTAGTTGCAAATGCAATTGAAACCGGTTCTTTTATCGCATTAATAAATTGCTTAATCGGAATCTTTAAATACAAGGCTACTGGTAACAATACGCCTCCTAAAAAGAATATTAAAGCTAAATAAAGGGTCGCCAAGAGCATAAAGAGATTCTTTAGGATATCTACACCAAGATGCCCCACCGTATAAGCCATAGCTGCTCCTACTCCAATTGGTGCAAAGAGCATGACGAGATTTGTGAATTTAAACATAGCCTCCGAGAGAGACTCTGCAAAATCCACAAAGGGCTTTCGTTTCTTTTCCTCTACCATTGCCAGGCCGATACCAAAAATAACAGCAAATACTACAATCTGTAGCACTTTGTTATCATATACCGATTTAACAATATTCTCAGGGAAAGTATCTCTAAAAAAGGAAGTGAATTTATAAAGCCAATGTGCACTCTCATCGATATGATCCAATGCGATTTTATCAGCATCAGAATAAGTTGAAGTTGCGGGGAGTTCTTCATGTGGCATATGTTCAACATCGATACCAACTCCGGCTCTTGTTAAGTTAATAGCTCCTAGACCAATAAAAATTGCACAGGTGGTTGCACAAAAGAAGTATAGCATAGATTTCCAAGCCATTCTTCCAACTTGTTTTAAATCAGAATGACCAGCAATACCGAACACTAATGTTGAAAATAATATTGGACCAACAATAGTTTTAACCAACTTAATAAACCCCTGACTTAAAGGCTGTAACGCTTTTGCGGTATCAGGAAAATCTAATCCCACAAATATCCCCAATACCATACAGGTAAGAATCCATGTAGTAAGTCCTTTGCGTACGATAGCATTCCAGACTAATACAACGGCTGTTACCCATCTTACTGTCATCATAAGGGAAGCAGGGATGGCTACTAAGTCAAATTCATAAAGAAGGGTAAGAATTGAAGCTAGAGCAATGGTTACAAGTAAAATATAACCAGTAGTTTTTTTTGACATGTAGATTTATTAGGGTTATTTATTTCTTTTTTTGACATTTTCGACCAACAAAAATAAAAAAATAGACCTGTAAACCAAATAATTTAACCTAATGAGTTTGAGATTAAAACGATACTTCTGAAGAAAAGGGATTAAAAGTTAAGATTAACTCTTTATAAAACAGCGTCATAAGACAGATACGACCATAATTAATATCTTTCGGTAATTTAAGTCAACAAAAAGTGATCGAAATAAAACTTGGAATTACAGATCTTATTAATTTTTAACAAAAATTTGTTGCTGAAAAAAAAAGGCCACCTCTTTTTGAGGTAGCCATATTAAAAAAATATTTTTCTTATTTATTCAGCGTGTAACCAAGCTTTTTTGGCAAGAAGCTCATCTTCAGATTCGCGAACATCTTCATCATCTACACAACAGTCTACCGGACATACCGCTGCACATTGAGGTTCATCATGAAACCCTACACATTCTGTACATTTATCCGATACGATATAATATACCTCGTTCGAAACTGCTTCTTGTGACTCGTTTGCGTCTAAAGTAACTCCGTCTCCAAAATCTATAACACCATCTAATGCTGTTCCATCAGAAAATTTCCAGCTAACACCAGCATCATAAATTGCATTGTTTGGGCATTCCGGTTCGCAAGCCCCACAATTTATACACTCGTCAGTAATTTTAATTGCCATTTATGTCCTTACAATAAAATAATAAACTAATTTTGCACTCTCAAAGTTAGTACTAATGTTATACACTATAAAATAAAAGTATACAAAATTAGTAGTTAATTACTTTGATGTGGCAAATATAATGCAAAAAAATAAGAGAATAATTCTAAATAGAAAGTTTTGAAAAGAGAACAAAGGATAAATTCATTCGTAAAACTTGCTGATTTATTAGTATCAGAAGACTTTCAGCAGTCTGATTTCCTAAATCAGGTTGCTCATAAAAATGCTTGGTATACAAAAGCAAATGTTTTACAACAGATCAATGCTATTGCGAATAACTTAACTCACAACAAACTTAAAACCTGGTTAAAAGATGCGCCTGATCATCATGTGGACAAAGTAGTGGGGCTTGTATTAGCAGGTAATTTACCTCTTGTCGGTTTTCATGATATAATGACAGTTTTATTAGCTGGTTTTAAAGCAAAAGTCAAAGCCTCCTCTGAAGATGCAGGGTTAACAAAATTTATTATAGATCATTTAATCAAAATAGAACCATTATTTAATGATAGGATTTCATTCGTTGAAAAACTGGACAATTTCGATTTGGTTATAGCAACCGGAAGTAATAATTCCGCTCGTTATTTTGAGTATTATTTTGGAAACAAGCCTAATATCATTCGTAAGAATCGAAATTCATTATCAGTACTAACTGGTAAAGAATCGAAAGAACAAATAGAAAATTTAGGTCATGATATCTTTGATTATTTTGGATTAGGCTGTCGTTCTGTTTCAAAGATCTTCATTCCAAAAGATTATGATATCCCTAATTTACTAGACACTTTGGAAATCTATAATCCTATTAACGAACATTTCAAATACAACAACAATTACGATTTCAATAAATCCATCTATCTCATCAATAAAAACAAACACTATGATAATGGATTTTTACTTTTAAAGGAAGATGAAAATCTAGCATCTCCCCTAGCTGTTGTTCATTATGAATATTATTCTGATATTGAAGAAGTAGAAAATTTTATTAATAATCACGAATTCGAAATTCAATGTGTAACGACCGAAACGGAACTCAAAAATATTAATGTTCCTGTATTTCCTTTAGGTGGCAGTCAATATCCCTCACTAGATGATTATGCAGATAATATAAATACACTTTCCTTTTTATTGGAAAACCAATAATTAGCATTTATTGGCGTTATATGAGTATGAATTCGTAAAAAATTATAATTTTGTTTGACTATGTATGTAATAAAGGTTAAAGGTGTAGCAAAGATTCCGGACTATGTTCAATTGAGGGACGATGCATTTACGCTTTTAGCATATTTTCGTGTAGATAGACCTGACAAATCATTAGACAAAATCGGGCTGGGTGACAAAGCAGACTTTATTATGGAGATTGTGCGGGAGTTACCATTTGGCCAAATAAAGAAAATCGACTTATAAATTATCATGAGAGAGACAAATACGGTTATCAAACTTAAGAATGTAGATATCTATCAACAAAAACACCTTGTACTTTCCAATGTCAATCTGGATATTGCTCAGGGGGAGTTCCTTTACTTGATCGGTCAATCAGGTTCCGGTAAAAGTAGTTTGTTAAAAATAATCTACGGAGATCTTTACATTGCCAATGGTGAAGGTATGATTGCCGGATTTGATTTGAAAAAGCTACATGAGAATGATGTCCCCTATCTACGGAGGAAGCTAGGTATTGTATTCCAAGACTTCCATTTACTGAATGATCGGACGGTTGAAAAAAACCTTGAATTTGCACTTAAGGCAACCGGCTGGAAAGAAAAAGCTCAGATCGAAAACCGCATAGTAGATGTGTTGGAAAAAGTAGGACTTCGTTCAAAATTAAAGAAAATGCCGCATGAGCTTTCAGGTGGAGAACAACAACGTGTGGTAATTGCCCGTGCATTACTCAATAATCCTGAAATTATATTGGCCGATGAACCAACTGGTAACCTTGATCCTGCTACCTCTGAAGAAATTGTATTATTATTACGTGATATTGCATCATCAGGAACAGCTGTATTAATGGCTACCCACGATTATCAAATTATTAGAAATATGCCTGCAAGAATCCTGAAAACTGATGATGGAGGATTGCATGACAATGTTAGCATTTAGTTGCTGACACAAAATATAGAAATCCGACATTTTTTCTAGTGAATCTTAGGAAACACTGACAGCATGTCGGATTTTTTTTGTTGGCAATAAAATTGTTGAAGAGCATATTAAGGTTACATATACAATTTATTATAGGTGATGATAAACGAGAACGAGAATATTGAAGATCCAGAAATGAACAATTCAGAAAACATGGCAGAACAAGACATTGATGCCACGGAAGGATTAAATCAAAAACTTTCCGAAGCGTACGATAAGTACGCTCGTTTAGTGGCTGAATTTGACAACTACAAGAAAAGAACAGCTAAAGAGAAAATTGATTTAATGCAATCTGCTGGTAAAGATGTGATCTTGAAACTTCTTCCGGTAATTGATGATTTCGACCGTTCTTTAAGCTTTATGAAGGATACTCCAGATGATGATTCCATAAAGCATGGAGTTGAATTAGTCTACAATAAGCTGAAGAAGACTTTAGAGCAACTTGGTGTTAAAGAATTAGATGTTTTAGGAAAACCATTTGATGACGAATATCAGGAAGCTATAACCCTAATACCTGCACCCACCCCGGATTTAAAGGATAAAGTAATCGATGTTATCGAAAAAGGATATACCCTTAATGATAACCTAATCAGATTTGCTAAAGTAGTTGTAGGCCAATAAATAAAAAAAATGTCAAAAAGAGATTATTACGATGTTCTAGGCGTTACAAGGACTGCTGAAGTAACGGAGATAAAAACTGCATATCGTAAATTAGCCATCAAGTTCCACCCGGATAAAAATCCTGGAGATAAAGAAGCTGAGGATAAGTTTAAGGAAGCAGCAGAAGCTTATGAAGTATTAAGCAATGCTGAAAAAAGGAGACGTTACGATCAGTTCGGGCATTCAGGAAATTCTGCGTCCGGATACGGTGGTGGCGGAATGAACATGGAAGATATCTTCAGTCAATTTGGGGATATTTTTGGTGGTGGTAATCCATTTGAAAGCTTTTTCGGTGGCGGGGGTAGTTCGCGTGGAGGGCGTAGAGTTCAGCGTGGTACTAATCTGAGAATCAAAGTTAAACTGACCTTAGAGGAGGTTGCTAAAGGTGTTGAGAAGAAAGTCAAAGTTAACAAACAAATAAAATGTAATACTTGTGATGGTTCCGGAGCTAAAGATAAAAATTCATTTCATACTTGTAATACTTGTGGTGGAGCAGGATCGGTACGAAGGGTAACCAATACTATACTAGGACAAATGCAAACAACAAGTACCTGTCCTACTTGTAACGGTGAAGGTGTTGAGATTACTGCAAAATGTACAACATGTAAAGGTGAAGGTTTAGTAAGAGGTGAAGAAACAATCTCGATTAATATTCCTGCTGGTGTAAGTGAAGGCATGCAATTATCAATGAGCGGTAAAGGTAATGCAGCGCCTAGAGGTGGTATTCCCGGAGACTTAATCATTTTAGTTGAGGAAGTTCCTCACGAAACCCTAAAACGTGATGGAATTAATGTTATCTATGACCTTTATGTAAATTTTGCTGATGCTGCTTTAGGTACTAGTGTAGAGATTCCAACCATAGATGGTAAAGCTAAAATAAAAATTGAACCAGGAACTCAGGGAGGTAAAATATTACGTCTTAAAGGAAAAGGTTTACCTGAAGTAAATTCTTATCATAAAGGAGATCAGTTGGTTTATGTCAATGTATGGACACCCAAAACAGTTTCCAAAGAGGAAAAAGAACTATTGGAGAAACTCAAAAGCTCCGCAAACTTTAAACCTCAACCTGGTAAAAGCGAAAAATCATTCTTTGAGCGTATCAAAGAATACTTCGAATAAATTTTGTTTATTTAATTGAAATAGCACTCTTTTCAGAGTGCTATTAGCCTCCATAAATCTTAATTTATGGAGGTTTTTATTTCTTATAGTGAGAATAAACTCACCAAGCTCTATATAACTGCTTCTCTTAGTCTTACTAACTTAACTAATAGATCTTCTAGAAGATCTAGATGTAACATATTAGCTCCATCGGATTTAGCATTTGCAGGATCGGGATGAGTCTCAATAAACAAACCATCTGCACCTACTGCGATTGCAGCTTTAGCAATTGTTTCAATTAGTTCAGGCTTCCCTCCTGTTACACCAGAACTTTGATTTGGCTGTTGTAAAGAATGGGTACAATCCATTACTGTTGGTACATTAAATGATTTCATCACTGGAAATCCTCTAAAGTCAACAATTAGGTCCTGATAACCAAATGTGTTTCCACGATCTGTAAGAATTACTTTATTATTTCCTGAATCCTGAACCTTATCCACAGCAAATTTCATAGATTCAGCAGATAGAAATTGGCCTTTTTTAATATTTACTACTTTTCCAGTTTCTGCAGCAGCATTTAACAAATCAGTTTGTCTGCAAAGAAATGCCGGAATTTGTAGAACATCAACATATGCAGCAGCCATAGCCGCTTCATGGCTTTCATGAATATCAGTAACGGTAGGAATCCCGAAGGTCTTTCCTACTTTTTCTAAAATCTTCAATGCTTTTTCATCACCGATTCCGGTGAATGAACTCCCTTTAGATCTGTTGGCTTTACGATATGAACCTTTAAAAATATATGGAATATTTAATTTATCTGTAATGCCTACAATTTTCTCAGCAATACGGAGTGCAATTTCCTCTCCTTCAATTGCACAAGGACCTGCCATTAAAAAAAAGGCAGAAGAATTACCATTTTTTATATTTGGTAAATATGTATTAATCATAAATATATTTAGTTACCTAGTTCCGACATAAATTTTATACGCATCAATTGAATATCTTCGAAAGAATAATCTTCTTCCCCCAATTCATTAAGAGCAGTTTCTATCGCATCATTTTCGGCTGTTTTAAAATAGTCGTATACTTCATCCTGTCGATCCTGATCAATCATCTCATCTACAAAATATCCAAGATTCAATTTGGTACCGGAATTAACGATGGATTCAACTTCTTTTAAAAGATCTTCATAACTGATGCCCTTTGAAGAAGCAATATCTTCTAAACTTATCTTTCTATCAATATTCTGAATAATAGAGACCTTGAGTGCCGATTTATTTGCTGTTGATTTAATGACTAAATCTTGGGGTCTATCAATATCATTGTCCTCCACATACTTTTTAATCATCTCAACAAAGGGAGCACCAAACTTCATGGCCTTACCAGATCCAACTCCTTGAATTTGTTTTAATTCATCTATCGTTACAGGATAGTGCGTACACATTTCGTCTAATGAAGGATCTTGGAAAATAACGAAGGGAGGTAAAGATTTTTGCTTAGAAATCTTCTTACGAAGTTCCTTAAGCATTTTTAGTAGTTCCGCATCAAGAGCTCCTGATTGACCACCTACGTCATCGGAAGTTTCCGATTTAGTCAATTCCATCGGTTTATTTAAAATAAACTTCAAAGGATAGGGATTAGTGATGTATTTCTTTCCTCCATCTGTAAGCTGTAATAAGCCATAATGGTCAATATCTTTCTTTATAAAATCCGCTAATTCGGCTTGACGAATTAATGAATTCCAGAAATTGACACCCAATTCCTTACCTGAACCAAATAAAGAATGACTGTCATGTTTATACTTTGAAATAGGTTGATTATTTTGACCAATTAAAACATTTATAATATGTTGATCATCAAACTTATCACCTTCTTCTTTTACGAAGTTTAGTACAGTAAGAAGTGGTTCTTCCGCATCAAAGAAAGTTTTCTGAGACCTACAATTATCACACATGCTATTGCAACCAGTATCGTCGAATTTCTCACCGAAATAATGTAAAATCTGTTTTCTGCGACATACAGCAGATTCTGAATAATCAATTACTTCTTTTAATATTTGAGTCCCTATTTCTTTCTCAGAAACAGGCTTATCCTTCATAAACTTAGTAAGCTTTTCTACATCTTTTTCGGAATAGAAAGCTAAACAATATCCCTCTCCTCCATCACGCCCTGCTCTTCCTGTTTCTTGATAATACCCTTCCATTGATTTCGGAATATCATGGTGGATTACATATCGAACATCAGGCTTATCAATCCCCATTCCAAATGCAATGGTTGCCACAATAACATCTATATCTTCCATTAGGAATTTATCTTGTGTGTCAGCGCGGGTTTTTGCATCTAAGCCAGCATGGTAAGGAAGTGCTTTAATTCCATTAATATTTAGAACCTCAGCAATTTCTTCAACTTTTTTACGACTTAAACAATAAACAATTCCTGCTTTACCAGCATTGCTTTTAATAAAGCGAACAATTTGTTTGATAACATCTTGTTTTGGTCTTACCTCATAGTATAAGTTTGTTCTATTAAAAGAAGACTTAAACAATGTTGCATCAGTCATTTGCAAATTTTTGCGAATATCTGATTGAACCTTAGGGGTTGCTGTTGCTGTTAATGCAATAATAGGAATATCGTCACCAATTTCGTTGATAACCTGTCGTATCTTACGATATTCCGGTCTAAAGTCGTGTCCCCATTCAGAAATACAGTGAGCTTCGTCGACTGCAACAAATGAAACGGTAATGCTTCTTAAGAAATTAACATTTTCTTCTTTAGCTAGGGATTCTGGAGCGACATACAAAAGTTTTGTCTTGCCTTCCTGAACATCTTGTTTAACTTTTTGAATTTCGTTCTTCGTTAAAGAGGAGTTTAAGAAATGTGCAATGCTATCCCGACCACCGAATGCTCGTACTTGGTCTACCTGATTTTTCATCAAAGCAATTAATGGTGAAATTACGATTGCCGTACCTTCACTCATTAACGCAGGTAGTTGATAACATATGGATTTCCCTCCCCCAGTAGGCATAATCACGAAAGTGTCTTTTTTATTTAAAACATTCGTAATAATGGCTTCCTGGTCACCTTTAAAAGTATCGAATCCAAAAAAATCTTGAAGATTATCGAATAGTGATTTTTCTATTTCCATTGACTATGCAAAATAAATAGATGTAATAACGGTATGAATAATACGTGTTAAATAATGTATTTTTGTAGCGAACACATCATATTTATACATAAAATTAAGCAAATATTACGTGAAAAACAATATAGATATTAAATCATTGGCACAAAGCACTTTTGAGCTCGAAGCAGCCAACGTTTTAGCGCTTTCTGAGAAGATAAATGAGGATTTTGTAAAAGTCATAGAACAAATTTTAGAACTGAAAGGAAGGGTGATTTTAACCGGGATAGGTAAAAGTGCTATTATTGCTCAAAAAATTGTAGCCACTTTAAATTCAACAGGAACGCCTTCTATTTTTATGCATGCTGCCGATGCAATCCACGGCGATCTGGGAATTATTCAAGAAGACGATCTAATCATTGCTATATCAAAAAGTGGAAATACCCCGGAAATAAAAGTATTAGTACCCTACCTCAAGCAAACAGGCAATATTTTAGTGGCTATGGTAGGGAATAACGAATCTTTCCTTGCTGAACAAGCTAATTATATACTCGACACAAGTATTACCAGAGAAGCTTGCCCAAATAATCTTGCCCCAACCACAAGTACAACAGTACAATTAGCAATGGGAGATGCAATTGCCGTTTGTTTACAGTCTAAACGACAGTTTACTGATCAGGATTTTGCAAAGTATCATCCAGGAGGTGCTTTAGGTAAACAACTTTATTTAAAAGTTGGTGATTTATCGGATAATAATGGATTGCCATTCGTGTCTCCGTCGGCTGATATCCGATCTGTTTTAATTAGCATCACTAAATTCAGGTTAGGAGCAACTGTTGTAATAGAAGATCAGAAAATATTGGGGATTATTACGGATGGAGATATCCGTAGAATGTTGGAAAAATACACAGATGTAACTGGACTTATTGCAAAAGAAGTCATGTCTTTAAACCCCAAAACTATCGATAAATCTGAACTTGCGGCTACTGCTTTACACGAAATGAGGCAAAACAGTATTTCTCAGCTAGTCGTAACTGATCAAGGCTGCTACGCTGGCATTATACATTTACAGGATATTTTGAAGGAAGGAATAATTTAAGATTCTATTGTAAAATTATTGTTGATTTAGTTCAATTTTTAAATAAAGTATCGTGTTCTTTTAAAAATGGTCTTAGATTTGATTAACTAGATACGAACAAAAAATTGAAACAATGAAAAAAATTACAAGTATATGCGCAGTGGTTATTGCATTTATTAGTTTAACTGCAATGGGGATGTTAGCAGCAGAGTTTAAATTCGATAAAGAAACACATGACTTTGGTAAAATTCCTTTGAATAAACCTGTGACTCATGAATATAAATTCAACAATTCAGGTGATGAACCAATCATTATTTCAGATGTTCAACCTACTTGTGGATGTTCGGTAGCTGAATTTACCAAAACACCGGTTAAACCAGGTGAATCCGGAAGTATTAAAGTTACTTTTAATGCAGCAGCTAAAGGACCATTTACAAAATCTTTTATCGTAAAATCAAACACAAAAACTCCTGTTAAAACACTTACCATCAAAGGTATTGTGGAGTAAGCATAAGATTATATTTGTTCTTAATTAAAGTTCGAATACATAAATTAAATAAGCGAGCCATTCTATATAGAGTGGCTCGCTTATTTTTATGACATGACCCGTTTTATTCGTACTTTTGTAAAAATTAAAATTATAATTAAATAATAATGCCATCAATATCACAAAAGGGCATAAATATGCCTGCATCACCTATTAGGAAACTTACTCCATTTGCGGATCAAGCAAAAAAAGAAGGCAAAAAAATCTATCATTTAAACATTGGTCAACCGGATATTGAAACTCCCGAAATCATGTTGAATGCATTAAAGAATATTGATTTTAAAGTATGGGCCTATACTCCATCCGAAGGTACAATATCTTATAGAACCAAATTAGCAGGGTATTATAATAAAATAAATTACAATATCAGCCCCAGTGATATATTGGTAACCAATGGAGGTTCGGAAGCTATAACGATTGCTATGCAAGCCTGTTTAAATCCAGGTGAAGAAATTATCATTCCTGAACCTTTCTATGCAAATTATAATGGTTTTGCTTGTTCAGCTGATATTGTTGTTAAGCCGATCATGTCTACTATAGACAATGGATTCGCTCTGCCTTCTATAGCTGATTTTGAAAAGGTAATAACGGAAAAAACAAAAGCAATTGCCATCTGTAATCCAAACAACCCTACCGGATACCTTTATTCTCGTGAAGAGCTAGAAGCTTTGAAAGAACTATGTCTAAAACATGATTTATATCTTTTCTCTGATGAAGCATATAGAGAATTTTGTTATGATGGTCGTGAATTCATCTCTCCAATGCAATTAGAAGGCTTAGAACAGCACGTAGTAGTATTTGACACGGTATCTAAACGTTATTCAGCTTGTGGCGCCCGTATAGGATGTATAATAACAAAGAATAAAGAATTATATCAAACATCGTTGAAGTTTGCTCAGGCACGCTTAAGCCCATCTTTAGAGGGGCAAATTGCAGGTGAGGCTGCAGTAGATACTCCAGAGAGCTACTTTGAAGCTGTTTCAAAAGAGTATACCGCTAGAAGAGATACACTAGTAAAAGGCCTTAATCAGATTGATGGTGTTTTTTGTCCAAATCCAGGAGGAGCATTTTATGTGATTGCAAAACTTCCTATTGACAATGCAGATAAATTCTGTCAATGGATGTTAGAATCATTTTCTTATAATAACGAAACGGTAATGATGGCACCTGCAACCGGATTCTACTCTACTCCAGGAGCTGGCACGAATGAAGTTCGTTTGGCTTATGTTTTAAATCAAAAGGATTTATTATCAGCACTTAAGTGCTTAGAAGAAGCTTTACAGCAATATCCCGGCAGAACAATTTAAATAAGTATTCTTTATAAAAAATTCAGAGGCAGTTATTAAATATAGCTGCCTTTTTAATTATTAATCACTCTTATTCAATACTTTAAAATTTATTTACAACAATTTTTACGCTAAAGCGTTTATAGTATTAGAAACTAATGAATAATATTTATGGATAAATTAAAGAAATTCGAATTAATGGAGAAAATATCCAGAGAATTGGAAGACATTAGAAACAGTCAACAAGCTGTTCTGGAAAAAATTGCTAAGGTTGAAATCGATAATATCGAATTAGGAGATAAAGTAATTGAAAGCAAGATTCCAGAAATCTACCAACGTACTGCGGATAATTCTCAATCAATTCTGGAGATCCTTACTTCCTTCCAAGAAAAGACAGATGATTTTGGAAGCAAAAACAATATCGATAAATTGAAAGAACAACAAGAAATCGATAACATGAAATAATAAATAAGCCTCGTTTAGCGAGGCTTATTTATTTATAATACTTTTCTATAGAGCATTAAACTTTTGGGGTCTCTATTTTTTCTTTTACCAAACTGATGACAAATTGTAATTGTTCGTCCTGATTCAATTCCGAGTTATCTAATACAATTGCATCATCTGCTTGCCGTAATGGACTTTCTTCACGAGTACTATCGATATGATCGCGATGTGCAAGATTATCCTTAACTTCTTCCATTGTAAGTATCTCTCCTTTTGCCGTTAATTCAGCATATCGTCTTTCAGCTCTTACTTGAGGACTAGCAGTCATAAAAATCTTTATATCAGCATCAGGAAAAACGGTAGTTCCAATATCACGACCATCCATCACAATATTCCTTTTCTTTCCTAGTTCTTGTTGTTGTTTTACCAAGGCTTTTCGAACTGCCTTTAGAGCACTTACCTCGCTAACGTATTCAGAAACTTCCATACTCCGTATCGCATCAGAAACATCTTCCCCATTTAAAAGAATTTGTGTTTTTTCAGGATGTGGTATAAAATCAATTTGAATATTTTCTAATGCTGCAGATATTGCAGATTCATCATTAAGGTTTATATGATTACGTTGGATATATAAGGTTACCGCCCTATACATAGCACCACTATCAATAAATACAAAATTTAGTTCTTTTGCAAGTGCCTTAGCGACTGTACTTTTTCCACAGGATGAAAAACCATCGATTGCAATAACAAAATTCTTCATAGCTATTTAACTGATGCCTCCTATCATAACACCCGGTTTATTTACCAAAGGAATTTTAATTAAATTTTCGTCAACGATGCTCTCGGGTAAGAAAACATATTTTTTGTCGTATATAGTTCCATCTATATAATAACTTAACCAATATTCATTGGTCAATCCGAAAACCTGAGGATCTATTGCCTCAATTTTTTCGGAAGATTTGGCATCCATATCGCCGATAAAATGACGCAGGGTAGTTGTTTTAACTTCTTTCCCATCTTTTAAACCATAGCCTCTAGAAGAAACCAGTACATTCTGAATGGCTAAATTCTTCTCGTTAATTAAATAAACATTCCAAACCTTTGAAGTTGGAGATTCAGTTTCCAAAACCACGGCAACTGAAATATCTTCAACAATATTTAAAGGTAAATCCTTTTTCATTAATATTATTTCTTTTTAGCTCTGGTTGTTTTAGTTTTTTTAGCCCCTGAACCTTTACTATCTTCTTCGGCCCATTTCAGAACATCAGCATAGCTTATTTTTTCTACCTCTGTTCCCTTAGGAATTTTTAAATTTTGTTTTCCAAACCTAATAAAAGGTCCCCAACGGCCATTTTCAATCTTAGCTTCTGGATTTTCATCAAATACACGGATAATTTTATCCTTATCTTTTTGACGTTTTTCTTCTATAATCTGAATCGCCTGATCTTGTTCAACATCCAATGGATCTAACCCTTTAGGTAATGAATAGAAACTACTATTATGACGAATATAAGGACCAAACCTACCAATTGCAACGGTCATTTCTTTATCTTCGAACTCACCAACTTTTTTCGGAAGTTTAAATAATTCTAAAGCTTCTTCTAAGGTTATTGTTTCGATCATCTGACCCTTTCTTAAGGAGGCAAATACCGGTTTTTCTTCATCATCAGCTGTACCGATCTGAACTAGAGGTCCAAATCGACCAACACGAACTGAAATGGGTTTCCCGCTAGCAGGATCAACACCAAGCTCACGCTCATGAGTTGCTCTGTCCGCATTATCTAAAGTATTCTGTACCTCATGATGAAACGGTCCATAGAAATTTCCAAGCATATCGGTCCATTCTTTAAAGCCTTGAGCAATCTCATCAAACTCTTTCTCAACCTTGGCTGTAAAATGGTAATCAACAATACCTTTAAAATGTTGTACTAAGAAATCATTTACTAAAACTCCGATATCAGTAGGAAACATTTTATTCCTTTCCGCACCCGTTATTTCAGTTTTTATCTGGCTATTTATTTCGCCGTCTTTCAAAGTTAAAACTCTAAAAGATCTTTCTTTACCATCCCTATCCTCTTTTACCACATATCCCCTATTTTGAATAGTTGAAATCGTTGGTGCATATGTAGATGGTCTACCAATGCCTAACTCTTCCAATTTCTTCACTAAAGATGCTTCAGTAAAACGCGCAGGAGGTCTTGAGTATCTTTCAGTTGCATGAATGGTTTCTAGATTAAGGTTCTGACCTTTCACTAAAGGAGGGAGAATAGAATTATCAGTATTATCTAAATCAATTTCTTCACTGTCTTCATCATCATTAGATTCAAAATAAACTTTCAAAAATCCATCAAATTTCATGACTTCTCCGGAAGCAACTAAATCTTCAGTTCTTGTAGAGATATCAATCTTAGCAGTTGTTTTCTCAAATTCTGCTTCGCTCATTTGGGATGCAATAGAACGCTTCCAAATCAATTCATATAAACGTCTTTCAGAATTATCGCCTTCTATTGTATGATCGTTAAAATAAGTAGGACGAATTGCTTCGTGGGCTTCCTGAGCTCCGGCACTCTTCGTACGATATTGACGTAATTTGTGATACTTCTCACCATACGCATTTACGATCTCAGATTTAGCACCTTGTAAAGCTGTATCAGATAAATTCACCGAATCTGTACGCATATAAGTAATACGTCCAGCTTCATATAAGCGTTGAGCAACTTGCATCGTTCTGGCTACTGAATAGCCTAATTTTCTACTTGCTTCTTGCTGTAAAGTTGAAGTTGTGAAAGGCGCAGAAGGTGTACGTTTGGATGGTTTAGTTTCTAAACTCTTAATATTAAAAACTGCATTGGCACAGTCATTAAGAAATTGATTAGCTTCCTCAACAGTATCAAATCGACCTGGTAATTCAGCTTTAAATCTCTCTTTATTATTCCCGGTATTGAAAACAGCTACTACTTTAAAAGATGCCTCGGCAGTAAACTTATTGATATCTCTTTCACGTTCTACTATAAGTCTTACCGCAACTGACTGAACCCTACCAGCTGATAATGAAGGTTTTACTTTCCTCCATAATACCGGAGATAATTCAAAACCAACTAACCTATCTAAAACTCGGCGTGCTTGCTGTGCATTAACTAAATTAAAATCAATTTTCCTCGGTGATTCTATTGCTTTTAAAATGGCTGGTTTGGTAATTTCATGAAAAACTATACGTTTTGTATTGTCATCTTTCAACCCTAAGGTTTCAAATAAATGCCAGGAAATTGCTTCTCCCTCCCGGTCTTCATCGGAAGCTAGCCAAACTGTTTCCGCAGATTTTGCTAATTTCTTTAATTCACTAACAATAGCTTTTTTATCGGATGGAACTTCATATTTCTGCTTGAAATTATTTTCCGTGTCAATTGCATCATCGGTTTTTACCAAATCACGTATATGCCCATAACTGGATTTTACTAAAAAATCTTTCCCTAAATATCCTTCAATTGTTTTAGCCTTAGCTGGTGACTCGACTATCAATAAATTTTTCGCCATTTAAACTTTATGATTTGATGCAAAGAAAACGATTTCAAAATGGAATGCAAATTATTTTTTGAAGCCAGCAGAAAAATCTTTCTTGATTCCTTTAATTGATTAACGACTTTTCAAGTAATTCATATCCCTAAAAAACAGACAATTCAAAAAATATAATAAGTATAATTAATTGTTATTTTATTAAAATATCTGTTAAATAAAATATTGCAAAAACAACAGAGGCTATTCCATTTGTTGTCATGAAAGCCCTATTAACTCTCCGCAAATCCGTTGGACTAACAATCCTATGCTGATAAATTAATAATGCCCCGTATAAAACCACTCCTATATAATAAAATACACCTACAGACATATAAAACACCGGTAAAAGGATGAATATAAAAGATAAGATATGTAGCACTTCAGAAATTCTTAGGGCCGTTTTTCCTCCAAAATTTGCCGGTATTGAATTTAATCCGTTTTCCTTATCAAATTCTTCATCTTGCAGTGCATATATGATGTCAAAGCCACTCACCCAGGTTAAAACAGCTAAGCCGTAAAATATGGGTACAATATTAAACTCCCCGGTAACCGCCAAGTAAGCTCCCACCGGTGCTAATCCTAGACCTAACCCTAATACAATATGACATAAGGGAGATATTCTTTTCATATAAGAATAAAATAAAATCACAAATAAAGCAATCGGTGATAACACAAAACACATGAAATTTATAAAATAACAAGCTACCATGAAAACAATACAATTGAATATTGTAAATAATAGAGCTTGTTTCGGCTTAATACGTCCTGCTGGGATATCACGTATGGCTGTTCGTGGATTTAAGGCATCGATATCCCTGTCTAAATATCTATTAAATGCCATTGCAGCATTTCTTGCCGTCACCATACAAATCAGCATCAACAGAAATAATCGCCATTCGAAATGATAATTAGTTGTATGAACAGCCAGGAAAAAACCAATGATCGCAAATGGAAGAGCAAATATACTATGTGCAAAAAGCACAAGCGACATATATTTTTTCATATCTAAGTTAATGGAGAGACAAAGTTTTGATTGATTTCATCTATTTTAACCAATACCTCCTCACAACCTAACTTTGTTTCCGCAGAGGTCAGAATATGTTCAGGTACTTCTTCAAACCAAACTTTCAGGGCTTTTCTAAATTTAGCAATGTTTTGATCTGATTTTACGGTAGAATGCTTATCAGCTTTGGTAAATAACAATAAAAATGGAATTCCCTTCTCTCCTAACCAATAACAAAAATCTAAATCTATTTTCTGAGGCTCATGTCTACTATCTATTAAAACAAAAACACATTGAAGATTCTCTCGGGTTGTTAGATATTCCCTTATAAACTTCTCCCAGATCGCACGGTTCTTCTTAGAGGTTTGGGCAAAACCATATCCTGGTAAATCTACCAGGTACCAATCATTCACAATAAAATGATTGATGAGTTGAGTCTTTCCGGGCTTTTGTGAGGTTTTTGCTAAACCTTTTTTACGTGTAATAGCATTTATTAACGAAGACTTCCCTACATTTGACCTGCCAATAAAGGCATATTCTGGCTTGTTTGCATCAGGAAGTTTTTTAACATCGGTATTACTGGTTAAAAATTCTGCTCGATTGATAATCATTTTGCAAAGGTACGATTTAATACAGTTTATTTTCTTATCGAAACCATACTCCTGACCAAGCATTTCATGAAAAATTCATAATTTAAGAAATAAATCTATTTGTATGCTCGATATTCACAACATTGTAAAGCAGTATGCTAACCATAAAGCGCTGGATGATGTTACCATTCATATTCCTAAAGGTAAAATATTTGGCCTATTGGGGCCAAATGGCGCAGGAAAAACTTCCCTCATCAGAATCATCAACCAAATTACTGCCCCGGATTCAGGGAAAATAATTTTTGATGGCGAAGAACTTAACTCTTCCCATATTGGAAGAATCGGATATCTACCTGAAGAGCGTGGTTTATATAAAAAGATGCAAATTGGTGAACAAATGGTCTATTTGGCCCAATTGAAAGGTTTAAAAAAGCAAGAAGCAAAAGAAAAAATTAAATATTGGTTCGAAAAACTAAATATTGAATCATGGTGGGATAAAAAGGTTGAAGACCTAAGTAAAGGAATGCAGCAAAAAGTACAATTCGTTGCCACCGTGCTCCATGAACCAGAACTCATTATATTGGATGAACCCTTTTCGGGTTTTGACCCCGTAAATGCCCAGGTCATTCAGGATGAAATTCTCGAACTAAATAAAAAAGGAACGACGATTATCTATTCCACACATAGGATGGAATCAGTTGAAGCCCTATGTGATCATATTGCATTACTCAATAAGTCTAAAGTTATCCTTGAAGGTTCGGTAAAGGAAATAAAAGACAAATACAGAAATCAAAGTTATAAAATAGAGTATAATCTAAAACCCACTGTATCTTCAATCCTAACGGAACATGAGCTTTGGAAAAATATTGAGCAAGTCAATAACGAGCCAAATACGCTTATGATTCAAATAAACGAAGGTAAAACATTAAACGATGTGTTGTTTAATTTAATGCCTCAAATAGAAGTTCAACAAATATTTGAAATTGTTCCTTCTATGCACGAAATATTTATTGATAAAGTAACTGACAAAAAATAACCCTTCTGAATTATGAACAAAATATTATTAATCATTCAAAGAGAATACCTTAGTCGGGTTAAGAAAAAATCATTTCTATTAACCACCTTTTTAGTTCCATTGTTCTTCATCGGAATGTATGTAGGGATATTCTTTATTACAAAAAGTAGCTTTGAAGATTCTAAGGCCATTGTATATGTGCTTGATAATACAAAGGAGATTGGAAAACAATTAAAAAACACAGACCAAATTACTTTTACTGAGTCAGCTGAAGATCTTAATAGTCAGATTCAAGAAATTAAAGACCTGAAAGGTAATACCAATATCCTCCTTATTGCGGAAGACTTCTTCAAAACTCATGATATTCAATTTTTATCCTCCGGTAAACCCAATATTAACACCCAATCAGATGTAGAAGCTCAGTTAGAAACTATTTTATTGAATTATCAATATAAAGAACTTAACATTGACGCTGATAAAATTAACACTATTGATACTAAAGTTAATACCGCTGCCAAAGAGATTACCGAAACAGGCGAAGCTAAAGATAGTGATACCAGAATAGCAATGGGTATAGCAATGGGGCTTTCAGTTTTAATATATCTTTCTTTATTCTTATATGGTGCCCAGGTAATGCGAGGTATTATTGAAGAGAAATCAAATAGAATTATTGAAGTAATAATATCCTCAGTGAAACCATTTCAGCTAATGATGGGGAAAATTATCGGTATTGGATTAGTTGGTATTACTCAGTTCCTACTATGGATAATCCTTAGCTTTACTTTATTTACGGCTGCAACTAATACATTCATAAACAAAGAGGATCTTCAAAATGAAATTATGCAAAACGGTGCACAAACTGAAGGCGCCGCCAATGCTGATTTTATTTCTAATATTAGTACTGCTATGAGCTCTGTAAATATTCCTGAGCTATTAATTAGTTTCTTTTTATTCTTTATTGGAGGCTATTTGTTATATAGTGCATTATTTGCTGCTGTAGGTTCTGCTGTAGATAGTGAAACTGAAGCTAATCAGTTCACAATGCCTATCACCACTCCCCTGTTACTTGCCTATTTGCTTTCCTTTGGTGTACTGATAAATAATCCACATGGGCCAATCGCACTCTGGTTAAGTTTTATCCCACTAACCTCTCCTATTGCCATGTTGGTGCGAATTCCTTTTGGGGTACCTACTTGGCAGATTGCATTATCTTTTATCATATTAGTGGCTGGCTTTATTCTTACCACCTGGATTGCAGCACGTATTTACCGTGTAGGAATACTGATGTATGGAAAAAAGGCTAGTTTTAAAGAACTTATTAAATGGTTTAGTTACAAAGGCTAATTTCAAACTTAAAATATCAATTCACTTAACAGATGACTAACAAAATTAATCTCACTGTATTCAAAAAGTTTTTTTCTTCGAATACAGGAGGAGGTATCCTGCTTTTTCTTTGTGTTATTATTTCATTAATAATTGCTAATACATCGTTTTCAAAAGACTTCAATGATTTTTTACAAGTAAAACTTGGATATGAAAATGATAGTATTCAACTTAAATATAGCTTCAAGCAATGGATAGACGATGGGTTAATGGCAATTTTCTTTTTATTGGTTGGACTTGAAATCAAAAGGGAGTTAGTGGAGGGGGAATTATCTTCCCCGAAAAATGCTATCCTCCCTATTCTAGCCGCTATAGGTGGAGCTGTGGTTCCGGCAATAATCTATGTTGCCTTCAATCATGATCAGCCCTCTCAACATGGCTGGGGAATTCCTATGGCTACTGATATTGCTTTTGCATTGGCAATTATATCACTGCTTGATAAAAGAGTACCTGCCAGCTTGAAAATATTCTTGGCAGCTCTTGCTATTGTGGATGACTTATTAGCCATACTTGTTATTGCGATTTTCTATTCATCAGATTTGCATTACACCTATCTGTTGTATGCTGCGGGTATTCTTACACTCCTTATCATTTTTAATAGAATAGGTGTAAAAAATATTTGGGCTTATATCATCCCTGGAGTTTTTATATGGTACTTTATCCATCATTCCGGAATTCATGCTACTATAGCCGGCGTACTTGTAGCAATGACTCTTCCTACCACACCGGATGCAACAGAATCACCCTTAGAAAAATTAGAACATGCTTTAGCGAATCCTGTAAACTTCCTTATCATTCCCCTGTTTGCATTGGTAAACACGAATATTACCATCCATTCCGAAATGGTGAATGGTCTTACCACACCGTTAGGTCTGGGCATTATCCTAGGGTTATTTTTTGGTAAAACCATTGGTATTTTTCTTACAACCTGGATTTGTGTCAAAACCAAAATTGCAAACTTACCGGAATTAGCAGGTTGGAAACATATGATTGGTGTAGGGATGCTGGGAGGAATAGGTTTTACCATGTCAATATTTATCTCGATGTTATCGTTCGATAATGCTTTATATATTGAAGAAGCAAAATTCGCCGTACTGGTTGGCTCTTTATTTTCAGGAACAATGGGCTATTTATATTTAGCATCTATTTCCAAAAAGAATGGGCCTAAACAGAAAGCATAATATCTTACATATAAATAGTAAATAAGTAGAATGCGAGCATATATAATTAATATGCTCGCATTCTACTTATAATAAATATGTGAGAAATTAATATTTCTTTAAGTGAAATTCACAAGTTGTTTGGTAAATAGCTATTTAGCGTTTTGATCATATAAAAAAATAAAGCTTGAGTCAATCGGGCGACTGCTCAAGCTTTAAAAAATAACCTCTTATGAGGTAATCAACCTAAACCTAAGACAAAGATAGAGATTTTGTTGCGAAAATTCCAAATTTATTTTTAGAATTAAGGAGTAACCTATGATATAAAATAATTAACTGTCTGGAAATGAATGGTTTATAATTACAAAAAAAAGGTTTTCAAACGGGGAGAATGAAAACCTTTAATAACCAATTATAAACCTAAATTATGATACCACAAAGATAGTGTACATTTTACACATATGCAAATCTTTTTTTATTTTTTTTTATTACGTCTATTTGATGACCAAAAAAATCCATTGTCTTATATTTGAAACAAATCTTAAAAACTATGTTTACAGGCATTATAGAAACGTTAGGAACCGTCAAAAAAATAGAAGCTGAACAATCCAATTTACATTTGTATATAGAGTCAGAGATATCACCTTCTCTTAAAATTGATCAAAGTGTATCTCATAACGGGGTGTGTTTAACTGTTGTTGCGATAGATGGTAACATTCATCAGGTCACTGCAATCAAAGAAACTTTAGATAAAAGTAATTTAGACAAATTGAAAGAAGGTGATATTATAAATCTTGAAAGATGTGTAAAGATAGATGGTCGCCTGGACGGACATATCGTTCAAGGCCATGTCGACCAAACTGCAATATGTTCTAAAGTGGAACCACAAGATGGAAGTGTCGTTTTTACTTTTGAATATGATGCCAAACTGAATAATATTACAGTAGAAAAAGGATCGATTACTGTAAATGGTATAAGTCTTACGGTCCTGAATTCAGGTATTAATTCCTTCTCTGTTGCAATTATCCCTTATACGCTGGAACATACAAACCTCAAATCTATAGAACTCGGCAGCATGGTTAATTTAGAATTTGATATCCTAGGAAAATATGTAAGTAAATTATTATCGCTTAGATAACCTAATAATAGCGGGCTTTTATAAAGAAAAGCCCATTACTTCTTTTTTCCGTTTGGACTTGAATTTATCAGGAACTGCACTTAAAATTTCATTCTTTAACATATTAACAGCTATTTTTTTAACATAGTTCTGTGGTGTTACTAGACTGATTTCCCGTACCGGTTCTGGATTCTTGAAATATCGAACATGGTTTAACTGATCTTCATCATAATTGGAAATACTTAATTCGGGCAATATCGTTAATCCTCCATTTAAATCAACCATACGCTTGAGCGTTTCAACACTTCCCGTATTATAATCGAAAGATCCTTCTTTAGAATGGTTATGCTTATAATTACAAATATTCAATACTTGCCCCCGCATACAATGCCCTTCATTTAAAAGCCATAATTTCTCATTCGAGATATCATCCGTACTCAGCATTTTCTTTTCAAAAACAGGACTGCGTTCCGATACATAAGCGACAAAAGTTTCATAAAATAAAGGTATTTCCTGAATTGATGAATCGTGTAAAGGTGTTGACAGAATACCACAATCTAAAGCACCTATTTTCATCTCATGTACAATCTGTTCCGTCGTATATTCCCAAATCTGGAGTTTTAACCGATTGTATTTTTTCATGAAACTGGAAATTACATTGGGAAGTAAATATGGGGCAACCGTGGGGATCACTCCTATTCTCAATTCTCCTGTTAATTCTCCTTTTTCAGATTGTAAAATTTCACTTATTTTTTTACTCTCTGTCAATACAATTCTGGCTTGTTCGATGATCTTCCTTCCCACTTCAGTAGGTACGACCGGCTGTCTGCTCCGATCAAATATTTTAACCCCCAAAGATTCTTCTAGTTTCTGGATCTGCATACTTAAGGTAGGCTGCGTAACAAAACATTTTTCTGCTGCTGCAACAAAACTTCTATACGTATCTACCGCAATAATATATTCTAATTGAACAAGTGTCATTCTATAAATTTTAACTATACAAAAGTACTGATTCATTACACTTATAATGAATACTCAAACAAATAAGACATTAAAAAAACAAAGCCCGGAATAATTTCCGGGCTTTGACTTAATCAACAGATATTTTAATGGTTCTTTCTGTATTTAACTTCGAGATCCAAAATAATATCTCTCTTTTTTCCTTCTATTAAAGACAAATTTCCAGCTACAAATACACCTTTTTCTCCAGTTTTCGTATTTCTGATTCCATAAACCGAAGATTCATCTGCAGGATCTGTTTCTCCTTCATAGCGATATAGATAATCAATTTCATAGTCAACTGCTGAATCTACCAACCCGTCAAATTCAATGTTGTAATCTACCGTATAACCGTTTTGTGCCAGATTGTCTAATGCCTCCGTAGGCGTTGCATATTTGAATGTCCTATCCATAGTAATTATTACGTTCGTTTCCCTAAAAACACATAACTTTGACTATTGTTTCCTAATTTTAGAAAATCAAAAATAGAATTTATTAACTATGCCTCATACCCCCCCTCCTAGCAAAAGTACCCCCGCCGAAGCATTCGAACGCCTCCTTGAAGTTTTAAATACCCTTAGAATTGAATGTCCCTGGGATAGAAAACAAACTATGGAATCCCTTAGACATTTAACTATAGAAGAACTCTATGAATTGACGGATGCTATTCTTGAAAAAGATTATCCGGAAATAAAAAAGGAATTAGGCGATATCTTAATGCACCTTGTGTTCTATGCCAAAATAGCAGAAGAAGATAATAAATTTAATATTGTTGATGTTCTAAATGCTGTATGTGATAAATTAATCAATAGACATCCACATATATATGGTGATATAGCTGTTAAAGATGATGAAGAAGTCAAACAAAATTGGGAATCGATAAAACTAAAGGAAGGGAATAAATCAGTCCTTCAAGGGGTACCTAAAAGCTTGCCTGCCTTGGTAAAAGCTTATCGAATTCAGGATAAAGTGAGAGGTGTAGGATTTGATTGGGATGATAAAACTGAAGTTTGGAAAAAAGTTGAAGAGGAGCTCGCGGAATTTAAAGCCGAATTTGATATCAATAATAATAATCAAATAGACGCTGAAAAAGCTGAAGGAGAATTCGGAGATCTACTTTTTTCATTAATTAATTATGCTAGACACCTAGGTTTAAATCCTGAAAACGCTTTAGAAAGAACGAATAAAAAATTTATTCAGCGCTTTACTTATTTGGAAATGAAAGCCAATGAGAATGGTCAGGTTCTTAAAAATATGAGCTTAGAAGAAATGGACGTTTATTGGAATGAAGCTAAAAATCTGAAATAGTTGAACTTATATTTATTTCTTGATACCTTTAGTTAGACTCAAATCCTTTCGTATGCAATTTTTATTTAAGTTTCTAAAATGGTTAGGAATTATTCTTGGATCTTTAATTCTACTAGCTATCATTCTACTTTATGCTACAGGCAAAGAATTTTTACTAAAAGGCGTATATGTCACCTATCTTCATGGACATAAAACAGCTTATTTAGATGATTATGAATTCTTTGACAACCATATTATTGACAACGGCGAACCCCAACCCTGGAATAAATCTTCCGATTATAATAAAGTCGCCATCACTGACAGTTTAAAAAGTATTCATCAAAACTGGGGATCGATAGCTTATATGATTATTCACCAAGATAGTATATGGTTTGAAGAATATTATGATGGATATACCGACTCCTCTAAATCCAACTCCTTTTCAATGGCAAAAAGCATGGTTGCCGCCCTTCTTGGTAAAGCAATTGAAAATGGAGATGTAAAGAGTCTGAATCAAAAAGTGATAGATTTTATTCCGGAACTTGAAGGTCCATTTGCTGATTCTTTAAGAATGGTGGATCTTGTTTCCATGAGTTCCGGCATGAAATGGGATGAAAGCTACTATGATCCTTTTTCTATAACCACCAGATTATATTTTGATAAGGATATAATAGGTGTATTGGAAGAAATGCCGATCAATAATCAACCTGGACAGAAATTCAACTATAAAAGTGGGGATACACAAGTACTGGGAATTGCCTTACAAAGAGCAACAGGGAAAACCCTTTCTCAATTATTATCACAATATTTCTGGCAACCTATGGGCGCAGAGCATCCCGCAATATGGCAGGTCGACAGCAGAAAACATGGTATTGAAAAAGCCTACTGTTGTGTAGCCTCTAATGCTCGTGATTTTGCTCGCTTTGGTAAACTATACCTTCAACATGGCAAATGGAATGGTAATCAGCTATTGGACTCCACATATATTAAACACTCTATAACGAATACTTTTCCTGACTCACCCCAATATGGCTATGGCTGGTGGATGGGAAAATATAAAGAGAAAGACTATTTTTACATGGATGGCCATTTAGGCCAGTATGTGATCGTGATTCCTGAGGATGATTTAATTATTGTTCGATTAGGTCACGGAATTGATGGTGCCCCAAGAAATAATGTTAATTCAGCATTTTATAATTTCATTGATCAGGCCTATGTTATGTTAGGCGATCGGATTAAATATTAGTATTTTTGCTTCAATGAAAAATTTAGCCGTTATTTTTGATATGGATGGCGTTATCGCCCATACAAATCCCTATCACGCCAAAGCCTTTGAAGCCTTTTTTGACAAATATCAAATTCCATATACAGATGAGGAATTCGAAAAACACATGTATGGAAAGCATAATAGCTATATTTTCACTCATTTTTTTAAAAGACCGGTTCGTGGTGAAGAGTTAATTAATCTTGAAAAAGAAAAAGAAGGATTATTTAGGGAAATTTATAAATCTGAAGTAAAACCGATTCCTTATTTACCGGAGTTCTTAAATAATTTAAAGGATAATCAAGTAAAGCTAGGCGTAGCGACCTCTGCCCCTCGTGCTAATATGGATCTTATTCTGGATGCATTAGACATTCGAAACTTTTTTAATTCTACATTAGGATCTGAAAATGTAGAGTTACATAAGCCACATCCTGAAGTATATTTAAAATCTGCAAATAATCTGGAAATAGATCCTGCAACTTGTTTTGTCTTTGAGGACTCTTTCTCAGGTGTTACAGCGGGTTTAAACGCTAACATGAATGTAATTGCTGTATTAAGTTCGCACAAGAAAGAAGATCTTCCCCCCTGTTTAGATTATATTGATAATTATAAAGATATGAGTGTAGCAAAGCTAATCGACTTATATAAAGCTAATGTGGAATAATGCAATAGAATTACTACCCAACCCAGGGGCATGGTTCCTATACCTGTTCTGTGCAATGTTGATAGGAATTTCAAAAACCGGAATTCAAAATGTTGGTACTTTTACGGTTCCCATCTTCGCACTTCTTTTTGGAGCTAAATTTTCGACTGGTATTGTTTTAATATTATTGTGTATGGCTGATTTACTTGCTGTTATTTATTACCGTAAGCAATTCATCTGGTCGGAAATCAAATCTATGCTACCTTTCTCTTTCATTGGGCTTATCGTCGGCCTATTTATAGGTGAATATATTGATGATAACATCTTCAAAATTATAATGGGAGCATGTATTTTTGTTAGTGTCCTTTTAATGATCTGGGGAACACATAAAGCCAAAAATCAAAATAACACAAAGGATTTCACCGATAATTGGTGGTATTCTCCTGCCTTTGGTCTTTTAGTGGGGTTTTCTACCATGATTGGTAACGCCGCAGGACCAGGACTAACTATATATCTACTAACACGTAAGCTGAGTAAATATACCCTAGTAGCTACAGGAGCATGGTTTATTATGATATTAAATTTCTCAAAAATACCACTTCAGTTATTTGTATGGAAAAACTTAAGCTGGGAAGGCATTATACTAAACGGGATAGGAATTCCTTTTATTCTTTTAGGTGGATATATAGGCATAAAACTCGTAAAAATTCTCCCGGAAAAGGAATTTAGGATAATTATTTTAGCCTTAGTAATTATATCATCCCTAATGCTGATGTTTGGTTAAAGCGTAAAGAGTTTTATTATAAAATAGAAAAGCCACTATTAGAGTGGCTTTTCTATTTTTAAGTATCGAATACTA